>Ga0181596_10001563_pt1 | contig 23036 bp, 20 predicted proteins | sample 041ome_6_FD_148655 | JGI IMG/M metagenome (GOLD analysis project Ga0181596, IMG submission 148655) | Coastal salt marsh microbial communities from the Groves Creek Marsh, Skidaway Island, Georgia - 041402US metaG (spades assembly) | ecosystem: Environmental > Aquatic > Marine > Intertidal zone... | reverse complement strand
CAAACCATAGGGCGTTGCGTTGGCTTTGTGAATGGCTTCTGCCTCGTCTTCAAATGTTTCAAGCGACACGATTGGGCCGAAGAGTTCCTCCTGAACGAGGGAAGAGGTGACGTCCTCTATGCCAAAAAAGGTTGGCGTCAAAAACGCCCCGGCGCCGTCCCAACCGCCCTGCAAGATCATGCGACCCTCGTCGCCAGCCTGCTCAATCAACCGCAAAAGGCGTTGTTGGCTGGAAAGGTCAATGAGAGAGCCCATTGTGCTCGCAGGGTCACTGCCGCGCCCAACTCTTACAGCTCTATAGGCGGCGATCATGCGCTCTTCGAACCTCTTTGCAATGCTTGAGTGAACAAGGAAGCGCGCCGCGGCAACGCAGATTTGACCGGCCATATTCAGGGAGCCGTAGGTCAGCTCCGTCACGGCCTTGTCGATGTCGGCATCGTGAAAAATCAAGGCCGGTGCTTTGCCACCCAACTCCAAACCCACACGTTTAAGGGTGGTTGACGCCCCCGCCATGACGGCTTGACCTGTCCTGCTGGAGCCGGTGAAAGAGATCACATCAATCAATGGTGAGGCAACGATGGCCTGCCCGACTTCGATGCCATTCTCATTGACGGAATTGACCACACCGCTTGGCAAAGATGGGGCGCCCGTAATGCACTCCATCAGTTTTGCGTGCACCAGTGGCGTTTGCGTTGCAGGTTTTATCACACAGGTACAACCCGCCGCCAAAGCAGGCGCAAGGGAGCGCATGAGCAAGGTGACAGGCGCATTCCACGGCACAATAATGCCAGCGACACCAGCGGCTTCACGGTGAAACAACGACATCTGACCAGGCAAAACTTCCTGCATTGTGCCGCGAATGTTGCGCGCAAGACCTGCATAATAGCGCGTCTCAGAAATCGCGCCCATGGTTTCGCCCATGGCTTCGCTGCGCAGCTTGCCATTCTCTTGCACGACCAAATCCGCAATCGACTCTTTTGCGGCCTCAAGCTGATCTGCAATCTCGCTCAAAGCCTGGGCACGCAAGCGCGGATTGGCCGACCAGTTGAGCTCAATAAATGCCCTGCGCGCCACCTGCGCTGCGTGATCGACCAAGTTTCGAGATCCGAGATGATAAGTGCCAACCTCAGTTTGATCCGCCGGGTCAACACTTTGTTCAACCGCGCCCTCATAGATTGGCGCGCCTGCGATATGGTGCCCAGCAATCATAGCTTGAGGCCCAAAAGCGCGACTGCGTTGTCCTGATAGATTTTCTGCCGCGCCGCATCTGATATATCCATGCGATCAATAACGGCCATTGTGTCGCGGATATACATCGGCCCACCCTCAGGATCAAAAGGCGCGTCGGAGGCGAACATGACACGATCCTCGCTAAAGAATTCAATCGCATGCTCAATCGCCTTTTGCGAGCCAAAGCTTGCGGTGTCGGCGTAGAATTCCTTGAAATACTCCAAATGGGGGCGTTTCAAGGCTTTGAGAACCTTCTGTAAATCCTTGGCTGTCGTGCGCGCGCCCATCTGATCCCAACCAGCGCCCACACGACCTTCAAAGAAGGGGATCATGCCGCCAGCGTGATGGGTAATAATTTTTAGATTGGGATGACGATCAAAGGTGCCGGAAAACACAAGCCGTGCCATCGCAGCTGAGGTTTCATAGGGCCAGCCGAAAGTCCACCAAATCTCATATTCCGACTGCTCTTCAGTCAAATAATCGGTGAAATTCGCACCCCGCGACGGATGCATCCAGATTGGCTTTCCAGTGCTGGCCATATACTCAAAAAATGGGTCAAATTCGGGCAAATCAAGCGGCTTGCCCATTACATTGGTAAAAATCTGCATGCCAACTGCGCCAAGATCTTCAATATTGCGGCGCGCGTCCTCAACCATTTTCTCGGGATTGGACATGATTGCGGTGCCAATAAAGCCGGGGAAGCGATCGGGATATTGCTGGCAAAGTTCAGCCATACTATCGGAGGCAATTGTCGCTAAATCGAGTGACTTTGCGGGATCTGCATATAATTCAAAGGGCGGCGACGCGAGCGATAAGATCTGGCAGTAATCTGGCCCGAACATATCCATAACTTCGAAACGGCGATCTAAATTGGTCATCATAGGCACTGCTTCAGACCGGCGTGTGATATCCGTTGTGTGGCCCAAATGATCAATCAGCGCGTTATGAAAAGGCTTTGGCCAAATATGGGTAAAGACGTCTATTTTTTTCATCTGGTTTCCATTCTATTTTCTTGAGCGCTGTGCTTGGTGTTGTCGGTGTCAATCAATTTCGCAGAGATACCTTGCGCCAGATCACGCACGCGGCTTGCAAGGTAAGTGGTTTGTTTTGGTGTGACTTCTGTCTCGGCGACCGTCATGCAAAGCGCAGCCGCCGGTGCGGAGCCTGCATCCAGAATGGGCGCTGCAATACCAACCACGCCGGGCGTTACTTCACCATAAGCAATCGCAACTCCTTCTTTGCGCACGCGGCGCAGGGTTGCGCGGATTTGATCAACAGTTTCACCGGCTCCCATTCGGGCAAATTCAGCCAGATTAGATCCCCCGATCTCCTCCTGCTCGCGTTTTGACAGCCAGGCCAAGATTGCCCGCGAGATCGCGCCGCGCGCTAAAGGCATCGGGCGTCCGCGCGGATAGCTTGTAACGGGTGCGCGCGCAGAAACGAGGGAGGAAACGCAAAGAATTTTGCGCCCGTACCAACGCACGAGAAAAGCGGAACATTGGGATTGCGCGGTGAGCTCCTCCAAAGCGCTTTGCCCGTGCGCGATCAATGGATCGGCCTTGCGCATCAAATAATCAAGTTCCGTCACGCGCGGCCCCAAGGAAAACGCTGACCCTGAAACCGATGTCACTAAGCCGGTTTCACGCAGGGATTTAAGATAGCGATATAGCGTCGGCCGCGTGAAGCCAGTTTCTTTCATCATTTGCTCTGCGGTCCACTCAGGCCGTTCTTCAGAAAATAGCCCAAGCACGCCAAGCAATTTGTCCGCAGAATTCATGTTAGCCTCTCTTGCCGGCGGCGATGGACATCGTAAAGCATCAAAGCAAGGCCAACCACGACGCCAAGTGCATCGGTGTAACCAGCCCCTGAAAAAGCATCTGACGGAATGAGCGCCAGAACGCCTGTGGCGCCAAACAAAATGCGCATGGAGGCGGAGAGCGGGCCGCTAAAATATCCCGCCAGCGCCGCCGAAATCAACCAAACCCCGAGACCCGCAGTCAAAATTGCAACCCCGATGGCCAAAGGGGTTCCGATCATGATCAAGGCAGGCGAGAATACGAAGAGAACCGGGATGACATATGCCAACCATCCAAAGCGCATCGCAGCCCAACCTGTTGCCATTGAAGGTGCCCTCGCGATTGAGGCCGCGGCAAAGGCTGCGAGTGCAATGGGTGGGGTAATCATTGACATCATACCGAAATAGAGCACGTAAAGATGTGCCGCAATGGGCTCGACCCCAAGCTGAATGAGCGCAGGCGCGACCAAAGCTGCAAGCAAGACATAGACCCCGAGCGTCGGCAGTCCCATGCCCAAGACGATGCACACGATTGCCGATAATGCCAGCAGTGCAATCAAGGATGATCCTCCGACCTGCACCAAAAGATAGGTCAGGTTGAAGCTGAGCCCGGTGATGTTCAAAACGCCGATGACAAAGCCGCTTGCGGCAGAAATAAGCAAAATTTCGACAACCGAATGGCCTGTCTTGGAAAAGGCGTTGAACACAGCCCGGATGCTTGGTCTCACACCGCCATAACCAATCATCAAGGATGTGATTGTCAGCGCAAGGGCGGCCCAAAGCGCCGCGCGCTCAGGTTGATATCGTTGCCAAAATAACAGGTAAATCAGCACTGCAAAAGCAAAGGCGAAATGCAGACCCGTCAATACTTTTCGCCCTGAAGGGATTTGGTCCTTTGACACGGGGCGAATGCCAAGTTTGGCGGCTTCAAGATCCGCTTGAATGAACAACGAAACGTAATAGAGGAGCGCTGGGATAAGCGCTGCTGACACGATTGCAGAATATGGAACTGCCAGAAATTCAGCCATTAAGAAGGCCGCAGCCCCCATGACAGGCGGCATCAATTGCCCGCCCGTGGAGGCGACCGCTTCAATCGCGCCGGCCTTATGCGCGGGATAACCATCGTTCTTGATCATCGGGATCGTCACAACGCCTGTGCCCACAACATTTGCCACGGCAGAGCCTGAGATGGAACCGAACAAGCCAGAGGCGAGCACTGAGATTTTCATTGATCCACCACGATATCGCCCCATCCCAATCATCGCAGCATCTGTGAAAAAAGTAGTCCCGCCTGTGACGCCAAGCAAAACACCAAAGAAGATAAAGGCGACCACGATGGTTGTGGCGACAGACATGGGCAAGCCAAGGATGCCGTTTGAGTCTACAGCCATATAGCCTGCAAGCAATTGCCAGTTCTGTGCGCGGCCCTGAAGTCTTCCGGGGAAGAGATCGCCAAATAAAGCGTAAAACAGGAAAGCCATAATGATGATGACTAAAGCCCATCCACAGGCGCGCCGCAGGGCTTCGAGCGTCAATAGAACAATGAGCACGCTGGGGATCCAAAGCTCTGGTGGGCGTGAGAAAATCATCAACACCAGGTCAGGATAACGCACTGCAATATATCCAACGGCAATCAAGCTGATCAAAGCCAGTACCACATCGTACCAGGGCGCCTTTGGGCGGTTTATGCCACGTCTGAACGGCAGCGTCAAAAACGCCAATGCCAAAGTCAAAGCCAACATCGCCGCAAAGAATTGCTGAGGATAAAGATCAAGACCGATTTGGCGCTGGAACGACATCGCCCAGCCTATGGCCATCAAGGTCAGCAGAGCCGCCAGCGCATTGCTGAGCGTGCTCCACCCCCCAGGCAAGAGGCCGCGAACGCCCTCTTGAATTTGCGCGGTGTCTTTCATCGACGTTTATTTCAACCCGACTTCTTCATAAAAACGGATCGCACCGGGATGGAATTCTGAAATGCCGATGTCTCCGCGCATGTCAGCCGGTTTGAACGCGCGCATAGGTGGGAATGTTTCACCCATGACTTTGCCCTGCTCATACATCGCTTTGGCCATTTGGTAGACCGCCTCATCGGAGGCACCTGCATGGGTAAAGACGACTTGAGGGAAAGCGATGTAAGTATCATCTTCCAACACGCCAGGCATTGCGCCTGCTTTGAGCTGTTTGAAGAAGGCCGTTGGCCAATGCGCACGCGCCGCCGCAAGGGCCGCATCGCTGCTATCATCCACGCCTAAAGCACGCAAACCGCCCACGGCAGCATCTGCTTCACGCACTTTGCCAGCGCCATGTGCAAAGATGAACCCGACCGTATCGCCCGCCATGAACGCATTTGCGCCCGCAACAACAGACGCGACAGACACCTGTTCAACATCATCGCGTGTCATGCCTGCTGTGGCATAAAATGCAGAGAGTTGCGGCAGGATGGTATTCTGTGCTGTGTATCCATCAGTCATGGCTTTGCCACGCAGGTCGCCAACCTTCATGATGTCGCTGTCTTTGCGCACGAAGATTGCTTCGACCAAAGGCTGCAAGTGACCAACGACGCGGATGTTTTCGTTCTTTTTGCCGTTCCACCAGGCCTCGCCCGTGATCGAATAATTCACCTCTTGCAGGTTCGCCACGCCGAATTCGATGCCACCGTCATTGACGAAGGGAATGAACTGGTTTGGGCTTGTTGCGGGTTGAATCGTCGTGTTGAGACCGTTTGCATTCGCCGCATTCGCGACCGCGGTTCCTATATTATGGAACAGAGATCCCGGATTGGACGTCGCAATTCCAACGTTCTGCGCAGATGCGGTCCCCCCCACGAGCGCGGCCAGACTAAAGGCGGCGGCTGTACATAAAAATTTCATCAGTAATCCTCCCAGATTGTCTTCGGTTTGCCGAAGTAAACTCTTAAAATCCCACATTGTGAGATTATCTACCAAATTACTTGAATTTTGCGATCCGACAAGGCCTAATAAATTTATTCAGGCGCAAGGGATACGACATGGACCAAAGTTACGAACAAACTGGTGCGGAGTCTTTGCTGGACGGGCTGTCGCTTTCCGGCATCCAATATATGTTTGCAAATGCCGGTACGGATTTTCCACCGATCATCGAAGCTCTTGCGCGGCGTGATCCATCTGCCGCGCCAGTCGCATTAACGATACCACATGAAACCGCCGCCGTCGCGATGGCACATGGCGCTTATTTGGTCACAGGTCGCGCCCAGGCGGTGATGGTGCATGTGAATGTCGGGCTCGCCAATTCTGTAATGGGCGTGATCAACGCGGCGTCCGACAATATCCCGATGCTGGTCATGTCAGGTCGCACACCGATTTCAGAGCGCGGCCGCAAGGGCGCGCGAATGACGCCGATCCAATATGGTCAAGAGATGTTTGACCAGACGTCTCTCGTTCGGGATTTGGTGAAATATAGTTACGAAATGCGCTATCCTGAGCAGGGAAAACAACTTGTTATGCGAGCCATGTCATTGGCAACCTCTGAGCCTCAAGGCCCCGTTTACCTCTCACTCCCGAAAGAACCTTTGTCCGAAATAGTGCCAGAAATCACGCAAACGCATCATCCGATGCCACCCTCTGCGACCAAGATCTTGCCCGATCCAGAGGCCATCATCAAACTTGCGCGTCTTCTTGAAACGGCCTCGAACCCCGTGATCATTTGCCAGCGCGGTGACACTGAAGGGCGTCTTTCGAGGGCGCTTTCAACCCTTGCAGCGAAACATGGGATTGCGGTGTTTGAACCTTTTTTGCTGCGCAATGTCCTGCCGTCAAACGATCCGGCTTTGCAGGGCTATCATGCCAGCGGGCCAAGTGATGCCGACCTTATTATCGTCCTTGATAGTGATACACCATGGATTGAGGCAACCAATGCCCCAGGTCCAGAAACCATTGTCGTACACATTGGCCCGGATCCTCATTTCGCGCGTATGCCAGTGCGTGGATTTAGGACCGATCTTGCCATTTCGTCAGATTCTGTCGAGGCGATTCTCGCAGTTGACCGCGCGGCGCGGGCACCGTCGGCAGCCGGACAGCGCAGCAAAGCTCTTGCGCAATCGGCAACGCAGAGGCGGGACGCGGCCCAAGTCAAAGCCAAGGCAGGCGATACAAATCCAATGAGCGCTGAATGGATCAGCCACTGCGTGTCTGAGATTATGGACGAGGAGGCCGTTGCATTTTCTGAATTGGGCCTATTGCCCGCATATATGACACTGAAGGGGCCGAACAGGCTGTTCAATAACGTCCACGCAGGAGGGCTGGGCTGGGCGATGCCTGCCGCGCTTGGCGCGCAATTGATGCGACCGGACCGGCTGACAATCGCATGTATGGGTGATGGCAGTTATATGTTCGCCAATCCCGTGGCTTGCCACCAAATCGCAGAGGCTTTGCGCCTGCCCATTCTCACGATCATCAAGAATAATGCAATGTGGAATGCTGTGCGCCGGTCTGTGGTGAATGGCTATCCTGACGGTTCGGCTGCGATGTCAAACACCGTTCCTTTGACTTCGCTTGAACCGCTTCCAGACTTCGCCGCCATCGCGCGCGCGTCACGGGCGCATGCCGAACGGATCGAAGATGGGCGCGAGCTGCCGGCGGCGCTCCAACGTGCAGTTGGCATCATAAGAACCGAAAAGCGCCAGGTACTGCTTGATCTACGCTGTGCCGTCTCAGATATGCATTAACCACATTGCAGGAGGATGCCAGCCTGTGTGGGGGTGCTGCGGCCGTGTGAGCTGCCTGGGCCTTTGGTTTTGTCCTAGTCTTTTGGCTTCTTGCTGAAATCTGCGACTTCGTCAAAAGAGACCCCCATCTGATCCCCAATTTTCTTGAGCAGAGGCAATTGGACGGCCATATCCATGATGGAGTCCATCGCCAGCCCGACCGGATCACTTTTTCCACCAGAGCTCACCCCATGACCCATGCCAGAGATATGATTCACGTTGATAGACTTTATCTTCTCTGCTGGCTTCACCATTTCAGTGATGATTTTGGGCATGGCGTTGAGCCGGCTTTTCTCCAGCTCCATCGCGATCATATTGTCAGACCGGGCATTTTCTGCCTCAATATGCGCGCGATTGGCTTCCGATTGGGCAATCTGTGCGGCTTTTTCTGCGGCCGCCAACTCGCGAATGGCCGCCGCTTTATCTTTTGCTGTGGATTTCTCATTTTCCGCGGCAATCGATGCGCGCAGCGCCGTATTTGCGGCTTCAGATTGTGCCGATAGTTTCGCCAATTCAGCCCGGCGATTGGCCTCGGCGATGGCGCGGGTTGTGCCAATCGTTTCATGGGCTTTGACCGCCTCTGCACGGGCGAGATCCGCCGAGGCCTGCGCTTTGCTTTCTTCAGTGCTTTTGGCAGAAACGGCGATTTTACTCTCTTGCTCGGCGATCAGGATATCGCGTTCCCGTTCGACCTCAGCTTTTTGAATGAATGTCTCCATTTGGATTTTTGCTTCACTTGAGGCCCGCTCACTTTCGGCCTTTTGCCGTGCGATTTCAGAAATTTGTGCCGCAGCGAGGGTTTCAATCTCTTGTTGTTGCGCGATTTGCGCCCGGCGTTCTTCGAGATCAATCTCCAGGCTCTTGCGTGAGGCTTCCATCGCTGCACGGCGAACAGAGACTTCGCTATCGGCATGGATTTCGGCGCGTTCTTTCTTCGATTTGGCAATCACCTCAGCAAGTTTGCGCATGCCTACGGCGTTGAAAGCATTATTTTCATCAAGCGCGGAGAAGGGAGTTTGATCCAGGCCAGTTAGGGACACACTGTCCAATTGCAACCCGTAACGCGCCAAAGTGTCTTTCAACCCGTCGCGCACATCGGCCACAAATTGGGCGCGATTTTCGTGCAATTCATCCATGGTCATTCGCGCTGCGACAGAGCGGAGCGCGTCAACCATCATGCCATCAATCAGATTGCGAAGCTCATCGCGTTGGAATGTGCGTTTTCCTAAGGTTTGCGCGGCGCGTGTGATCGCATCGGCATTGGGGGATACGGACACATAAAACTCCGCGCCGACATCGACCCGCAAACGATCTTGCGTAATCAATGAGGCCTCCCCATGACGGCTGACGTCCAGGCGCAGGGTTTGCATATTGATGCGGCTGATTTCGTGAAAATAGGGGATTGCAATGACCCCGCCATCAATCACAACGCGCCGACCACCGATCCCGGTTCGCAGGAGGGCCACTTCATTTGTGGCACGGTCATACCACCATGCTGCAAGGGCAATGAAAACGGCCACACAGATGACCACGAGAATTATCCAGCCTAAGAAACTCATATTCTCTCTCCTTATAAACTGTGCTTATTGCACAGAATGTTTGACGCCATGCCGCCGTCTGTCGGGATATTTGTCCCGCGAATCCAGCTGGTCATGTCACTTAACAAAAACATAATCACGGGCGCGATGTCTTCCGCGCGGCCCGGGCGGTCCATGATCCGACGATCCTCCTCCGCCCGGGCTCCCAGGGTTTGGAGGAAATCATCAAGAATTGGAGTATCGACGGGGCCGGGGCTGACGCAATTCATGCGGATGCCCCTGTCTCGCCAGGTCCATCGGTTTTGCATGGTCCAAGCGATAAGCGCTTCTTTCGAAAAGAAATAGCTTCGCCCGCCGTCAGATGTGACGTTCCATTGCGCGATGAATGCGTCAAGATTGTAGAAATCTAAATGCTCGGCGGCTTTGATCGCATCGACAGAGTCGGGCCAGCCCATCCCGGCGAGTGAGGCGACATTCACAATGCTGGCACCCTCCGCGAGTTTTGGGATGAGCCCATAAGTTAAGCGTTTCAAACCAACGAGGTTCACCCGAAGCAGCAGGTCTGCAGTCTTGGTGGGAGGCAGGCCGGCATTATTGACCAACCCGTCAATCCTATCGGGTAAGACATCAATAAGCGCGTCGATTGCGCGGGGGTCGGACAGATCTGCGCGATAGAATTCTTCAACATGGTCGAAGTTTTTGGTCATATCTATCCCGAGCACCTCTGCCCCTTGCTCCGTTAAACGGCGCGCTGTCTCCCAACCAATGCCAGAAGAGGAGCCCGTGACGACAATGCGTTTTCCTTTGACTAAATCGCGCATGATTAAAACACAGGTGGGAAGGGTTTTTGACCACGGTCTAGGGTGATCCATCGCGTTTCAGAAAAGCTTTCTAACGACCATCGCCCGCCATAGCGGCCTAATCCGCTTGCCTTTGTGCCACCAAAGGGGGCGTGGGCTTCATCGTTGATCGGTGCGCAATTGACATGGCACATGCCCGTCTCGAGGCTCTGCGCCATGTCTATCGCGCGATGTTCATTTCTTGTGATGATCCCACAGGAGAGACCGTATTCGGTATCATTGTTCATCGCGATTGCCTCTGCATCTGTGTGAAAGCGGCTGACGATTGCAACGGGACCAAAGGTTTCATCCCGCCAAATATCCATGCTTGGATTTACATGAGTCAAAATTGTAGGTTCAACAAAGCGGCCATTCACAGTGCCACCCAGCGCAAGTTTCGCGCCTTTGGCCAGGGCATCTTGCAATTGAGATTTCACATGCTCTGCCTGACGATCATTGATCAAGGGTCCGATAACGTTCGATTTATCGGCAACATTGCCAGTTTTCAATTTGGCCGCGCGGGCCACAAACCCTTGCATAAAACTGTCATAGACGCTGTCTTGGACCAATATTTTTTCCACACTCATACACACCTGGCCCTGATGCATAAAGGCGCCAAAACTTGCAGCGGATGTCGCTCTGTCCATATCCGCATCATCCAAGACAATGAGGCTGTCTTTACCTCCGAGCTCGATGCAGGCTTTTTTCAAATGCGCGCCACATTTGGCGGCAATGCGCCTGCCAACGGCGGTTGAGCCTGTAAATGCCACACCCTTCACCGTCGGATTATCGACCATTTCATCGCCCACCGATGCCACGTTATCGCGTGAGCAGGTAATGACGTTGAACACTCCGGGGGGCAGTCCCACTTCTTCCATAACCTCAGCGAAGAAAATGCCGCCCATATAGGGTGTCTCTTCCGAAGGCTTGAGAACGATGGTATTGCCCATGGCCATTGCGAAAGAAAACGGACGTGCGGCCAAAATACCTGGAACATTCCAAGGACTTATGACCCCGATGACCCCCATAGGGGTTCTGATTGCTTGGCTGACTTTACCGTTTAACGAAGGCAGGATCTCTCCAATTGGAGCATAGCACAAAGCGGCTGCGGCCTTGAATATCTCCGGCATGGCCTTGGTCTCATAAATGCCCTTGCCATACCAGCCGCCACCTTCAAATTGGGCGGCGTTGACAAATTGATCTGCCTTGCGTTCGATCGCCGCCGCGATTTTCAACATATATTCAGCGCGCTCTTGAAATTTCAGAGCTGACCATGCGGGGAAGGCTTGCTGGGCCGCGTCAATCGCCTGCTTGGTTTCCGTTACTGAGGCATTGGGCACCCGCGCCCAAACCTGACCGTCGGACGGATTGAGATCGTCAAAATGACCGCTCGTTTGTTGCCATTGCCCATTGATGAAGAGGCCTTTTATATTTTCGGCCGTGTGGGTGCTATCGAGCATGTTACTCCCTTTCAAATTGGCCCGATGGACGTCTGCGAAAGACTTCGACGTGCGGGCGCTTGTAAATTTCAACCACAGGCGGAGGTGGGCCGTCTTCGTGTGGCACGGGCTGTGGCGATGGAGAGGCGACGTAGGTCGGGCGCGAGGCCGGCCTCTGACGGCGAGCGGCGGCGGCGGCGGATTCTATATCTTTCAACACGGACTCCAGGCGCGATTGCGCCACCTTTTCTGCCTGCTTAACACTGCTGCTTGACGGAGAGGTCAAGGCCCGCGTCGATGCTTCGCTGGCTGAAGAAATGAGATCCTCAATCGAGCCTCCAATCAGCTGTTCGGCGCTCCTGCGCGGCAAAGCCGGGCCTGGGGTAAAGCGCGGCTCCACAGGCTGCGTCTCAATCGTCTGAGGCGGCGGCTGATTGCGCGTAGTGTTGTTAGCCCCTAAAAATGCCTTTTGAACTGAGGGATCGGAGCGCAACTGCGCCGCGCTGTCTTCGCGTGTGATACGGGTGTTTTCCAGTAGATATCCGCGATCGGCGATGGCCAAACTTTGTTTGGCATTCTGTTCAACCAGCAAAACGCCAATGCCCAGATCTTTGACGACAGCAAGGTTTTGGAACAATTCCCGGCACAATAGCGGAGATAGGCCCAATGAGGGTTCATCCAGCATTAATATATCCGGCGCTGACATCATTGCACGGCCGATAGCCACCATCTGCTGTTCGCCACCAGACATGGTACGCGCGATTTGAGTTTGCCGTTCAATCAATTTGGGAAAGAGATTTAAGACACGCTCAAGATTTTGCCCCTCATCGGCGCGGGCGCGGGCGGAATAGGCGCCGAGTAGCAAATTTTCCTTGACCGTCAAATCGCCAAATATTGCCCGCCCTTCTGGCACCAGCGCCACGCCTTGCTCAACAATTTGATCTGAGTTGAGCGCGGTAAGCGATGCGCCATTCAGCATCACTTGGCCGGAAACTCGGCCTTCGCATATTCCGGCAATAGCTCTGAGCAGAGTTGATTTCCCGGCCCCATTGGCCCCCAAAATGACCACAATTTCACCGGGTCCAACGCTGAGTGACACTTCATTTAAAGCTGGATGTTGCCCATAGGCCGCGCTGAGCCCTCGCACGTCAAGCATTGTCATCTCCCAGATAGGCTTTAATGACTTCTTTATCGGACAGGACTTCTTCGGGTGTGCCTTCGGCTATTTTGGTCCCGGAAGACATGACCACACAACGGTCGCACAGCGATCTGATGGCATCCATTACGTGTTCGACCATCACGACAGTTCTCCCCTCATCACGCAAATCATGAATAAGTTGGATTCCAGTTTCCAATTCCGTTGGGTTGAGACCAGCGAGCCATTCATCCAAAAGGAGAACTTCGGGTTCCCCGGCCAATACGCGCGCCAGTTCAACACGCTTTTGATCAATATATGTGAGCGTAGAAATGGGCGCATGGCTTTGCCCCTCTAGGCCGACGCGCTCCAGCATCTCCAAGGCGAATTGATCTGCATCGCGACCCCAGCGGCGTTTATGCCCAAACACCGCCCCGGCTTTGACATTTTCTAAAACAGTAAGGCCCGGCAAAAGGCGTACCAGTTGAAAGGTGCGTCCGATCCCTTCACGGCAAATGTGTTGCGGTGGCAGATTAGAGATCTGGCGCCCGTGCAAAGAAATCCCCCCCTCGCTTGGGGTGTAGACGCCAGAAATCAAATTCATCATTGTGGTTTTGCCAGAGCCATTCGGGCCAATCACCCCAACCATCTCCTGCGCGGCTACATGAAAAGACATTTTCGAGACAGCCACCAGCCCATCGAAGCGTTTGGTCACGCCTTGCACAGAGAGCACAGATTGAGTCTTGTGTCTCATTTCAAAGTCCTCGACCAGATGCGCAATTGTTCAAGCCGTCCAACCACGCCATGGGGAAGGAAATACACAATCACCAAAAAGGCAATGCCCAGCACCAATATGGATTGGTTGGGAAAGTTCGTGTCGACCCAGTTCCAAATCAGCAAGAAGGGGATGACCCCGACAACTGGCCCCCAAAGCCGGCCTGCGCCGCCCAAAAGTGCCATGATCACCACAAAGAAGCTCAATTGTGGTGAGAAGACTTGGTTGGGCTCAATATAGCTCCAGCGTGGGGCAATGATGGCGCCGACAAGCGCAGCGAAAAATCCGGTCGTGGTGAATAGGATCACCTTGACCGTAGCTGTATCTATGCCGACATGCCGCGCCACAGTTTCATCACCGCCAATAATTCGAAGTGCAAAACCCAGCCGAGATCGGCTGATGATCCAGCCTAAAAGATAGACCGCCACGGCAACACCCAGCAGCATCCAATAGAGATGTTTGTCGGTGAAATCGGTAAAGACATAAAGACCCCGTGATCCCAAAAAGTTATTTTGGATCCAGGAGACCAAATTGCGGATCATTTCTGCCAAGCCCAAGGTGAAGATGACAAAGTAGACGCCGGAGAGGCGGAGCGTGGCGAGCCCAATCAACGCCGCTAAAACCGCCCCAACACAGGCCGACAAAGCCGCCATGGACCAAAAACTGGCCTCATAGTCACTCATGCCTGAGCCCACCAAAAAACCGCCAATGCCGAAAAAAGCGGCTGTTGCGAGGCTGATGTAATGTGTTGGCCCGGAAAAGAGGACCCAGGATGTGGCCAGCGCGACATACATCATGACATCAACGCCAATGCCCAGCCAATAAATATCCACAACTAAGGGCCAAAGCGCTGCTAAAAACGCAAGGATTGCTGCAATGATCAATTCTTGAACAGTTGAGGCTTTCATGTGTTGCGCCTTCCAAACAGGCCCTGCGGGCGAAACAGTAAGATCAAAACGAAGATGAAGTAAGCAGCAGCTAAGGTCAGGCCAGGGTCGACCAATGTGGCCACGGTGGTTTCTACAATTCCGAGAATAATGGCCGCAATGATCGCACCGCGAATTTCGCCGACGCCGCCCATGATAACGATGATCAGCGCCTTAAGCGTGAACACCACACCGATGGATGCATCCAGCGTGATAAAGGTCGAAATCAGGGCGCCACCGACGGCCGTTATCGCTCCACCTATGGCGAAGGCGACGGCCGATAGTCTTGGCACATTGATGCCCACCAGTCCTGCCGCTTCGGTCGACACAGAGACGGCGCGAACCGCAACGCCGGAGCGTGTTTTATTGAGCCACAGATACAGCACAAGGGCGATCAATGTGGCGATTAAAAACGCCACCAATCGGCTCAATGAGGTTGTTGACCCGAGAATTTGGATGGGCTCGCTGAGATATTTATAGGCGAAAAAGCCACCCTCTATGGAAGTCATTATGCCAATCAAGATGAAGGACATGCCGAAGGTTGCCAGAATGCTATCCACTTCGAGCGCTCCCCTAGATTTGGAGCGGCGCACCAGGGGAGCCAATAAAAGGTTATAAATTAAAAGGTTCCCAATGAAACTGATGGGTATCACGATCAAAATCGTCAAAAGCGGGCTAATCTGGCTTGATGTGTAAAGCCAAAATGCGGCCAATGAGCCAAAGACCAAAACCTCGCCATTTGCGAGATTCATAATGCGCGCGACCCCATATTGTAGATTCAAACCCATAGCGACCAGCGCATAGGTGCCTGAAAGCAGGAGGCCCGAAATAAGTATATCGATGATTTGCATGATGCTTGTTTCTCCCCGGCGCGGTCGGCGCGCCGGGGATTTGCTCTATATTATTTCCAGCCATCTTTTAGGCGGACATCAACGGCACCTTCGACGTTGGATCCTTTAACGCCTCGAAATACGCCGTCTTGCCATTGGCCAACTGACCAAAACGTATCGGAAAAATTGTTCTTAAAGCTCAAATCGCCCATCACTGTGTCGAAACTGTTATCCTTGATATATTGCGTGACCGTGTCGCGGTCCAAAGTCGCAGCGCCGACGATTGCTTGTTCCAAAATTTGCAAAGCCGCATAGGTATTGGCAGAGGCCCAATAGTCCGCAGTTTTGCCGGTAATCTCAGAATGTGCCGCGCGATAGGCTGCGATTGCCGGATCATCTACATTGGTTCCGCCGGCTCCAAGCACATTATTGATTTTGCTGCCGTAAACACCGCTAAACGCTGGAAAACTCGTTGCAACGGCGGAATAATAGACATTTACATCCAAATCTTCGATGATCGCTTGCTCGGCCAAACCGAAGCTGTCGGGTGGATAGGACCAGGCGATAAAGGCTTTTGCACCGCTCTCTTTCGCGCCCTTCATAACCGGTGAAAGATCTGGAGTGCCCAGGGGGTAAGATTTGTCATAAACAATGTCAAAACCTTCTGCTGCGAAGAGTTCCCGCGCGCGGTCGGCCAATTCAATCCCAAAGGCATCGGCGACGTTGACCATTGCAACCTCATTTCCAATCGTCCCTGCGGCGCGCTGCTCGACCAAGATTTCGGTCACGCCCTGCACGAATGCCGTTGTTGTCCCGAGGGTAAAGAACAGGTTTGGATAACGCTGTGTCAGCTCTTCCATTTTATCGGTGATGGCTGATACGGCGATCATTGGGTAGCCAAATTTTCCGTAAATGGGCGCGGTCGCAATGTTAAATCCGGTGCCATAGGGCGCCACGATAAAATCGACCTTGTCTTGTGTCGCAAGGCGTTGAGCCAGTTTGATATGTTCTCCGGGATTGGTTTTATCGTCATATTCAATCAGCTCAATTTGCATCATTTTGCCGCCGACATCCAAACCGCCGCGCGCATTGACTTGGTTAACCCATAATTCAACATTGGGCCATTGCGTCACCACCGCACCGCCGGCCAAACCGCCCGTTTTGGGTGCAATTGCGCCAATTTTTATAACATCGGCCGCTTGTACGCCCGATGCAAAGAGAGCCATAGCCGTCGCGACTGTGGCAAGTTTTCTCAGAGTTCTTGTGAACATTATGTCCTCCCAGGTGACTAATTAAACAAACGACCAACAATTTGGGCTGGCCGTGGGCCTCATTCGCGTCCGGACCCTTTTTTTCGATTGGACCTGATATAGTCCAGAGAGTCTAGTTTTATGTTGCAACATTTTTGCTGGACGCAAAAACCGCACCATCCATCAGTTTTCGGGCGGTGCGCAAGACTTCGATGTCGACGAGCTGACCATTCTCAGTGCGGCCCATAATTGTCATTTCGCCGCTTGGATGTTCGATGGACAGGGTCATCAGATCCGTTGCATCAAATTCGGCCAAGCCCTCTGCGACGGTGCCTTTTGTGAGACAGGCCGTCGCGACACTCACAGCGCCCAAAACGCCAATGGCTTTATGACATGTGTGGGGAATGAACGTTCGGGTGGTAATGGCGCCGCCATTTTGGGGCGGTGAGATAATCGTCATCTTTGGGACCGTTTTGCGGGCCACATCGCCGAGAGTCATGCGGGCGCCGGCGATGCGGCGAATGGCTTCGAGGCGCGCACGTAGGGTTGCGTTCGTCTCAAGCGTGCTCGGCGCCTCTGTACCGGTTAGCCCGAGGTCGATTGCGCGCATCAGTACGCAGGGCATGCCATTATCGATCATGGTGAGCTCAATGCCGTTGATCGTATCTATGGGCTGCCCGGTCGGGAAAACTGCGCCACAGCTGGATCCTTCTGTGTCTTCGAACGTCACGGCTATGGCCGCAGATGTGCCAGGAACGCCGTCAATGCGGGCATCCCCAGAGTAGGTGACGCGTTTGTTTGGCGTTTTAACACGCGCGATTGCAACTTGGCTGGTGTTTTGCATGAAAATGCGCACGGGTGTTTCGCCGATTTGCGCGGTGACCAATGCGCGCTCAATGGCAAATGGGGCCACGCCAGCCAGCAAGTTTCCGCAGTTCTGTGCATCACTGACGCGGCCTTCCTCGACAAAAACTTGCAAAAATAAATATTCAACATCAATGCCCGGCCGCCTGGATGGTGCGACGATTGCGACCTTGGAGGTCAGAGGATCGCCCCCGCCCATGCCGTCTATTTGGCGCGGATCAGGCGAGCCCATGATCGACAACAACAATAGATCGCGTTCCGCGGGGTCTGCCGGGAGGTCGGATGCCAAAAAATATCCGCCCTTAGACGTGCCGCCGCGCATCCACATGCATGGGATCCCACTAGACATATTTCAACCCTTTGGCCTCCAGCTGCGCGCGCATGTTATACATATCAAGGCCAAGTTCACCTTTGGCCAATCGCGCGCGTTTGAGCTCCTCATTGGCGAGGCGTTTTTGAGCGGCTTTCAACACCTCAGCCGCATCGTTGCGTTTGACGAGGCAGACTCCGTCATCATCTGCGACCATCACATCGCCGGCCTCAACTTCAACACCGGCGCAGATTATGGGAACGTTCACAGATCCCAAGGTTTCCTTAATGGTGCCCTGGGCTGAAATCGCCTTTGACCAAACCGGAAAGCCCATCGCTTCAAGATCCCGTACATCGCGCACACCCGCATCGATGATCAAACCGCGGCACCCGCGCGCCATTGCCGATGTCGCCAGAAGATCCCCAAAATAGCCCGCGTCGGATGGCTGTGTCGTGCCCAGAACCAGAATGTCACCAGCCTGGATTTGTTCAATTGCCACATGGAGCATCCAGTTGTCGCCCGGTGGCGCCAGGATTGTGAGCGCAGATCCTGCGATGCTCGCCCCGCGATAAATTGGCCGCATGTAGCTGGCCAACATCCCGGTGCGGCCTTGGGCTTCATGGACCGTGGCAACACCTGCGCGTGCGAGCCTGTCGATGACCTCAGGATCGGCGCGCGCGACAGTCTGGACAACCACGTTCACGTCAAGCGCCCTTAAGCTTTGGCAAGACGCCGTGATTTTGGGAGGATTTAAGAGATGTCAATGTCGGTGTCTCCTTTTGAGGGGCGCAAAAGCGGTTGCGGTTTGCGTCAGCCCGTTTGCCAAACTAAGTGGCCCTTGATCTGTGTATCGCTCAGGATGACTGAGGCCCGCGCGGCGGCTCATAACGTGTCGATCGTGCGGGGAAACACTGACTGGAACCCTTCGGCATATTTGCAATCGCGGCCACCAGATTGCCCGCCTGAATTGCGTTTGAAATGGTTGGCCCTTTGTTGGGCGACACGGGTGTAATACTCCCAGAGGTGTTCTTGACCGCGCATACATTCAATGGCCGCGCGTTTTTGATCCCAAACAGGTGTGATGTCGAGGAAGGTATCAGGCTTCCACGCCATTTGTTCGGTTTGATGGGGTTCAAATAGATAGAGTTGCGGCGCTCCAAGCACTTTTTGCCCAGGATTATGACCCCAGGCTTGGGCGATCATACGGCATTCAAGGGCGACTTGCGTCGCATAGGCGTGATCGGTGTTATAGGGGTCGATCTTGGAGTGACTAAGCATGAAATCAGGCTGCACTGCCCGGATCACATCAACCAGCTTGTATTTATCATCGCGGGTCAATTCCAATGGGTAGTCGCCCAAATCAAAAAATTGGATGTCGTGCACATGGAGGGCGGCAGCCGCAGTCTCGGCTTCGATCCGCCGCTCGGTTTTGACCCGCTCCAGGGTCATGCCGTCTTGTTTCCACAGCTTTGCACTTTCGCCCCTTTCGCCGTAAGAAAGACAGACCACGGTGACGTCATAGCCCTGTTTCTGGTGCAAGGCGATGGCCCCGCCGCAGCGCCAGACGAAATCAGCGGAATGGGCAGAAACAACCAGGGCAGATTTTTGATCAGTCATCGTATAACCTCTTTCTAGAAGTGGTTTCAGGCTGGAAAAGCCACCGCTGCGCGACGCCGAGGCTTATGCGCAAGACCGCCCAGGTCACCGGCCAGAGATAACCCTTGGGTCCCGCAACACATCTTTGGTTTCGTCCTTGAAGATGACGTCCAAAAGCGGGCCTGGCCGGAGTGGTGGAATTTGCGTTTTGACACGGAGAGTTTCTTTCATAGTGGTCGGAACATGCGCAGAGGTGATGTCAGATTGCATACAGAAATTTTATTCGGCAAGTGATTCTTACCGTATTTTCGCGAAATTCGCCAAGAAAACCACCATAATGTATACAATTTGACGATCCCTGGAGGTGAATTCATTGAATGACCTAAGGGCTTTTTGTGCGTTCTATGCGCGGCATCAATTGATGAGGCTGAAGTTATATGCCATGCCAGCGCAGCGGTATGCGGCCTCGACAAGGGGGTGCGGAGCCTTTGGGGTGTTTAGTTGGATGGCAAGCGATGGAATGGGTGAATATAGTTTGTTTGGTGCTCGCTTTTTACTTTGGCGGCATGATTAAGGGGGCAACAGGCGCGGGTGCACCTATAATCGCCATACCGATCATCTCCTTACTTTACGACGTGCCGACAGCGGTGGCTGCATTCACGGTGCCGAATTTCCTGTCCAATGTTTGGCAAAGTTGGAAATTTCGAAGCCATCAAGTCACAGGCAGCTTTGCTTGGATTTTTGCGGGCGCCGGGCTCCTGGGGGCCGGGGTGGGCACTTTGGGCTTGGCATATCTGCCGCCTGCGCTCTTGTCTGTGATACTCAGCGCTATTGTGATTGCCTATTTGATCTTTCGCAGGGTCAAGCCGGATTGGAGCCTTCCTCTGCCAGTCGCCAAGCGAGTTGGGCCGTTGGTTGGGTTTATTGCTGGGACGTTGCAGGGGGCGGCGGGTATCTCGGCGCCTGTGTCTATAACCTTTCTGAATGCCATTAAGCTGTCACGCTCTGGTTTTATTGCAGTGGTTTCCATGTTCTTTGTTGCCATGTCTTTGGTGCAAATGCCCCTGCTGGTGCACTACGAATTGTTAACGCTGGAGTTGGCGGGATATGGGGTGATTGGCACGGCGCTGATCTTTATAGGCATGCCGTTTGGTGAGTGGATCATATCGAAGTTCCCAGCGGAGCGGTTTGATGAAATTATCCAAATTCTATTATTTGTGATGGTATTGAGTTTGATTTTCAAAGCGCTCGGGTCGGGGTAAGCGCGGATTTTTTCGGCCGTCAAACCTGATTAATGTATACAATATTGTGCGATGACGTCGTAGATTTGCGATAAATTCCGTCCATTTTAAAGAATCACTTTCAATGTCGGGACAATTGTATACAATTTTGAGAGCAAACAACGTAAGACAGATTGGTTTTGGAGGCGGCATTGGGATCAAAACACCTCAATCAAACGGAAAAAGCTCTGATTGGGCTACGATCTATGATTATGGCAGGTCGATTCAAAACCGGTCAACGTCTGCCTGAAATCGCGGTCTCTGAGCAATTGGGCATCTCGCGCACCCCGCTGCGGCAAGCCATGGATCGGCTGGTGGCGGAGGGTTTGCTGGATCGGATTTCGACGGGCGGGTGCCGGGTGGCGCGCTTTACCAAAGAAGATATCGCGGATGCGATCCAAATCCGCGGGGTCATCGAAGGCACGGCGGCCCGTATGGCGGCAGAGCGCGGCGCGGATCCAGATCTTCTCGCCCATGCGAAATCCATCCTGAGCCAGATTGACACGGCCTTGAGTGAAAGCGGAGGGATTGATTTTGACGCCTATGTCAGTGCCAATCGGGCGTTTCATGATATTATTGCGCATCTGTCTGGCAGTGCGCTCATGATCCGCGAATTGGACCGGATGGCTCAACTGCCCTTGGCGTCCCCTTCGGCCTTTTTGAGCGATCAGGAATTGATCCCGGATTTTCAGGAGTCCTTGAAACATGCTCAGCGGCAGCATCGCACCATTCTTGAAGCTATTGAGAACCGCGAAGGCAGCCGTGCGGAGGCTTTGGCGCGCGAACACGCGCGTCTGGCCTTGATGAATTTTAACTATCTCACCGAACAAAAGCCGGCCCGGGCAAGAAACGTACCTGGGCTGGCTCTTCTTACTGAAAAATAACGTCCTTGGAGAACTCTATGACAAGTTTAAGTGCAAAAATCGAAAGCCACGGGAATGCAGTAGATATGCTGCGCAATTCGCAGATCGGCATGTATGTCTATCCTGTGGTTGCGCCAGAATATACCAATTGGCGCAATGAACAGGCCGCTTGGCGCAAGTCTGCGGTTCTGTTTGATCAAACGCACCATATGGATGAGTTGATTGTCGAGGGGCCAGATGCAGAGGCTTTTCTTGCCTACGTAGGCATCAATGCTTTTGGCAATTTCGATCTCAACCGTGCCAAGCATTTTGTGCCTGTGACCCCTGCGGGCCATGTCATCGGGGATATGATTATTTTCCGCGAGCGCATGGATAAATTCATCCTGGTGGGCCGCGCTCCAACGGCAAATTGGGTGAAGTTTCAAGCGGCGATTGGCACTTGGAAAGTGCGCCTATTCCATGATCCGCGCTCCAACAGCCGCCCGGATGGCGAGCGGGTATTGCGCACCCATTACCGTTTCCAGATCCAAGGTCCGGATGCGCCGGCGATTTTTGAAAAAATCAATGGTGGCCCGGTGGCGGATATTCCGTTCTTCCATGTGGATTGGATCAATGTGGGCTCCAAAAAAGTGCAGGCGCTGCGGCACGGGATGGCCGGGGCACCAGGATTGGAGATTTGGGGACCCTATGACGACAAACACTATATTCAATCCACCATTCAGCAGGCGGCGCGCGACATTGGCGTTGATCTGGTGCAGGTGGGCAGCCGTGCCTATTCGACCAACACACTGGAATCCGGCTGGATTCCATCGCCTTTGCCAGGAATTTACACCGGCGATGGTATGATGCAGGAATACCGTGATTGGTTGGGCGCTGACAGCTATGAGGCGGCTGGTTCGATTGGTGGTAGCTTTGTGTCGAAAGAGATCTCGGACTATTACGTCAACCCGTTTGAGCTGGGCTATGGCTTCTATATTGGCTGGAAGAAAGAAAATTTCATCGGCAAGGACGCGCTGCTTAAATTGAAAGATGCGCCAAACCGCCAAAAGGTGACGTTCGAATGGAACCGCGAAGATGTGTTGAAAGTCATCGCAAGTGGCCTTGAACAGGGTACGCCATTCAAATGGATCGATTTCCCGCAGCCAAACTATGCCTCCTCTTCGGCGGATATGGTGATGCAAGGCGACAAAATGGTCGGGATGAGCATGTTCAATGGCTACAGCTACAATGAGCGCTGCTTTTTGAGCCTGGGCGTCGTGGCGGCGGATGTGAACATTGGGGATGTTTTGACCCTTAAATGGGGCGAACCGGAAACCACCGGCAAAACCTCTACAGAACCGCATCAGCAAACTGAAATCCGCGTGCGGGTATCAGCAACACCCTATGCCAAGGACGCAAGAGAGAATTACGCAGACAGTTGGCGCACAAAGGCTGACTGATAAAAACGGGCGCAGTGTTGTTATGGCGCTGCGCCAACATAAGACCAACAAAAGTTGATCCTGGGAGGAAAAGACGATGAAATTTGCCAATATACTTGCAGTATCCGCCTTAACATTGGCGGCCCTGCCGGCAAGCTCAGAGGAGTTGAGCTTTGCCAATTTTACCCCACCGTTCCATACAGTGAA
>Ga0181596_10001536_pt1 | contig 23320 bp, 22 predicted proteins | sample 041ome_6_FD_148655 | JGI IMG/M metagenome (GOLD analysis project Ga0181596, IMG submission 148655) | Coastal salt marsh microbial communities from the Groves Creek Marsh, Skidaway Island, Georgia - 041402US metaG (spades assembly) | ecosystem: Environmental > Aquatic > Marine > Intertidal zone... | reverse complement strand
TACAAATTCTGAAGTGTTGGAACGATTAGCTTTACAAAACGAGATTCCCCAGCTTATTCTTGATGTTCGTAAAAAGACTAAGATTAAGAATACATATCTCGATAAGATTATTCCTCAGCTTGATAGGGACGGTCACTTACGGACCAATTTCAATCTGCACGGAACAACTTCAGGACGCCTCTCTTCGAGTGGTAAACTGAATATGCAACAGATACCTCGTGATAATCCAATAGTAAAAGGCTGTATTCGAGCTTCGGAAGGTCACAAGATTGTTGCAATGGACTTAACCACTGCCGAAGTATATGTAGCTGCTGTACTTGCAGATGACCTCGAACTTCAAGACGTATTCCGGTCTGGAGGAAACTTTCACTCTACGATTGCTCACAAGGTGTTTCGTTTAGATTGTCCGATCGAGGAAGTAGCAGAAAAGTACACGACCTATAGGCAGGCTGCGAAAGCGGTAACCTTCGGTATTATGTACGGTGCTGGACCGCATAAGATTAGTGAACAAGTTACTAAAGACGGTGGAAAGCTTTCCGTTGAACAAGCTCGACAGATTATCAAAGAATACTTTGGTGCTTTCTGGAAACTCGAAGAGTGGATTGAAACCCAGAAAAAGATTATTATGAGAGACTCTGCTATCTATTCTCACTTTGGACGTAAACGTCGATTGCCTGATGTAAAGTCAGACAACAAAGGAGTACAAGGTCACGCAGTTCGATCTGGTTTGAATTTTCTAGTTCAATCCGCCGCTTCAGATATCAATCTCATCGGAGGTATAGAAGCTCACGCAGTGTTGCAGCAGCGCAAAATGAAAAGTAAAATTTTCGCGTTAGTACACGACTCTGTGTTAGCGGAAGTACCTTTAGATGAAATTGATGAGTATTGCGATATACTAAAAACTGAGATTCAAAGAGATAGAGGAATTTATATTTCCGGTGCTCCCGTAGGTTGTGACTTTGAGATTGGAGACGATTACTCAATGGGTAAGTTTGAAAGTAAATATGGTAATCTCACTAACGTATAAACAAGTGTGTAGACGAATTCGCTTTCCGGTACATACAGTTCCTCGGGATGACCTGTACTGGGAAGACGGATTACTAATGTTGGATAATCTAGTAATAGATGATAAGAATCAGAAAGGAGATACTCTCGGCATAAGAAGGCTTCAAACTCCTCATAAGTTGAAGAGATTGAATAAGACTTACCTAGAATTTTCTGATCTTCTATATGAAAATCCTCCAATATTAATTGACACAAATGGAATAGTTTTTTCCTATCAAAAAACTAGGTGGCAGAATGTGATAAGCCACAAGATTAAAAAAAGAGAGCAAATGGATACTCACACCCGAATATGGTTGCATGGAGTAAATTTCGCTTTCTTAGTTTCAAACCCTCCTGTAGGGAAAGATTGGGCTCAAGTCTTGTATCTAAGAAAATGGCCCTGGCTACTGTATGGTTTTTCAGAACGCAAGGAAAACACTACAAAAAGGAAGATTTAATGCCAAGAAGAAAAAGAGACGTATTATCTAGTCTTAATTTTTATTTAAAAGAAATAGAACCTTTAACAAAAAGTCAGCTTGAAGTGTTTGAGTCTGACAAACATTTAATGCTTCATGGATGCGCAGGAACGGGGAAAACTTATATTTCCTTATATCTTGCTCTTGATGACTTACAAAAAGATGTATATAATAAGATTTTACTTGTTCGTAGTGCAGTGCCTACAAGAGAAATGGGTTTTCTTCCAGGTACGGAAGATGAAAAATCAAAAGTATATGAAAATCCTTATGTAAATATTATGCAGGAATTGTTTAGCCGAGGAGATAATCCTTATGGGCAAATGAAACAAAAAGGAATTATAAATTTTTTAACCACTTCTTATATTAGAGGAACTACATTCTCTGATTCAGTAGTAATTGTAGATGAGTGCCAAAACATGACTTTTCATGAGCTTGATAGTATCATCACAAGAGTTGGGCAAAACTGTAGAATTATCTTTTGTGGAGACTTTTTTCAGACAGATTTACGAAATAGTGGTTTGAAAGACTTTATAAAAATTATAAAGAATATGAAAGAGTTTGATTTTATTGAGTTTGGTATTAATGATATTGTGCGTTCTGACTTTGTAAAAAATTATTTAGTAGAAAAGTATAAAGAAGGAATACAATGAAAAGCAATATAGAAATGGAGAGCTTAGAACGTAAAATAGACCAACTGGTAAGCAGGGTAGAGATGCTACAGCGAAGACTAGTTGATGTCGAAAATTTCCAAGTTACTCTAAGAAAAGAAAGACAAGAAAGAAATTTAAAAGACGAGATGTGGACTAAAGCTTGAAAGCGGTTATTTCCAATAGAATTTATATGGATATAGAGCCTTCCGCTCTTGCGGATATTGATAAAGCACTTACATATAAAATAGAGAGCTATAGAAGAGATGCTCCTCCTCAGTATGTAAAAAATTTGAGAAGGTTGAATAGTAATCTTATCTCTATACCTGTTGGAAGAACCGATCTTATTCCCCCAGGATATGAAATCAAAGATAAAAGAATAGAAGTTCCTGTAGACTTCCCTGAGTTTAGGTTTGACCTGAGAGAAAGTCAACAAGAAGTCTATGACCAGCTTAACGACAATGCTGTTATCAATGCTTTTGTATCTTGGGGAAAGACTTTTACCGCACTCGCAATCGCTGGAAAGCTAAAGCAAAAGACTCTAATTATTACTCACACTGTTGCACTAAGAACTCAGTGGGAGAAAGAGATAAGAAAAGTCTTTGGCATAGAGCCTGGAGTTATAGGATCAGGAAAATACAATATTAGTGCTCCGATTGTTGTCGGTAATGTGCAGACTTTGTATAAAATCAAAGAACAGATTACTAAAACTTTCGGAACGCTAATTGTAGATGAGTGTCATCATATACCGGCAAACACCTTTAATCGACTGGTAGACTCTAGCTATGCTCGATATAAGATAGGCTTATCTGGCACGGTAGAAAGAAAAGATGGTAGGCATGTAATGATGCCTGACTACTTTGGACATAAGAGATTTACTCCGCCCAAAGAAAATTACATGCAACCTTCTGTAGACGTAATTCAAACTAAAATACGTTTTATGGACGGTGCTAAAATACCTTGGGCTAACAGAATAAACGATTTGGTAGCTCAGGAAGAATACGGTAAACTTATTTGTTTTCTCGCCGCCGCTTATAGAAAGAAAGGACACAAAGTATTACTTCTCTCCGACAGAGTATATTTTCTCAAAAGAGTAAAAGAAACTTTAGGAGACTACTGCGAACTTATAACAGGAGAAGTACCTCTAGCGGAGCGAGAGAAAAAGATAGAAAGAGTACAGGCAGGAAAAGTAGATATTCTTCTAGGAACTCAGAGTATTTTTTCAGAGGGTATTAGCGTAAATCCTTTAAGCTGTCTAATACTCGCTACTCCTGTAAACAATACTCCTCTACTAACACAGTTGGTGGGGAGAGTGATAAGGGAACATCCTGGAAAGATAGATCCTGTTATAGTAGATATAAATTTAAAAGGAAAAACCGCAGAGAAGCAAGCAAAATTACGTCTTGGGCATTACTTACAACAACAATATGATGTGTTTTTTAAGGACATGTGAGAAAAAAAGTTCTTGACAATTGTAGATCTTCCCTGTATAATATACGGTCTGACTTCGAGAAATAGTAGTGATTTTTTATAATTGGGCAAAAATGTACTTAGCTACGGAAGGTAATTCTTCGGCTATAGTTACATTAATCGCAAATATAACCTACCCCACCCTGCCTAAAAATGTGCGGGATCCTATCTATCGTTTGATTCAGAAAGACTGGACTGGCGATAGCTTTCTATTGCACCCAGAAAAAATATTATCAAACCGAAGCAAGTTCGGTGACACGGAGCTAGCACAGTATGTGGCACTCGCTAGTTTTCGCAGCTATGCTGAATATGAAGCCACAGGAAAACGCAGTTTAAACATGCTTATATCGCCTGTTTCTACTGTAATTATTGACAACAACAGACTACTCTCTCGTGTAGAAGATGAAGTTTTCTTCTGCTGGGAAGAAGTCACGCATTAAAAGGAAAAACTATGGGTATTAAATTTACTTCATCCGCTGGGGGAGCTAAGAAAAGCTCTTTAGAGCAGTACACTTATAAAAATGGGGACAACTGTGTTCGTCTTTTCGGAGATCTTCTACCTCGATATATCTATTGGGTAAAAGGTGAGAATGATAAAAACATTCCTATGGAGTGTTTATCTTTTGACCGAGAAAAAGAAGCTTTTGTAAACCAAGAAAAAGATTGGGTTCGTGAATACTTTCCCGATTTGAAGTGTGGCTGGTCTTATTCTGTACAGTGTATAGACCCCTCTGACGGTAAAGCTAAAGTATTTAACCTAAAGAAAAAATTGATGGATCAGATTCTTGTAGCTGCTGAAGATTTGGGCGACCCTACTGACTTGGAAGCAGGTTGGGACATCCACTTTAAGCGTGTTAAGACCGGTCCTAACGTATACAATGTTGAGTATACTCTTCAAACTTTAAAGTGTCAGAAAGCTATTCGCGCTCTGACAGACGAAGAAAAAGATGTTGTGGCTAGCGCTACTCCTATTGATGAACTTCTAACTCGTCCTACTCCCGATGCTCAGAAAGAGTTATTGGAAAGAATTATGACGGCGGGTGCAGGTGCAGACTCAAACACCGATGAAAGTATTGAAGATGAGTTTGATGTTGCCTAATGAAGATTCTATTCTCTGCCGATTGGCATATTAAATTAGGTCAAAAAAACGTGCCCCTGAACTGGGCACGTGCTCGCTATGATTCATTCTTTCATCAGATTCATATCTTGGAAGACGATGCTGATTTGCATATTATTGGCGGCGACCTATTCGACAGAGTACCAACAATCGAAGAATTAGAATTATACTTTACTTTTGTAAAAAAGTGTAGTATAGAAACGATTATCTATGATGGTAATCATGAAGCTACGAAAAAGAATAAAACTTTTTTCACAGCTTTAAAAGAAGTTACTAACTCACTCAACCCCTTGGTCTATGTAATAGATGAAGCTTTTGAGGACGAGAGAGGCTTTAGTATTTTGCCTTATTGTGATTTACACAAGAAAAGCTCTATAGAAATGCTAAATAAGTCTCTACCCGTGTTTACTCATGTGCGCGGAGAAATACCTCCTCACGTTACTCCAGAGGTTGATTTAGATAGATTTAAACGATTTCCAATAGTTTTTGCTGGGGATTTGCATTCTCACTCAAACTGTCAACAAAATATAGTGTACCCTGGTAGTCCTATGACAACTAGTTTCCATCGTTCTAAAGTAGCGACGGGAGTAATTACTATAGATACAGAATATTGGGAGTGGGTTTGGAATGAGTTAGAGCTTCCACAACTACTACGGAAGACAGTAACCGACCCTGCTGATATGATAAATGGTTTATATGACCACGTTATATATGAGTTAGAGGGAGACCTTGGTGACCTTGCAAAAGTAACCTCTACTGATCTCCTTGATAAGAAGGTTGTAAGAAGAAGTTCTGAAGCTACTCTTGTACTAGACAAAGAGCTTACAATCGGAGAAGAGTTAGTAGAGTATCTAATGTATGTACTAGAGATACATGATGAAAAAATACCAGACATATTAGGAATATTTAATGATTACGCTAAAAACTTTGAAATGGAGTAATTGCTTCTCTTATGGAGAGGGCAATGAGCTTGATCTTTCTGACAGCAAACTGACCCAAATTTTGGGCAGTAATGGTGTTGGTAAATCTTCTATTCCTCTTATACTGGAAGAAGTGTTATTTAATAAAAACTCGAAAGGAATAAAGAAAGCCGATATTCCAAACAGAGAATTAAATAATGGATACTCAATCTACCTTTCATTTTCGAAGGGTGGAGATGAGTACGAAATAGACCTTCAGCGTAAGTCTTCGCTTAAAGTAAAGTTTCTAAAGAACGAAGAAGATATTGGCAGTCATACGGCCACCAATACTTATAAAAGCATACAAGAAGTTCTTGGAATTGATTTCAAAACATTCTCTCAGGTAGTTTACCAAAATACAAACGCAAGTTTGAATTTTTTAACTGCTACTGATGCTAATCGTAAGAAGTTTCTTATAGACTTGTTAGGGCTAGAAAAGTATGTAAAACTTTTTGATGTGTTCAAAGATGCTTCTAGAGAAGTCGAGCAAGAATTTGCAACGCTTGAAGGTCGCATTTCGACTATTGAAAAATGGTTGGAAAATAACCGTTTGACCGATACTACCCCACGAGAACTTGTAAAAGTACCGAAAATGTCGGATGACGATGAGGAAGAATTAAGTTCTCTTATGGCTGAAATTAAAAATATTTCATCAACGAATCGACAAATTTCTCAAAATAATCAGTATAAAAAATTATTGAAAGAAATTAATATTTCTGAAATTAATGCTATCAAAGCATCTGAATTTCAGTCTTATGATGAGTTGCAGTCACAGCTAGGCGCTATAGCGGGGTCGATCGGCTCTTCGGAAAAAGTCATTCGAAAGATGGAGAACCTGGAAAATGTATGTCCTACCTGTGAACAATCCGTTGACTACGATTTTAAAGAAAAACACATCTCGGGAGAGAAAGAAAAAATTAAAATCGAAAAAGACAGACAAGATGATATCCAGAAGAAAATTAAAGAAATTCAAGAAAACAATGAGAAATTCAAGCTAAAATCTACAAAACAGAAAGAGTGGGAGGATTTGTATCGTTCAGTGGACGACTCTCTCCCGAGCCTTCTTGTAGACGAAGAAGAGCTTAAAATTAGAGTTACGCAAGTTCGTAATCGAATTGCAACTCAAAAGAACGATATTGAAAAACTTCAGAGAGAGAACGAAGCTCGTTCAGCCTATAACGCAAAGATTGAAGTTATAAGCGAACAAACTGAAGAGTTTGAGAAGCAACTCGAAGAAGTATCTACTCGTTATAGTAGAATTGCTGAAAGAAAAGGTAATCTTGAAATTCTTAAAAAAGCCTTTAGTACTAATGGTCTAATAGCATACAAGATCGAAAATCTTGTGAAAGAACTGGAAGAATTAACGAGTGAATACCTCGCAGAACTTTCAGACGGTCGTTTTACTCTGAATTTCGCCGTAAATAACGATAAGTTAAACGTAGAAATTACAGACAATGGAAATATAATTGATATTCTTGCGCTTTCTAGTGGGGAACTGGCGAGAGTAAATACTGCCACTCTTCTTGCGATTCGTAAGTTGATGAGTAGTCTTTCTTCAAGTCGTATCAATGTATTATTCCTAGACGAAGTTATGACAGTTCTAGATGAGGTAGGAAAGGAGAAACTCGTAGAAGTTCTATTAGAAGAAGAATTGAACACCTACCTAGTAAATCATGGATGGTCTCATCCATTATTAGAAAAAGTAGAAGTTCATAAATCAGGCAATATAAGTAGGTTGGTAGCATAATGGTAGATTCAAGAGCAAAAGGAGCGAGAGGGGAATATCTTGTAAGAGATATGCTTCGAGATGCCAGTGGCCTACAGTTTGAGAGAGTCCCCAGTTCGGGGGCTCTTTCTTATCTTAAAGGAGATTTATACGTTCCCGACGAGAAGAATTTATTCTGTATAGAAGTAAAAAACTATGAAAAGTCTCCTCTTACAGATAAAATATTTACAAACAAAACAAACTATCTTTTGCAGTGGTGGGAGAAAATAGTAAAGCAAGCCGAATTAAAATTACAGCAGCCTTTACTCTTTTTTAAATACTCAAGATCAAAAGTGTTTGTAGTAACAACTCTAAAACCTGAAAATACTAGGTATACTTATGTTTCTTGGTTAGATTGTTATATAATGATAGCTGAAGAATGGCTAGACCAAGAAAAAGTGGAGTGGATAGGTGGTTAGTTTTAAAGATCAAATTATGGAAAAAAACAACAATGTTCTAATAGTAGATGCTATGAACATTGCTTTTCGTTGGAAGCATCAGGGAAAATTAGAGTTTGAGCTAGAATATCTAAGAACTGTGGAGAGTTTGGCTCAATCTTATGAATGCAGCAACATTATTATTGCGGCAGACTGGGGTAATAGTAAGTACAGAAAAGAAGAGTGTCCCCAGTATAAAGAAAATCGAAAAGAAAGATACAAAGATCAAACTGAAAAAGAAAAAGAAGAAATAAGACTTTTCTTTGAGGAATATGAGAGAACACTTATTACTCTCTCAGAAAAGTTTCTAGTTCTTCGATACCAGGGAGTTGAGGCAGACGATATTGCTGCCTACGTTGTTAAAAATAGAGAAAAGTACGGAATAGATGATATCTGGCTCATTTCAAGTGACCGTGACTGGGATTTACTTGTTGACGAATATGTATCACGATTTTCTACAGTTACTCGTAAAGAGACTACAGTATTTAACTGGGAAGAGTTTTTTGACTTCCCAAGAGAAGAGTATATAAGCTATAAAGTATTGACCGGAGATAAAGGAGATAATATCGACGGTATTCCAGGAATAGGGCCAAAAAGAGCTACAGACCTTATTCATCAGTATGGAAGTGCCTTCGATATATATGACGCTATACCTTTAGACGGAAGATATAAATATATTCAAGCCCTTAACGAGAGTGGCGATTTGATATTACAAAACTATAAAATGATGGATCTTATTACCTATTGCGACGAAGCAATAGAATATCCTGGGCATAGTCTAGAAGAAATAGACAGTAAAGTAAAGGAATTTATGAATGTTAATTGATTATGGAAGAGATCGTCTTCTCTCAAAATTCGGTATACAAACACTTGAAGACAGGTATTTGATTGAAGGAGAGAAGTCGCCTCAGGACGCTTTCGCACGTGCGGCGAAAGCTTTTGCAGATGATGATGCTCACGCACAGCGTTTGTATGATTACGCAAGCAATCTGTGGTTTATGTTTTCTACGCCAGTTCTTTCAAACGGAGGAACTACAAGAGGTTTACCTATCTCATGTTTTCTCAACTATGTTGAAGACAGTAGAGAAGGTCTCACAGGCCACTACACAGAGAATGCGTTTCTTTCCTCTGTCGGTGGCGGGGTCGGCGGAAGCTGGAGCGATATTCGCTCCGTAGGCTCCCGCACAAGTAACGGAAGTGAGAGCACCGGCGTAATTCCTTTTATGAAGGTAGTCGATGCCGAAATGCTCGCTTTTTCACAAGGTGTAACTAGAAGAGGTTCTTATGCAGCGTATTTACATATTTCTCATCCAGAAATTGAAGAGTTTCTTGATGTACGAAAGCCCACTGGCGGAGATATTAATCGCAAGTCCACTAATTTGCATCATGCTGTGGTCATTCCTGACAGCTTTATGAAACTTATCGCGCAAGCGACTAAAGAGCCAGGCTTCGACGATAGTTGGGAATTGATAGATCCTCATTCAAAGAAAGTTACTAAAACTGTTCCTGCCAAAGCGCTCTGGGTGAAACTCATTCAGAACCGTGTTGAAACGGGGGAACCTTACATTATGTTTGAAGATGCCGTTAATGCAGGATTGCCAGAGTATCAAAGAAACTTGGGGTTAAAAGTACACCACTCAAACCTTTGTTCCGAAATTACTCTTGCCACAAACGAAAAAAGAACGGCAGTATGCTGCCTCTCTAGTGTAAATCTCGAAGAGTATGATTCTTGGAAAAACATCGACGAGTTTATTCCTGATTTAGTACGAATGCTAGATAATGTTCTTACTTATTTTATTGATAATGCACCTACATCGCTTTCAAAAGCGAAGTATAGTGCCTATCGAGAGCGGTCAATCGGTCTTGGTGCGATGGGATTCCACGCCTATCTACAGCGTAATAATATTGCGTTTGAAAGTGCAATGGCAAAATCTTTTAATAATCGAGCCTTTGCTCATATCAAGCACCAAGCTTTAGAAGAAAGCAAAAGACTTGCGAAGGAGAGAGGAGCTTGTCCGGACGATCCAAACCAGAGTGTAAGAAATGCTCATTTAATGGCAATCGCACCTAATGCTTCTTCTAGTATTATTTGTGCCAATACGAGTCCAAGCATTGAACCTTATCGTGCCAATGCTTACACACAGAAAACAAAATCTGGTACAAGTCTTGTAAAGAATGAATATCTTGAGCATACTCTCGATGAGTTAGGAATGAATACTGACGAAGTTTGGAAAGATATTATGACGAATCAGGGAAGCGTACAGCATCTTGATTTTTTAGATGACTATACTAAAGATGTGTTTAAAACAGCAGTTGAACTCGACCAACGGTGGGTTATAGAATTTGCAGCAGATCGACAGCAGCATATTTGCCAGTCACAGTCTGTAAATCTATTCTTTCCCGCAGACGTCAGTAAGCAAGAACTACATAACGTTCACATGCTTGCTTGGCGTAGAGGAATGAAAACATTATATTATGCACGAAGTGAAGCGTATAAACGTGCTGACGTCGTGTCGGATGAAAAACTAAGAGACTTTATCTTCGATGATGAAAACTCGTGTTTAGCTTGTGAAGGATAAAAAATGCTTACAGAAGAAAGAAATTATTACAAACCGTTTCAATATAACTGGGCTTTTGAAGCCTATAAGAGTCAGCAGCATATGCACTGGCTTCCTGACGAAGTACCGATGGCCGACGATCTTAAAGATTATCGCGGCCTTGATGATGACAGTAAGCGTTTGCTTGGACATATATTTCGTTTTTTTACGCAATCAGATGTAGATGTTTGTTGTGGGTATGCAAAACATTATCTTCCCACTTTTAAAGCACCCGAAGTACGAATGATGTTGGCTGCTTTCGCGGCGATGGAAGCCGTGCATCAAGAAGCTTATTCTACATTGCTAGAGACTCTTGGATTTCCTGAAGAAGAATATCAAATGTTTATGGATGTTCAAGAGATGGCAGATAAACACGAGTATCTATCAAACTTTAATATGAACTCGAAAAAAGATATTGCGAAGACTGTGGCAGTCTATAGCGGATTTACCGAAGGAGTACAACTGTTTAGTAGTTTTGCGATTCTACTGAACTTTCCTCGCCATAATCTAATGAAGAATATGGGGCAGATTGTAACTTGGTCAATTCGAGATGAGACGCTACACGTTGAAGGAATGACAAAGATTTTTCAAACTTATGTTCGTGAAAATCCTGAGATATGGAATGACGAATTGAAGTATGAAATTTATTGCGCTGCAGAGCGTGTTGTAGAACTAGAAGACGCTTTTATTGATATTGCATTTAATAGTTGTGAAGTGAAAGACCTAACGGCAGAAGAAGTGAAGGCATATATTCGATATATTGCGGATCGTCGACTGCTTCAGTTGGGTATGAAGAAAATCTTTAATTCAGAAACAAATCCTTTGCCATGGCTGGATTATATGATTAACGCAGTTGAACATACGAATTTCTTTGAAAATCGTGCAACTGAGTATGCTCGCGCGAGCACTACTGGAAATTGGCAAGACATTTTTAAATAGGAGATAAAATGAGTACCGATATTCAAGAAAAACCTACTCTTGTATATAACGATAAAAGTTATGTAATTGAAGAGTTATCGGATCAAGCAAAATACATTGTAAATCAAATACAAGATTTAGGAACTCAAATTGCAAGTACTAAAGCAAGGCTAGACCAACTTGAAGTAGCTCAAAGAGGGTTTACAAATATGCTTGGAGAAGAACTTAATAAAGAAGAGGAAGAAGAAGGGGCTGAATAGCCCCCTCTTGTTTTTTATTATACACATCAACAGCGCTATACTATTTACCTATGAAATTAGAGAAATGATCTTTCTTAGCAAAGCTTTTCTCTGACCGATCAACTACAGATCTCCAGAATTCCATATTTTGAACTGTTTTATAAACCTCTTCGGGCAATATTTCTTTAGGGTTTAGTTTTCTCGAAGATATCTCACTTCTTATAGTGTGCATATCAGCAAGCCCATAAGAACCTGAATCGTTTAGTACTTCATTGGATTTTACATCCGACAAAGTGTTTGCAAAAGACTCGACACCAAGAAACTTATAGACTTTATCTAGCGTCTCTTGTGTATTATTTACTAAGTCGTTGTATTCGATAAAATGAATCATGTGCGCTTGTTGGTTATCTATCATCTGTTTCATCGCCTCATAACTTTGACCTAGAATTCCCATTTCGATATCCCCCATAATCATACATCTATTTTGGTCCGTATGCTTCAATCCTTGTCGAAGTAACATCTGATCAATGAAGTTCATAGTACCATCTTCCGAAATAGTTGGATTACGATGAACAATATCAAGAAAAGATGCAAGGATTTCATCAATGTCTCTAACTGGACAAAGAATCTTTGGTTCGATATTAAAGTATTCTTCGATATAATGTGCGCGATTCATCCACGATCTATTCTTGTCAATGATAACTGGCTTCTCGATATCAGAGTGGTAATGATACATTGGGCTAGCAATCGTTTCTTTTGCTTGCTCTAGTTTAGGATTAGCGGAGTACATCTCATTAGTAGATAGCTGATTTTCGAGAGCCACCATCAACCCAACAACAGGGGAGTTTGGGCTTGAGTAAATATCTGGATGTTGATTCAGCAAAGCTGATAATAGAGAGCTTCCCGATCTGGGAAGTCCAGCCATAAAATAGTATGTCTTATTCATTATTCAACCTCAATACTTTTTTCTATAATTTTATCTACATCGAATATATCTTCATTTTCTCCGTAGGGATATTCGCCTTCTTCTCCCTCGAATGAAAAGTCGAACAAATAGCTATCCGGCAGATTGATTTTAAAATCAATTGCTGGTAATATATTAGTATGTAAATCGTAACCAAAAACTGTGGGAGACGTGCCGTTCCATAGTACAGTAGAACGCTTATTTAAAGCAGCCGCTGCATGTTGTAAAGAAGAGTCTATCAAAATATTTCTTTTACTCATCAGTAGCACACTAAAAAAGTCTGGAATCGGCAATGACTGTTGCTGTGTAGCAAACAGATGATGGGCGCCTTCAAGCTTTGAAGAATTAACCTTTGTTACCTGAATAATCGTATAGTCTTTCTTATAGTGATCAACTAATGCTTGTGCAGTTTTCTCTGGCATATCACGAGTCCAAGAGTATGGCTTAGCATCAGTTGTCATCATACCACCGTTAGTGTGAATCACCATCAGTGGCTTGTCTGTCTTCCAAAATTGTTCAGCGCCTTTTCTTTGGAGACGATTGTATGTTAACTCCGGCATCTCGCCATTATAATCTAGATTATAGATATTGCACCAGTTATCGATCAGAGATCGCTTCTTATGAATATGATCAGTCGTGTAGTACGGCTCGTGAGCAAAAATCAACGAGTCTTTATTCTGAATATACTCTTGATAGAAGTATTGTGTTTCCCCTAGAGGATATACTCTATCAACAAAAGTAAGATTGCTAAAAATATTAGGATACGCACAAACAATAATTAGTTTGCGATCTGGATAATTATTCTTGATAACTTTCGCTACAGCAGTTGAAGCAACATGTTTCCCAATTCCACCTTGTACATGAAATATACTATACATAATTTTAATCTCGTAGTTTATTAAGTTTTACAAAGTCACCCGTGTACATTTTGTTGCCGATGTGATACACAGTTCCTGGCTTACACCAAATCGTATAGCCCAGCTCCTTTATCTTATTACATACAGTAATGTCTTCGCCCACAAAATCCCCGTCAACTTGACTATATTCAAATACATTTTTGAGTGGCTTGTTTCTAAAGACTAGTTCTTCGCTTGACTCATAAAGATCAGCAACAACTTTTGCAGATAGCTTTAAGAATCCAGTACCACACTTGATTATAGGAAATAGCCCATCATTATCTTTATTTATTTCGTCATACCAGATGTTATATTGCTCAGTTTGATCGCTTTTATTCACAACAGGAACACAGATCACGTCTTTTTCATTCAGAAGAATATCAATAAGATCTTGAGGATTCCATGACTCATCTGCATCAATGTAAACTACGTGGTCATAGTTTTCAACATAACCAAGTTTAAGTAGCTCGTTCCTAGCTAACGGAAGAATGCTCTCATTAGCTAGGAACACTGCCCTTATATTTAGCTCGTGCTCAAGACCGAGTTTAATTGATTCGCAGAGGCTATGAGTATAGTATGCGTCTACTTTTTGATCAAGAGCAGGCGTCGCAATTAGTACTTTTTTCATAATATCACCATACTGTTATTAATAAAGGTTACTCTTCTGGAGTAGCTTCAGACTCTTGCTCTGCGTCTCTAATTGCAGCCAAATGAAAGTATAAGCTATAGACTGTATTATACACTTCTGCATATGTCATTGTGCCCGTCACTGCTCCGTCAGAAGGATCGAGGATATTCATGGTTTCGTTAGCAGATTCAGGATCAAAAGAAAACGAAATTCCTTTGACTCCCTGATCTTGCAGATTTTCGTACGTCTCGCTTAGTGAGCCGTCTTCGTTTACTTGAACGATGTCTTCGCTCACTCCAACGTAGGGGCGGCCTGTAAGTGGAGTGTAAAATGCAATAGCACTTGCTCTTACGTACTTACTTACAGTTTTATTAATGACTTCTTGACTTGCTCTATATTGTGGCATAATTAATTTCCTTAGATTACTTAGTTTGTTAACTTAGATTTTAACTGATCAACTTCTGCAGACAGTTCGTTTACTGCATTGACTAATACTGGTATTATATAGTCAGTTGTTAAATTGAGTTTATCGGGATCGTCTTCGTTGGCGATTACCGGATTTCCATATTTCTTTTCGATCTCAATAATTTCTTGAGCAGAAAATCCATATCTTCTCTTTCCTTCAGGATCTGTTATCTCATTTGTTTCTCTATTTTTAAATGAATACTCGATAGGAGTTACTTCTTTCAAGAAACATCGACCATGTTGAACTGGGTTATAGATACACTTATCTCGTATATCAGATACTACTGTCCAACCAATTTGAATTTGAGCGCAAGTATGACCACAATTTCCCACAATAATGCGATTGCTTTCTGTCGTTATATTCGCTAGCCCTTGGGTCGCAAGGTATCCAGACTTACAACCTAAAAATAGATTGTTACTACCAGTTGTGTTATTGCGACCAGCCTGGAATCCGTAGAAGGTGTTGTAACTTCCCGTTGTGTTGCATCGACCAGTATACTGTCCCATGAAGTTGTTGTAACTTCCTGATGTGTTAGCGGCGCCAGCTCTGTTTCCTATGAAGTTGTTGCTACTTCCTGATATGTTACAGAAACCCGCAACGTCTCCTATGAAGTTGTTGGAACGTCCTGTTGTGTTATTAAAACCAGCCTGGGTTCCAATGAAGTTGTTGTTAAATCCAGTTGTATTCGAGTAGCCAGCGTTGCATCCCATCATGTTGTTGCGATATCCAATTGTGTTACTAAAACCACTCTGGAATCCAATGAAGTTGTTCCAGGCACCGGTTGTGTTTAAAAGACCAGTCCGGTATCCCATGAAGTTGTTGTAATTTCCTAATGTATTACAGTAACCAGACTGGTGTCCCATGAAATTGTTCCAACTACCTGATATGTTAGAGTAACCCGTTGTGTTTCCGAAAAAGTTGTTGCAGATCCCGGTTTGATTAAAGCGACCAGCACTGTCTCCCATGAAGTTGTTTCTATTTCCCGTTGTGTTCTCGCGACCCGCATTGTATCCTATGAAGTTGTTGTAACCTCCCGTTGTGTTTTGGTAACCAGTCCTAGACCCCATAAAGTTGTTGTAGGCCCCGGTTGTGTTTTGGTAACCAGCCCTGTCTCCTATGAAGTTGTTTCTATTTCCTGTTGTGTTATAGCGACCAGCCCACTCTCCTATGAAGGTGTTGTAACTTCCCGTTGTATTAGCCCAACCAGCCTCGTATCCCATGAAGTTGTTGTAACATCCCGTTGTGTTACAGTAACCAGTCCTGCTTCCGATGAAGTTGTTGTAAACTCCTGTTATATTATAGTAACCAGCCTCGTTTCCAATGAAGTTGTTCCAACTACCTGATATGTTACAGTAACCAGCCTGGTGTCCTATGAAGTTGTTTCTATTTCCTCTTGTGTTATTGCGACCAGCCTGGAATCCAATGAAGAAGTTGCAACTTCCAGTTATGTTAGAGTAACCAGCATTCTCTCCTATGAAGTTGTTTCTAATTCCCGTTGTGTTAAAGCGACCAGCATACTTTCCTATGAAGTTGTTGCTACTTCCAATTGTGTTATAGCGACCAGCGCAGTATCCTATGAAGTTGTTGTAGGCCCCGGTTGTGTTCTCGAAGCCAACATAAGTTCCCATGAAGTTGTTGTAACTTCCAGTTGTGTTTTTATAGCCAGCACTGTCTCCTATGAAGTTGTTGCACTTCCCGATTGTATTACAGTAACCAACATAACCTCCAATGAAGTTGTTGGAACGTCCTGTTGTATTACAGTAACCAGTCCGGTATCCTATGAAGTTGTTGTAATTTCCTAATGTATTAAAGCGACCAGCCCTGTCTCCTATGAAGTTGTTCCTTTGTCCCGTTGTATTACAGTGACCAGCCTGGTATCCCATGAAGTTGTTGCTACTTCCTGATGTATTTAAGTAACCAGCACTGTCTCCCATGAAGTTGTTGCTACTTCCTGATGTATTAAAGCGACCAGCATTGTATCCTATGAAGTTGTTACTTTGTCCCGTTGTATTAGAGTAACCAGCCTGGTATCCAATGAAGTTGTTGTAGGCCCCGGTTGTGTTACAGTAACCAGACTGCCATCCCATGAAGTTGTTGGCACGTCCTGTTGTGTTAGAGTAACCAGCATAACTTCCCATGATGTTGTTATAGCTACCGGAGGTTATAGAGACTCCTGCTCGGTTGCCTATAATATTGTTAGCAAAGGCGTCTTCAGCGCCCCACCCAGCGCAGACTCCTATATAATTGTTGTAATAGCCTCCCGTGTTACAAATACCAGCAGCCAAGCCTATGAAGTTATTACACTTTCCGAAAGTGTTCGAAAGACCAGCAGAGCTTCCAATGAAATTATTGTTATTACCGTTTATGTTACTACAACCAGCAGAGCTTCCAATGAAAATATTGTTGGAACCTGTTGTATTATTGAGACCCGCATTGTTTCCTATAAACGTATTAGTTCCACGCCCAATGAGAACACTACCGCCAAATTCTGCTAACCTAATAGTTCCATCAGCATCCGCTTCGATAATAGGAATACCCGAACCGTCAGCAACACCAAAAATAGTTCCTGTCAAATCATTTGAAATTGAGAAAAGCTGACCGGCACTTCCTCCAAAACTTAAGCTTGAAGTAGTTCCGTCGTCCGTCACAGTCAGAGTAATCGGATCTCCGCTCGTAGCCCCACTCTTAAATTGAATAGTCGGATCAGCGGTTTGACTCGTTTGTGGAGTGATTACTATATTTTTATCAGAATCTGCCATGTTTTCTCTCTATTCTTGGAAACAAGTTTCCTAAAAATGATATTATATTTTAAAAAGACCTTCGTGTCAAGAATTAAATTTTACACATACCTTCGGGATTTACCTTACTCTAAACTATGCGTTAAATCTATTTTTTGAAGAATTATAAGTTTCTTTTACTTTTGAGTCAGATAAAGCGCTATTATAACAATTTACAACTGCAATCTCACCCACAAATTCGTTACCGTCTGCAGGCGCGCCCGGATAATAAGATCCAATATATCTTGCACCTCTGTTAGTACCCGCTAGACTGAACGCAACAGTATCCGAAAGATCTGTTCTATCTAATACTCCGTTTATATATATTCTCATGCCGTTTCCTTCTGTAAACGTACATACGATATGTGTCCAAACGCCAGCTGCTATTGTTCCATTACTTATTGTTTCTATTCTGGTTTCGCTTGGAGTTTGATGTTTGTGACCAAATACTATTTTATCGCTAGTGTTAATATATACGCCAAACCAATTATATTGGGTGTCGCCGATAATTCCATCTGTTCTACCTGTAGTACTTCTTTTGACCCACGCCTCCAGTGTATAGTCATTGGATGCTTCTGAGACCGGATTAAACGACGGACTAATATTAATATCGTTTTGTTCTGCTGTACCTGAAAATATCATTCCGCCAGATGTTTTATCCTCTAAAGGTAATCCTAGGTTTAATTTTACTACTTCGACTGCTACGTTCTCAAAAACAAAAGTGTGCGTCTCCGGTCGATTAACTTTTCCTACTGCTATATACTCTGGCCTACTTGCCCCTACTATTGCGTCTGTAACTCCTATTTCTTTCAATCTGCTTAAAGTTGCGGCATCATTGTCATTGTTTTCTGCTGCATGAGATCCAATCACAATGTGTGTTGCGTTTGGAAATGTTGCTTTTATAGCATCATAATCTTGTTGAAATTTTAAATGCTCGCTCGATACACCATCTCCACTTAATCCATCATATGTGTCATAGCAATGCCCATTACTTCTTTCCCCATTAAAATAGCTATCAGCAATCCAAGTATTCGTGTCTTCGTCAAATGCAAAATAATTTAAATCTCTACTACAATTATATAACTTTCCAGCCGTGATATTATTTAATCCAGGTGTTATTCCATCTCGATTAGCGGGCGAATAATTGCTTTCAGGATACGTTATTCCGTATAACGTATAGTATGTCTTTCCTTGAATAGTTAACGGAAAATTCTGAGTATAGGTTCTACCACTATTTAAAATATCTTTAACTCTAGCTCCACCGACATCTTCTCCGGTTGGTTGACCTGTAGGTACTACACTCTTTATATTTCTAGTATCAAAAGCAACTTTTAATGATCTTATACCTGGCAATCTCTTTCCTGCGTAAGCTCCCATAATTAATATCCGAACCTGCTCCGAAGAGCGTTAAAATTCTGTTGAACTTCTCCAACACTTAGTGCTCGATTGTAAAACTTAACTGAAGGTATCTCACCCTGAAATCTTTGATTAGGATCAACAGAAGGAGTAGCTAAATTGCTGTCTAATTCTTGTCCTATACAAATTCCATTTGCATAGGCAATCGAAAAAGTAGTAGTATTTGAATTCGTTCCCAAAGATACTCCATTTATGTAAACAGTAATACTTCCCCCTGAACCTACGGCACAGAAATGGTAGTACACATTTGTAGTTGGAGTAAAGCTCCATGTAGAAGATCCTGTATTTTCAAATTCTATATTGCCAGTACTTTGTCTAAAGTACCAGAGAAAATTATTTCCTGAACCTGTTTGTAAAAACGTGTCAATATCACCAGCACTTAATGCGCTCCTCTTCAACCACATATCGATCGTCCATGTACCAGAGGATGCCTGGGTAGATAAGGCTCCGGACGCTACATCTAAACGTGATGTGCTGTTTACAAAAGCAAAAGTAGTAGAATCCATGCTGTATGTAAGATTTGTTGGAGTAATTGAATGACCGCCAGCTATGTCAACAATAGCTTCAGTAGATGAACGACTGTCCGTTACGCCTGTATTCGTAGAATAGAGAAACTTACTAGGAGTATCTCCGACTTCGAGTTGCCAGTTTGCAACTTTAGTTACTCCTCTACCACCATAGTGTCCATAATTGTATTGACTCCATGTAGCATTTAATCCTCTATTTGCGCTAACCGTAAAAACAGCATATAGTCTTTGCCAAGTATGTGTTTTAGTATTAAATGCTGTAGCACCTGCCTGATTGGATAGGCCATCATGAAAACCGTTTCCTGTGTTTGTTGAATTTTGTCCGTATAATCCACAGTTTGCAGACTTGGCTGTGTTTGTAGTCCACTGATCCCAGGAGATAACATACTTATCGCCGGTCGTTAATCCTATTTTTGTGGGTGTATTGATAGTGCCGTCAAAACCATATCCCGCATACATCCACGATCCATTGCCAATATCTCTCATTGTAGAAACTGGATATCCAAGCTCTTCATCAAAGGTCCAGATGCCGTGATATGTGTTTGTCCAATCAGTCACACCAGTATTGATATGACTAGTAAGTTCGCTGCCTGCGTGACTAAATACTCTTATAGCATCTTGATGTCTTACGTTCCAAGTTCCGTCACCTGTAGCTGACCAAGTATTTCCTTGAAGTGGGTTTGATCCGGATCTCTCAGGATTTGCATTATGTGCATAATTTGTCGTGGGCTTGCCCCTAAAACTTTTGTCACTATCCATATCATACATGAAAGTGAGTCCGGAAGTAACTATAGTATTTTTAATACCCATTAACCTCTACCCCTCAACGTATTGTATACTTTCATAATATCAGCATCATTAAGTGCAGTTTGCCAGATAGCAACAAATCCAATATCTCCTGTAAAATAACCTATAGGAGTGCCGCTTTGAAAATCATACCCTAATGTTATTGGCCAATCATTCATACCGTTGCCAACTGTAGTAGCAGTATCACTTCCAGATAGTTTTCCATTTATGTATTGCCTAACTCTGTATACGCCTGTCGATCCACTACCTGCATCGCCTGGCTGAGCTGCATAAGGAATAACCATTGTCACATTCACCCAATCATTCACAGCCGTAGCCCCAACTGAATTAGTTGCTGAATATGCATAGGATCTTACGTTTGTTCCATCGTACCAGATGCCTACTTCAGGACCAAAATTGTCGGTGATAATAGCCTTGTTAGTATTACCTTGATTTGATGTTGGACGAAACCAAACACTAACAGTAGAGGAAGCATTATCAAACGTAAAGCTGTTAGGAGTTGATGGGCTCATTATGGCGGTGCTGGTTGAGCCATTAAAAGAAAACCAGCCTCCGGTATCATAAGCCACGCTATTTAATGTAAAGTTATTTCCATACCCTGAGATATCAAACCAAGTAGTACCCGTAGGCCCCTCAAAGCTTTTTGGGTTTTTAGCATCCACCAAACACCGAAGAAAGTGTGTAGGAATTTTTGAAGGGTATCCTATACTCATTCTTCTAATACTCCCGAGTTCAAACGTTCAAATTCTTCTTCGCATTCAGTAGAACAGAAATTTTCTTCACATTCTTGATGACAATTTAAGCAGCTCATACATCATACTCTACAGTTAATTTCTCAATATCCTTACGTTCTGCAAACACATGATAGAAAAACTTTTCACTTCCGCCTACAGTAATAACATTGTTTTCAATACTTTCTACCCATACGGAGCCTGGTCCAATCGCTGTAAGACTTACTGTAATTGTATCTTCGTGTACAAGACCGAGCCAGTAATCCGGAAGTTCGATGACTTGCTCTCCATCCATTCTTCCACGAACATATACACCGTTTTCTGGCCCTTCGAGAGAGCCATAACGTAATCGCATACCTTCTTTAGTTGGATGTTCAATATCGAAGGACTTTGAGGTTGCAGTTAATGTACCTATAACATCAGCATTACTCTCAATAGTAACAGCGCCTTCAGTATTTTTAATTGTAAAATTGGAATTGCCGGAAGAACCATAACCAATCCACGCCTTCTCTACACTTCCCCTTTGAAAAGAAATAAATCCAACCTGATCTGTAGCATTGGTAGCATTTGAGTCGTTAATTACAAATGATGGAGATGAAGCTGATACAACTAAACCACCACTAAACGTTTTATTACCCGTGAAATTCTGAGTACCGGAAAGATGTGCAGTATCAGTGTCGAGATAAGCCGAAGCAATCGCCGTACCTTGCCAAGTACCTGTAGCAATTGTACCCAAAGTTGTCACATTCGATGAGCCTTGATATCCATCTTTTAGACCATCAGGTGTTACTGCTCTTGTTGCATTTGTTCCCGTTGTTGTTTCGGCTGTAGTTGCTAACTCGACGATACCAGCAACTGTTGTACTCGCCGCTGGTTCATCTCCAGTATTCGTGCCACTCAGATTGCTGGCTGAAATCGTGCTAGCGACCGTTAACGTCCCCGCACCAGCATTAGTACCCGTTCCTGCCTCAATACTAACATTTCCATAGAAAGTAGCTGCTAACGGGTCAGTGTGATCCGTAGAGCCTCTGCCATGCAGCTGGAATTTAATATATTCCGCACCTTGATCTTGTTCTATGAATTGCAAATCGTGGTCAGGGTAATTTGAAGCAGTCGGAACGTTTAGTATTTTCCACGCAACATCACGGGCGGCCGAATTGTTTGTATCCCATCCGCTCGCAAGAAATCGTAAGGCACGTGATGAATACGTTTGATTTGTAGCATCTGCCGTGCCTGTTTTGTCCAAAACAATATCTCCGGTAAGCGTAATAGCGCCCGAAGCTATGGTCCCGATATTTGTCAGATTGCGGTTAGAGTCGATGACGGTCGTGCCGCTTACCTGAATATCTCCATCGCCGGTGATCGCAAAGCGTTCGTTAGATGTACTTTTGCTTGCTCCTGTTCTAGTGTGAAAACGAATGGCTGCGGCTGGATCGTCATAAGTTGTGTGAAGGTGAACATCCCCTGCGCTGTTGTCATACCAGATCTCAAAGCCTTCACTGGCAATTCCACTTTGCCCATTCATTTGAATAACAGGATCGGCAGAGCTGCTAGTGGTTGTGAAAGTTAGAGTAGGATCTGCTGAATTATTTGTTATTGTAATAGCACCCGAGGAGATATCGCCTGCAAAGGTTGCGTTATTTGAATTTCCTTCAAACGTGACTTGAGTTGTCCAAGCCGCATTATTATTTCTTCTTTGAAGAATTAAAGGAGTATCTCCGTTTGTATTATCGAAGGAAACTAGTCGATGTCCATAACCATCATTCACATCGGCAGTAAGAAATTCTATTCCTCTTCCCTCAGTTTCTGGAGAAGCTTCACTACCTCCCTTTGCAAGAATAATTGCTCCTGGTTCAGTGGCGTCAGGAGTAAGAGAGCCGGCTCCTCGTGTATAGATTGTGCCAGCAAATTTAGCCTGGTTTTCGTCTAAGTTCAGTACGGTAATTGTTGGGCTTGTTACTTCATCTCCACTAACTTGAAAAAGATAAGTACCGTATTTTCCTGTTCCTTCATTCGTTGTATCTTCTATATAATTGAATATTGCTGAAGTATCCGTTAGCCCAATTTGTAAATTTTGAATGGTACCCCCAGTTCTGGAAATATTAAGAGGTGTTGCATTCGTTGCGGTATTGAAATTCTTTGAACCTGTAAAAGTTTGAGTACCGGAAAGATGTGCTGTATCAGCATCCAGATAAGCTGAAGCAATTACTGAACCGTTCCATGTACCAGTAGCAATTGTACCAAGTGTAGTTACATTCGTTGAGCCTTGATATCCATCTTTTAGACCATCAGGAGTAACAGCTCGACTAGTGCTTGTTCCCGTTGTTGTTTCGGCTGTAGTTGCTAACTCGACGATACCAGCAACTGTTGTTGATGCCGATGGAAGACCTGTTACGGTTCCAATGACATGAACATCCCCCTTAAATATAGCATCGCTTA
>Ga0181596_10001530_pt1 | contig 23350 bp, 17 predicted proteins | sample 041ome_6_FD_148655 | JGI IMG/M metagenome (GOLD analysis project Ga0181596, IMG submission 148655) | Coastal salt marsh microbial communities from the Groves Creek Marsh, Skidaway Island, Georgia - 041402US metaG (spades assembly) | ecosystem: Environmental > Aquatic > Marine > Intertidal zone... | reverse complement strand
TTTACGGATAAAAGAAACAACTATTTCATTTAATACCTGCTCGGATTCCTGACCATAAATAGACGTTGCTGATAAGAGGCTCGGAATGAGCATCACTGCGAGTATATTTCGAGCCGATGGGCATTTTTGGCCCGACATTTGGTGGTGATTAAACACTGTTTCCCTCCGGTTATCTTCAACGCGATTGATAATTCAGTTGCCACGTCTTGAGTGTACTTTATAGATTTAAGTTTTTCACATTCCCAACGACTGACGTAAAGCTTTAGATCTCCGTATAAGCGGTCAAATTTGCATTTATTTCAGGCTCATCTTAGGTTAATTATTAACGTTTTAACCTAATTATGCTAACCTGACAATCGATATTAGTTAAAAAATAACATACCTGCAGGGGAATTTTAAACCGATGGCACTAAACCCTCAGATTTGCCTTGTAACCGAAACAATTAAAAATCGAAGTGTTGAGTCAAGAGAAAATTACTTAAAATATATTAAATCAATGGGTTACGGTAAGCCCGCTCGCGAAAATCTAAGCTGTGGAAACTTCGCTCACGCGATCGCAGCGAGCGGTGACCAAGAGAAAGCCCGCCAAAGAAACACAAAAGCACCTAACATCGCAATTGTAACTGCCTACAACGATATGCTTTCAGCGCACCAGCCTTACGAAAACTATCCCGAGAAAATTAAAACAGCAATAAACAACGCCGGAGGAACGGCCCAAGTCGCAGGGGGCGTCCCGGCCATGTGTGACGGAGTTACGCAAGGCCAAGCAGGCATGGAACTGAGCCTATTCAGCCGAGATGCAATTGCGAAAGCTACTGCCATAGCACTATCACATCAGATGTTTGATGGCGCGGTCATGCTCGGAGTTTGCGATAAAATAGTACCTGGGCTTCTTATCGGCGCACTGCAATTTGGTCATCTGCCCACTTTGTTCATTCCTGCTGGCCCTATGCCATCGGGCATATCTAATAGCGAGAAAGTCTCCGCTAGAAAAAAGCACGCGGCGGGTCTTATAGGCAGTGACAAACTCTTAGAAGCCGAATGTGCCTCATATCATTCTCCGGGAACTTGTACATTTTACGGCACTGCCAACTCTAACCAAATACTACTCGAGGCCATGGGTCTTCAACCCGTTGGCAGCTCATTTGTGCAACCCAATACCGAGCTCAGGGAAAAATTGACGCGATATTCCAGCGAGCAAATACTCGAACTCACCTCACTGAGCGGCAAATATTTACCACTACACGAGATAGTGACTGCCGAGGCCTTGGTTAATGCTATCGTTGCGCTGCTCGCCTCTGGTGGCTCTACAAATCACACGATACACCTAATTGCCATTGCTCGAGCAGCTGGCTACAAAATAAACTGGGACGATTTCGATATTATATCGAAAACCACTCCTACACTCTGCAAGATTTATCCGAACGGCGAAGCTGATATCAACCAATTTCATCTGGCGGGAGGGACTCAGAAACTATTCTTAGAACTGCAGAAATTAGATCTTTTACATCTTGACGCAAAGACTTGTACGGGCAAGAGGCTAGGGGATTCTATTCGTCAACCAATATTGAGCGACGGAAGGCTACTGTGGTCTGTTGTACCAACTGCAAGCTCTGATGAAGGTGTTCTCGCACGCGCTAATTCACCCTTCCACCCTGAAGGCGGCATTCAACTATTAACCGGCAACATCGGGCGTAGCGTGATAAAAGTCTCTGCCGTCTCGGAGGAGAATAAATTCATTCGAGCCGAGGCAATAGTGTTATCGGATCCTGTTGAACTCAAAGAGCTTTACAATACAGGTCAGCTCAATAGGGATGCTGTGATAGTCGTGCCAAATCAGGGGCCGAAAGCAAACGGCATGCCAGAGCTTCACCAATTAATGCCAATCTTACTAAATTTACAGGTCGCCGGGCATAAGGTGGCGCTGATTACGGACGGACGTATGAGCGGCGCCTCAGGCTCGGTTCCGGCCGCAATACACATGGTCCCCGAAGCAGTTGATAAAGGAATAATAGGACTTATACAAACTGGCGATATGATAACCTTAGATGCAATTAATGGCAGTCTGAATTTAGAGATAGACCGCGTGAATTTCGACAAGCGAGTATATCATCATCCGATAACAAGCTCGGAATCAGTCGGCCGAATATTGTTCAAGAACGACAGGAAAAATGTAAGCGATGCAGAAAAAGGCGCGTGCACATTATTCGACTGAAATATATTAAAGAAAGTTTGATTAAAGAAGAATTACCAAGAATATATTATGAATGAATGGTATCTATCCTGCGATGTAGGTGGCACAAACGCTCGATTCGCCGTGATTAATCCTAAGACAATGGCACTTGATCACGTCGCGAATTTTCAAAGCACAGATTTCTATACTTTCGAGCATGTTGTTAAGCATTTTCTAAAAGATATTGAGCGCACCAACTCCTACCAGAAATTCCCATCCAAGTCCTCTCTCGGCATCGCGGGTGATGTTACTGGAGAAAACATCGGATTTACAAACACTCAGTGGACGATAAGTAAGCAAAACGTTAGTGAGCTATTACAATCCAATGAAGTTTTATTTGTAAACGACTTTACAGCCTGTGCAGCATCTATCCCACTACTCAGCGAGAATGATTTTGTAAAGATTGGCGGTGGAGATTCGCTACCACTATCTCCGATTTCTGTTTTAGGCCCTGGCACTGGATTCGGTATAGCTACGGTCGCGTATACTAATACTAACAATTCAGTCATCATTCCTGGAGAAGGTGGCCACGCAGACTTTGCACCAACTGATGAAACACAATTACTAATCAGCAACTATCTAGCATCAAAGTACGATCGCATATCAATCGAGCGATTATTATCTGGAAAGGGCCTACTTAATATCTATGAAGCCTTATCTAATATTCGATCAACTCCTACGAAATTTCGCACAGCGATTGATATCGGCGTCGCCGCCTTACGAGGAAACGATCCTATATGCGTTGAAACATTCGAGATATTTTTCGCTATTCTTGGCTCAGCAGCAGGCAATCACGCACTAGCAGTTGGATCTCAGGGTGGAGTTTACATAGCAGGGGGAATAGCGCCCGCATATCTCGACTTACTTAGAAAAAGCCAGTTTCGAGAAAAATTTATGGCGAAAGGAAGAATGGCTAATTACTTAAGAAGTATACCAACCTATGTCATAACTCATAAAAATCCCGGTCTAATCGGGGCGTCATCTCTTTTATCTAAAGATTAAGTCTAAGGGCATACTCGAACCATGATCTCTACGAATCTAATTATCTTTGGCGCAACTGGTAATCTGTCTACAAAAAAACTATTCCCTGCACTATTTGAGTTGGAAAAACAAAATTTACTTCCGTCAAAAATCAAGATACTCGGACTAGCGTCGCAAACTCTGACAAACTATGAGTTTACTCAACTCGTGAAAAATGAAATTGCTGCTAAAACAGAGGATTTTGATTTTATAGATAAGAAACTCGCAGGCTTTATGGCCCGCATAAACTACTTAACTGTAAATTTTGAAGAACCTACCAGCTTCGAAACTCTCAAAGATCAAGAGTTCATTAAAAGTGATTCACTATACTACTTCGCAACACCACCAAAATTTTTTGCAATTATAAGCCACTCTCTGAATCGAATTGGACTTGTAACTCCAAAATCAAAGGTCGTAGTCGAGAAACCTATTGGAGAAAACCATGAATCTAGCCTACAAGTGAACAACGCACTTGCAGAAGTATTTAAAGAAAAAAATATCTACCGTATAGATCATTACTTAGGAAAAGAAACTGTTCAGAACCTGCTCGCGCTAAGATTTGCAAATCGGTTTATATACTCACAGTGGGATAGGAACTGCATAGACCATGTACAAATAACCGTCGGTGAAACTGTAGGATTAGGCGGGAGGTGGTCTTACTATGACAAGATCGGTCAGCTTCGCGATATGGTTCAAAATCACCTAATGCAGCTGCTTTGCTTGGTCGCAATGGAGCCTCCTGCTTCGCTACAGTATGGCGACATACAGAATGAAAAACTTAAAGTTATACGTGCGCTTAGAGAGATAACGATTGATGAAATTAAAAATGACATCGTTATTGGGCAATATGATAGGGGATGGATTAAGGGCTCGCCGGTGGAAGGCTACTTACAAGAACCCGATTGTAAAAGTGACTCGAGCGATACTGAAACATATATTGCAATAAAGGCGTATGTAGATAATTGGCGATGGTCTGGCGTTCCATTTTATCTAAGGACCGGCAAGAGGTTGAGAGAGAAGGTTACTGAAATATCTATTCATTATAAAGAAATGCCGCACAAGATATTTCAAAGCGATTCTAATTTAGTAAATACACTAAAAATCCGATTGCAGCCAAATGAAGGGATAGAAATGTCAGTTGCATCTAAAAGAAAGGGGATAGCAGAAAAAATTATAATTGAATCACAGATACTGAATTTGAATTTTGACGATTTCTCTGACGGCTCTCACCTACCTGACGCTTATGAGCGACTGTTATTTGATGCTATACACGGAGACCCAGCGCTTTTTGTTAGTCGTGAAGAAGTCGAGGCTAGCTGGCTTTGGTGCGACCAAATAACCAGATCGCTTAACGAAAACCAAGTTAAGCCAAAGATCTATCAGGCAGGAACTTGGGGACCGGCGACAGCAGAACTTCTCATAGCAAAAGATGGCAGGACTTGGTTTGCATAGCCATTACTTTAAAAAACGTGCATCGTTAGTCAATTCGCTGAAAGAAAAAATACTCGAAAAGTTAAAAAGCGGAATCAATGTAAGGGGAGGCGCCTTGCTCGTCGTGTCCGGAGGCTCTACTCCACGAGTACTTTTTGAAGAGTTGAGTAAATGCAAGCTTGACTGGCGCCTCGTCACTATCCTACTCGCGGATGAAAGATGGATTTCAGCAGAAGATGCGAACAGTAACGAATCGCTCGTCCGAACCACTCTGTTAAAAAATCACGCGGCTGCCGCAAAATTCGTATCGTTTCTTGATTATTATCCTGATCTAAAAATGACAGAGTCAAAGATCGCCCTGACCTTAGGTAACTTACCAAGTTATGATGCAGTGATATTAGGTATGGGTTTAGATGGCCATACGGCCTCTATTTTCCCTTGCGCAAATATCGCGCAGTTGAACGACGCGTTAACCACTCAGAGGCCTGCTCTTTTTATCGATCCGAAGAATGCGAATTTTCTGCGATTTACACAGTCGATAACAAGGTTGCGCAATACTAGATATGGAGCAATATACATCGAGGGGGCCGCGAAAAAAGTCATATTAGATGCAGCGAAAAGATCACCAAATAATCCTAACTACCCCATCTCCTATTTTTTTGAAGAATCTCCCTACGAGATTTACTTCAGCGAATAGCTGCATGCTCACTTCTTCGCCGCAGTTTATATGTCACGGGAACACTATACCTGATCTCAGATAAGGTAGCGCTAATTACCTATTCTTGTTCTATTCAGAGCATTTCGTAGCGTTTTAAGCCTATTTTTCATTTCGTTATCAGCCTTCATACTAAATCCGGCAGCCAATACATCCAGAAGCGCAAGATGAACTAGACGTGAAGTCATCGGCATATACACCTCCGTGTCTTCGGTGGCCTCCGTATCCAATACGATATCGCAGACTTTTGCGAGGGGAGATCCTTTCTTAGTAAGTCCAACTATTTTGGCTTCTGATTTTTTTGCAGTTTTGCTGTTACTAACAAGTAACTTGGTTCGCCCAGTGTTGGATACGTATACGAAAACAGTGTCTTTATCAGATCCTGCTGCCTGCATATCAGCTACTAATGGATCTAGTATCGCCACCACAGGGACTCCAAAACGAAAGAACCTATGTTCAGCATCAGATGCAACCGCAGCTGACGTCCCATAACCTATAAAAAAAATTCGTGTAGCCCTCTGAAGTATTTTAATCGTTTCTGCGATTTCGCTTATCGGCAAACTATTTCTTGCAATCATCAACTGTTCGATAGAACTGTCAAAAATTTTAAGAGGGTAGGCTTCGTCACTATCCCCCAAGGCTACGGCACTAGACACATACTGAACACCGCGCCCCAAATTTTTTGCAACTTGAATTTTTAAATCAGGATAGCCATCTAGATTCAGTTTTTTACAAAGCCGATTTACAGTAGTTCCACTTACACCAGCTCGAGAAGCTGTTTGTGATATCGAAAAATTAATCATTTCATCCGGAAAATCCAATACAACTCTTGCCACTTTTCTCTCTGACTGGTTAAGTGAAGGCAGAAGTTTAAGAATTCTAAATCTTAGATTCTGTTCGTTGCTATGAGACATGATTGAGGGCCGATAAAGCTAATTCACCAATTTCATCGAAGCGTCTATTTTCTAAAAGATTAATAGGTATAAACCAACTCCCACCAACACAAGCTACATTTTCCAATTGTAGATACTCCCTTGCTAAAGATGCTGTTAGTCCTCCGGTTGGGAAATAATTAATCTCAGGTAACGGTGCCGATAAGGCTTTGATCATTTCAATACCGCCTAACTGTTCGGCTGGAAAAAATTTCTGCAATTTATACCCGCGCTCATATAGATTGAGCATTTCGCTCGCAGTTGCTGCTCCAGGAACAAACGGCATTTTAATTCTATTCGCTTCTGCTATAAGTCTCGGCGTAGAGCCTGGACTTACAGCAAAGCGGGCTCCTATTTTACCAACTTCGGTCAGTTGTTCTTCAGTTCTGACACTACCAGCCCCCACAATAATCTCGGGCACGTTTTTAGCAATTTTTTCTAACGCGCTCATTGCGCATGGGGTACGCAATGTAACCTCTACAGCTAAAAATCCTGCCTCTGAAAGAACACGAGCCAGCGTTACTGCATGTCTTATGTCTTCAATAACTAATACTGGAACTATACTCAGACCATCAAGTGTCTTTGATGCGTCCATCATTGCGTCTCCTTCTTAATTTGTCATTCAAGCTTATCGAGATAAATAGAATGCTTGTAATTTTAACACTTATTCTTTCTGCACTCGCGCAATCCACTGATCAATCATGGCCTCAAGCACGCTGAGTGGAACCGCGCCGCCTCCCAGTACGGCATCATGAAAGCCGCGGATATCAAACTTATCGCCAAGCGCCTGCTCCGCTTTTTCGCGCAGTTCCAGAATTTTCATCATGCCAATTTTGTAACTGGTTGCTTGCCCGGGCAGGACCATGTAGCGCTGCACTTCTGAGCGCGCTTGGGCCTCGGTGATGGCGGAGTTGTCGAGAAAGTATTGAACAGCTTGTTCTTCAGTCCACCCTTTGGCATGCAAGCCAGTGTCTAGCACCAGACGAATCGCCCTCCAGATCTCCGAGCCGAGTCGACCGAAGTCTGAATAAGGGTCTGTATAGGTGCCCTCCATTTCCTTAGCTAACAACTCGGAGTAAAGCCCCCAACCTTCTGAGTAAGCCGTAAAACCCGCCTGAGTGCGGAAGGTTGGCACGTTTTCCAACTCCTGTTGGATCGCGATCTGCATGTGATGCCCCGGTAACCCTTCGTGATAGGCGATTACTTCCAACTCACCCTTTGGCATCGCCGTCATGTCAGACAAATGTGCATAATAGATACCGGGGCGACTACCGTCTGGCGTGCCGGGGAAATAGTGCTGCGCTGCTCCGGGCTGCTCACGGAATGGTTCGACGCGCCTCACCTCCAGATCGGCCTTTGGCAATAGGCCAAAATAGCTCGCCAGTTTGATTTTAATATTTTCGATCGCCGCAGTGGCATCATCGATATAAGCCTGACGACCCTCGTCGGTGTCAGGATAATAGTGTCGTTGGTCGTCTTTGCTATCTCGCAGCATGGCAAAGAACGCCTTCAAGTCTCCCTCGAAACCGACATTGTTCTTGATGACCTCCATCTCGGCTTTCAGTCGAGCAACTTCATTAAGGCCAATCTGATGAATCTCATCAGCGGTCAGGTTCGTGGTAGTTTGATTAGCAAGCCGTTCATTATAGTAAGCCTCACCGTCAGGCAGCGCCGCTACCCCTTGGGAGGTTTCACTCGTATTGACAATGTCTTCTTGCTGCCAAGCGATCAACCGCTGGTAGGCAGGTTGCCAATGATCAAGCAACGCCACGCGGGTAGCATTTTTCAGAGCGTCCGCCTGCGCCTGATTAATGATTTCAGTTTCTTGAAGGGTTGCGATTTTTTGCTGCGCATCCGCCCAAATCGCGCTGTCCTCACCCTCATTGAAAGGTGCGCCGGAAATAATCTGGCTAGCGCTATCGATCACACTTTCGAACGCAAAGCGTGGTGGCCGTACACCGGCAGCAGCCGCTTCCTGTGACAGTGTAATCAGCTGATCAAGCGCCACCTCGGTCGCTTCGATACGTGAGACATAGGCTTGCATATCGTCGGCGTCTTCCACCGTGTGAAAAGCAATTAACAGCTGCGGGAAAAACGAGTGGATTGCGTTCATCTGCTCAAAAACGTAGCCGTTGAGTCGGAACTGACTTGCAGCTTCGGCAGCGGCCAACTGATATTCCCAGAGATCGTAGGAGATTTTTGCGTCCGCGTTCAGCTGCTCGTAGTCGAAATTTGCCCTCATCTCGGCAACGCTCTCGCGCTTCCAGTTTAGCTGCTCGAGCTGCGCCTCTAATGAAAAATCGTCAATCTTGTCATTATTTTCGGTAACACCAAGGAAGGTTTGCTGGATCGGACTGAACGCCAACTCTTCCTCATAGCGTTCTTCGAACCAGGCGTTGAGTCGAACGCTCTCGTCTTCGTCATCACGCGCTGATTCAGATGATGTTACTGTGAGAGAAGAAGAGGCGAGACTTTCTTTTGATACCGAAGTTTGCTCGGAGTTATCCGCGGGAGCACACGCGATGAGAATTGCAGATGTCGCAATGAGCAACAACTGGCGACAAACAGATAGCCATTTCATAGATTTCACTCGAGGTAGAAGATAGGAAGCCAAAGCCCATCGCACTCTCCATGTTTTTTTTGACGTCGGTGCGACAGGCTGACATTTTTCAGATTAGTAACTATCAGCGTCTCTGTTAAACAAAGATGCAGATAATCTTAAAAATTTAATTAATTAACCGTGTTCAGAATATCACACATTTTATTTGATTTTGACGGCCTCCCCCAGTCGAAAAATAACGTCAATACTCTAACTATTTTGCCTCTCGCTTTGCATCCCGCTCCCCTCGCCGCGCCCCCGCTAATATGCCACTGAGTGCGTAATTCCCTTCGTGGCAAGCGAATTCATAGAGCACATCAACCTCTGGGCGCTGACGCAGGGCTAGTTCGGCTGTCCAAGGCTGACTGTAGACAGAGGGGTCGCTCAGCGTAAATTGGTAGTCGATTTGCTGTTCACTACTGCGAGTAAAGCGTTCGACGACAACAAGGTTTTTACTCGAACCATAATGCGATTGCTGAGGGTGAAGATTGCGAGTCTCCACGATCAAAGTTTCACCCTCCCAATGACCGACCGAATCTCCCATCCATTGGTTCATAACCGTCGGGTGATGCTCATCGTTTAGCCTTATGATGCGCGCGTCGTGAATCATCTCCGCCATGATGACAACATAGTCTTGTGTTTGCACAATTTGGTAATTGTTGTTGTAGATGACCGGCATCATCGGCGGCCCAGCGCTGGAATTCGAGGTGCGAAAATCCCAGAACAATAAACAGCGCTCGCCTATAGTCTGCAATTCAGGACCATCAGAAACACCTACGCCTGGCAGTTGCAGCCACTGCTGGCGCTGCGAGAGACGCCGCTCGGACGCTGGTAGGAAAGGAATTTGGCCATCAGGCGGATCGATGATCATCGATGTACGGTACTCGCCATTAATGCGGACGATCCCATTACCGCGATCAAGCCAGAAAGAATTGTAGCCGGCTGCTGTGTTGCCATCGCTTGGAGGCGCGCGATCAGGATCGCTCGCTTGGTCAGCTTGAATCTCACGCTTTTGGGAAAGAACCTCGCGTGCGAGCGCCTCGGCTTCGGTAAACGACCGCTGTTCACCAAGTGCCGTGTCGCGCTCTAGTCTGGTTTGGGTAGCATTGCTCCAGATACCTTGAAGATCAGGGTGGCCGTACTCGGTTCTGGGCGCTTGCCAGTCTTGGGCATAAGCCTCAGCAGTAACAAGTGCAAACACCAGAACTAATTTGAACATTCTATAATTCGGTCTTTTCATCGTATCCGCTCGTATCACATTTTTGCCGGGTTATTTAAGCATGATCCAGTCTCCGAAGGAGCATGCCTATTTGTATATGATCACGAAATCTATGGCAGCACCCTCAGATGTCAGAGCCTGTTTGTAGCGACAGCAGCCCCGCTGCCCTCGATGAGAAGCTGTCTACGTTCGCGGAATCGCTCTGCAGATTGGGTGTCGGAGTTATTTCTCGTCGCCTGCCAATGCTCATAGCTCGGATACCAGACGATCCGATTAAGCTTCGCAACGCCTTCGTCTTCGTCGATTTGCTTAAAAAGTCCGACTACCTTGACCTGCCAGTAAGCCTCCCAAGTCGACCACGCGCGCTGGCTGAGGGATACGGCAGAATTCATGTCCTCAAGCGAATAGTGCTCGTCGCGATGAACGTAGAAACCCTCTGGTGTAGATAGAGCGCCGGCGATGCGAAGATCGACTGGCGCGTAAATCCTCGTCGTCACCTGATGTGCTTGAAGCGCCTGACTAAACCGCTTATTAAGCTGATCTGCCGATGGATACTTTGGGGAATCGAAACGCAGCATCGCGATGTATTCACCGCTATTAAGCCCACTGAAAGGCGCCCCCTCGCTGAGTTCAACCGGAGACCAAATCGCATAGACAGCGCCACCTACTTCTTCAGCTATTGCTGCGATGAAGGCGCTGAGGTCAGCTTCTGGGGCCGAAGAAGACTGAGACAAAGTGACGTGGGTATAGCTAAAGTACAGCGATTCAGGGCTTTCCTGCGCTGACTGACCGCTCGCGGTCATACTAAAAAACAGCAAAACCCACGTGATTATTTTGAAACAACCATTTTTCATACACCCACCTCCGCTTAATTCTGTTTACCCAGATTGCAAAGGTTGCTAGTTAATCCTTCAGACTGTAAGCAATCACATAGCCACCCGGAACGTCACCCGCCTCGGTATCGTCATCGATCGCGTTCTCGAGCTGCAACGCACCGCCACCGTCAGCAACAGTGACGATGACATACTGCTTGCCCGTCGCTGGGCTAACGTAGCTCATTGGCGTCGCGGTTGAGGATCCGGGGAGGCTGTCTGTCCACACTTCCTCACCGGTAAAGACATTGATCGCACGCGCGGTGCTGTCGACGACGCCGGCGTTGAAGATCACGCCACCGCCGGTCACGATCGAGCCTGCGTTGTAGAACATGCCCATAGGCAGAGGTAGACGGCTAGGAATACCAAGCGGCCCCTGCTCCTTCGCTGTGCCTAGCGGTCGTCGCCACAGCAGTTCTTTCGAGGCGAGGTCGACTACCGCCATCTCGCCGTAGGGCGGCTCGATGCAAGGCGCGAAAATTGGTGAAAGGAAGAAGAAGGAATAAACCGCATAAGGCGTACCCGCCTGCGCGCCGCCGATACCAAAGACCTCATTCTCCTTCACTTCGTCTCGAGGAATGAGACGCACCACAGACGGGTTGTTCATGGTGTTGACCACCATCAGGTTATTCACCTCGTCAACCGCGACGCTGCCCCAGTTCATGCCGCCCGCAACGCCAGGGAAGTAGAGAGAGCCGTAGCCAGTTGTAGGCGGTGTAAGTGGGCCCTCGTAGCGCATGCGCTTAAACTGCAACCTACAGGCAGCCTGATCGAAGGGCGTAATGCCCCACATATCCGCCTCGGTAAGACGCTTAGCGAACGACGGCATGCCCACAGAGAATGGCTGCGTGGGACTCGTGAAATCCTCCGGAATATCTGTCTGCGGCGTAGGCAATTCTGCAACTTCAGCAAGCGGCTCGCCGGTCTCTCGGTCGAGCAGGAAAAGCTCCGCACGCTTAGTAGGCACGACCACCGCCTTGCGAATAACGCCATCGACGGGGATGTCGACAAGCGTAGGCTGAGACGGCACATCGTAATCCCAGATGTCATGATGGGTGGTTTGGAAGCTCCAGCGTACGCGACCCGTGCGCGCGTCGAGCGCCACGATCGAGCTTGCATACTTATCCATGGCTTCGGTGCGATGGCCGCCGAAATAATCTGGCGTGCCATTTCCCGTTGGCACGTAGATAAGGCCAAGCTCCTCGTCGGCACTGGTCAAGCTCCACACATTCGGGGTTCCGCGTGTGTAATTTTCGCCCGGCTCGGGCAAGCCGGTGCGGTCTTCGCGCCCCATGTCCCAGGCCCAAACGAGTTCGCCGGTCTGCGGATTAAACCCGCGCACGACACCCGAAGGCTCCTCGGTCATTTGGTTATCAAGCACCCAGCCGCCTAGCACCAAAACATCGTTGGAGATGGTCGGCGGAGAGGTAACGAAATAAAAGCCCGGAATCACCTCGCCCATACCCTCAAGCAGGCTAATTTGCCCGTTGTCGCCGAAATCGCTGCATGGCGTGCCCGTCTCTTTATCGACCGCGATCAGTCGCGCATCGGTTGTGGCTGTGAGTATGCGCTCGGCACATTCGGTCTCGGGATCCGCTTCGGGGCTTTCATAATAGGTCACGCCGCGGCAGGTATCCCAAAACCCAACCTTTGGCGATTGCAAATCAGGGTCGAACCGCCAGCGCTCTTCTCCCGTGTCGGGATCGAGCGCCAGAATGATGTTTTGACCGGTACACAAATACAGGCCATCGTCGATCTGGATTGGCGTGCCTTTGAATGCCCCAGGAACTCCGGTACGAATCTCCCACGCCCTGTCGAGTTGGCTCACATTGTCCAAATTAATCTGCGCGCTCGCCGCAAAGCGGGTGCCAGACTTAGAGGAACCGTAGTTGGCCCAGTCGCCCGTTGCATTGTTTACAGTGCCAGTGCCAAGCGCTGTTGGGGTGCCGACCTCGTAGCCGCCGCTAAAGAGCAGCGCAGCGCCAAGTGCTGCGAGCCCTGCAAGCGAGGCGTGAGTCGTCCGTAGCGACAGCCAAGGGACAGGCTCTGCTTGCAATAGTCCTCGACGAACTCGCGGTAAGAGAAACCACAACCCCAACACGCTGAACATAGCAACGCGCGGCATAAGCGCCCACGCATCTAACCCTGCTTCGTAAAGCGCCCAAAGGTAGGTAAACAGCAAAAAGGCACCGTAGAGCGTCGCCCCTCGCTTATCACCGCGGAACAAGAGCACCCCCGTCGCGACAAGCACGACGCCTGCGAACGCGTAGTATAGAGAGCCACCGACACTTAAGAGCAACACACCCATCCACAACAAAAGAGCACCTATCAGGCACATGACGATGGCAAGGAATCGGGGTTTGGGGTAGTCCGGAAAAGTCTTCAAAGGAGCTCCTCGTGTTTTAGCTTATGCGCACTAGATTCTCAGCTAAATGATTAGCATGAGAATCGCGGTAGATTGGATAAGCATCGAGGATAATCGGGTTTAGGTGCTCTGTCGACTGCGCTGCACAATACCCATCATCTTATAAAGAAGCACCGAGGCAGAGAACTGATAGGCGTGAAAGCCTTCTATGGGGGCAAATTCAGTGATATCAAAGCCGATAATTTCTGCTTGGCTCGCAACCGATTCTATAAGACCTAGCGTCTGATACCAGCCCAACCCACCAGGAACCGGCGTGCCTGTGGAAGGAAAAACAGAGGGGTCTAGACCGTCAACATCGACGGTGAAGAATATTTTTTTCGGGAATCCCTCGGGTAATTGAACGCTGCTCACATTAGTCGGCACGAGTGACTCGGCGTCGTAAAAGGCAACGCCAAATTTTTCCCGTGTCTGCATTTCTTCTTCACAAATGGCACGAATACCGAGCTGCAAAAGCGGGATACCCTCATCGACGATGCGCTTCATTACCGACGCATGGCTGTAGGGGTTGTCTTCGAAACGATCGCGCAGATCTGCGTGAGCGTCGATCTGCACGACGCCAAAATCTCGCTCACCCGCATCGAGCATCCCCTTGATCAGACCGAAGGTGACCGTATGCTCGCCGCCTATACCCACTGGGATCTGTCGGCGCTCCATAACACGACGCGTAACTTGGGCTATCGCCTCGATTACTCCGCTGGCGTCACCGCTACAGTCAATTGGCGCATGGGTAAAAATCCCTTCCAGCCCAGGGGTACTTTTGCCGTCCCACTGTTCTAACTGCCAACTCGCCTCGAGAATAGTTTTGGGACCATCTGCGGTGCCGCCACCGTAGGAAACAGATGCCTCATAAGGAATAGGAATGACTTGAAAGAGCGCATCAACCTCGGCCGGATGTTCGAACTCGGAGCCCAAAAACACGGGATAACCCGGTGCGGCTAACTGATCATAATCTTCCATGCCACTGTCCTCTAAAGCTCTATCGTGCTTGAGTCGGTTTTTTTTAAGAAAGTCGGTCGCGGAAGTCTTCATAAGTGAAGCCCTTGACCACCCGTACCTCATCAGACTGAGAGTTCCAAATCGCAATAGAGGGCAACTGCACGCCGTTAAAAGTCGAAGTTTTCACCATAGTGTAGTGCGCCATATCGTCGAACATGATTCTGTCACCCACTTTGAGCGGTTTTTCAAAGCTGTAATCACCGACAACGTCGCCCGCAAGGCAGCTTAAACCGCCAAGCCTGTAGGTATGCTCGTAATCGCCAGGCAAACCAGAGTGAAAAATGTTTGCACGATACGGCATCTCGAGAATATCGGGCATGTGGCAGGTCGCGGAGCAATCGATGATCGCTATGTCTGTCACGTTTGTCATCGTGTCGAGTATTTCCGCTACCATCACGCCGGTCTTATTTACAATTCCCTCACCCGGCTCGAGATAGACCTGCAGACCGTATTTCTCTGAAAAAGCTTTGATGCGCACGATGAGCGCTTCAATGTCATAGTCTGGATGCGCGAGTAGGTGGCCACCACCAAAATTAATCCATTCGAACTGAGAGAGTCTGTCACCAAAATCACTCTCTATCTTTGCGAGCGTTCGGTCGAGAGGCGCAAATCCCTGCTGACATAGAGTATGAAAATGCAGGCCGCTGAACATTGACAGATCCAGATCAGCAAGCTGCGAGATGGGAACACCGAGCCTCGACCCTGCCGTGCAGGGATCGTAAATGGGCAGCGCGCCTTCAGAATGTTCGGGGTTGATGCGCAGACCGATTTGCAGCTCAGGCCTAACACTCATCGCTGACTCTGCTAGCGCCTTAAATCTATCCCATTGGCTCAATGAATTGAGAATCACATGATCAGCGATTTTCATGATTTCGCTAAGATCAGACTCTTTATAGGCGGCAGAAAACACATGGACCTCACCGCCAAATTCCTCCCGCCCGAGACGCGCCTCCGCCAGACCGCTAGCGCAGGTACCCGCGAGATATTTATTAAATAGAGGGCCCAGGGAATACATGCCGAAGGCTTTGAGCGCGAGCAATACTTTAGCACCCGAGCGCTGCTGAAAATCGGCGAGGACCTTCAGATTTCGCTCGACCGCCGCCTCATCGACAACGAAACAGGGAGACGGGACTCGACTAGGGTCGAAGGCTAAAAAACTATCTGAAGCAGGATGGATGTATTCTGTCATGTCTTAAGTCAACTCGAAGTCTGGGGCTTCAATCAGCCGCCATGGCAAACCAAGGCTGTTCATGTCAGCCATGAAGGGGTCGGGGTCCATCTGTTCCATATTCCAGACGCCCGGTTTTCGCCATTTGTCTTCGAGAATCATCTTTGCACCTATCATCGCCGGCACGCCGGTAGTGTAGGAGATTGCTTGCGACGACACTTCTTCGTAGCAAGCCTGATGATCACAGATGTTATAGAGGTAAACTGTCTTCCGCTCGCCGTCTTTAATGCCTGTCGCGAGGCACCCTATGCAGGTTTTGCCTTTAGTACGCGGGCCTAAGGTAGACGGATCGGGCAGCAATGCTTTCAAAAACTGTACCGGGACGATCTGCTGTCCATCGAACTCGATCGGCTCGATGCCAGTCATGCCAACATTAACCAGTACCTCGAGGTGTTTGAGGTAGTTATCGCTGAAACTCATCCAAAACTGTGCTTTCCTAAGCGTGGGAATATGCTTGGTAAGCGACTCCAGTTCTTCGTGATACATGCGGTAAACGTTATAGGTGCCAACGCCCTCCGGACAGGTGAACGAGCGTTTCTCAGACATCGCCGGCGTAGCAACGAACTGGCCGTTTTCCCAATGCCGGCACTCAGCAGTAATTTCGCGAATGTTAATCTCGGGATTGAAATTAGTCGCAAACGCGTACCCGTGATCGCCGCCATTCACATCGATGATGTCAAGCGTATGTATTTCATCGAAACAGTGCTTCTGCAGATAGGCGGTAAACACGTTGGTCGCGCCAGGATCGAAACCACTGCCTAGCAGAGCCATCAAACCCGCCTTCTGAAATTTTTCCTGATACGCCCACTGCCAACTGTACTCGAACTTCGCCGTGTCGAGCGGCTCATAATTAGCCGTATCGAGGTAGTTCACGCCGGCCTCAAGACAGGCGTCCATGATCGTAAGGTCCTGATAGGGCAACGCCACATTGATGACGAGCGCCGGTTTGACCTCATTTAGCAATGTCACAAGCTCCGGCACATTGTCCGCATCAACCTGCGCGGTCGTAATCTTGCGTCCCAGCCTCTGGCTGATCTCGACTGCAATTTGCTCGCATTTCGACTCCGTTCGGCTCGCGAGCACGATATCAGTGAATACATCGGGAAGCTGTGCGCACTTATGGGCTACGACACGGCCAACGCCGCCCGCCCCTATAATGAGGATTTTTGTCATGAGAATAGTAAACTAGCGTCCAGTCGGGTTCAGTCAAAGCTGAATAAATTCAGTGATTTACCAATCCAGCAAACCTGGCGTTTGAGGTAAGATTTTCGGAACGGGAATTTAATCTTAAGTGGCCGAAGAGTCCAGTATTATTCGATTTATTCTGCATCTACCCTACTATTGCCTGCGCGCCCTCTTTTTAAGTAGAGTGGAAGGCTATCTAAGTAGCTCTTTTAGCTAATGAATTACCGCCAAAGCCCGTAGGAAAGATTGTATAGACTTCAACACACCCAGAGAGACCCTCTATGAAGGCCCTATCGCTCAGAATGCTCGTACTCAGAATGCTCGCACTCGCCTTTATCCTCTGGCTACTGAGCTCCTCCCTCAGCGCTGCTGAACCCAACCTCCTCGGCGATGGCCTGAGCGTGACTAACCCCAGTATGAGCAATTCCGCAGGCTCTGAGGCAATGGCGAAGTGGGCGCGCAGCTGCGCTTTATGCCATATAACCGGCGAAGCCAATGCGCCGGTCTTAGGCGACACTGAAGAATGGCAACAACGGCTGCAAAAGGGTGAAGCTGCCCTGCTCAATAATGTCGTTAATGGGATCAACTCCATGCCGCCACTAGGTTACTGCATGAGCTGCGAGGCCGCCGACTTTCGCGTGATGATCGACTATATGGCAGGAGTTAAGTGATGAGAAAAATTTCACGCCGCTCGTTTCTCGCTTCAAGCGTTAAGGCCGCGCTATTTAGTGGTGTTGGTGGTTTCGCCGTCAAAGGTGGCGCCTTTGCCGAGTCAGTTCCCTGGAGCAATTGGTCTGGCGGGCAGACCTGCCAACCTGCTGGTCGCTATGACATTGGCAGCGAAGACCAGCTTAGCAGTTTGTTAAAAAAGACAAGCGGCTCCATCCGTCCTGTTGGCTCAAGCCATTCTTTCAGCCCGCTTGTGCCCACCGATGGGCACCTAATCGTTATTGATCGGCTTAACGGCATACTCGACTATGATGCCGAGACGAGACAAGCAACGATCGGAGCAGGATCGCGGCTTGGCGATCTAGGCGACCCTCTCGCCGCAATCGGGCAGGGCATGATCAACCTGCCCGATATTGACAGGCAAACGGTCGCAGGCGCTATCGCCACGGGCACTCATGGCACGGGCGTCACTCTTCAAGCATTGTCGGCTTGTGTCGCCTCACTACGCCTTATCACTCCGAGCGGTGAGGTCATGGATATTGACTCAACCAACCAAGACCTCCTGCATGCAGCGCGGGTCAACGTTGGCGCCTTGGGTATCGTGACTCAGGTGACGATGCAAAACCGCGAGTCCTACAAATTAAAGAAACGCGAATGGGCCGCGCCAACCGAAGAGATTCTAGAAAATTTTGACGAACTGGCTGCGTCACACCGCCATTTCGAAATATTTCCATTGGTCTACTCCGACTATTCATTAGTGCTTTCGATCGATGAAACCGACGAGCCAATCGGCCAGATCGAGGTAGAAGCTGCGCCCAGCGACGATGCCTCAATCGCCGAATCGCTTGGATTAAGCGACAACCCTACTCCGGCCGAACGTAGACGAATGAGTAACGCAACGGCTTCGCGTATTCAAGCGACCGAGTCGGTCGATGTTTCACATAAAATCCTCTCGAACGTGCGCAATAGCCGCTTTAATGAGATGGAATACTCGGTGGCCGCCGAGGTAGGGGCAGAATGCCTGCGGGAAATTTTGAAAACTATATACGATGAGAAAATCGACGTGCAGTTTGTGTTGGAATACCGCTACGTGGGCGCCGATAAAGACTGGCTTAGTATGTCTTACGGCGAGCACTCCCACGCCACTATTTCAATCCATCGAATGGCTAGCGAAGACTACCGCCCTTACTTTAACCGAATAGAACCAATTTTTTGGAAATATGGCGGTCGACCACATTGGGGGAAAGTGCACAGCCTGACGCACAAAGAGTTATCTGGGCTCTATCCACGATTCAACGACTTCATGGAGCTTAGGAGAGAATTAGACCCGCTCGGAAGGATGTTGAATCCTCACTTACGCGCCTTGTTTAATGCCTAAATCCGCGCCGCTTAAGCAGACATTCCTCGTGCTGAAATTGGCCAAACCGCTTCGACTTTGTCACCGCGAATCGCGTACATTTGATCATACAGGTTCACGACCGGGTCACAGTGAGAAACGATAACCTCTAACTTGTCACCCACTTTGTAAGTGCGCGACGGATTATCTCCGTAGAGTATGGTGCCAAATTCATCCGAGCCCGACCGATAGGTCATGTCGGACTCGCCTTTGATGATAGGCCATGGCTGATTGATTGTGCAGGCTTTCGCGCCTGCATCTGAGGTTGCACGACCTTCATATTGGTCATTCAGCACGGTAGTCATTACTGTGAGCGATGCAGCAAAGTCAGAGTAAACTTCGAGGTCTTGCTCCCCGCCTATCGACAAATACTGCGCATCCATAAACACGTAACTTCCTACCTGCACATCGGTCAATCCCACTGTTTCGTGATCAATGTTGTAAGTGCCCGTGCCGCCGCCGCTAAATATTTCTGCATTAAGGCCTGACGCCTTCATCAGGTTGAAGGTATCGGTTGCCTGAACCATCCGTTCCAGTGTTTGCATCTTGCGGGCCTGAAAGCCAACCACATGCTGGGCTGCCGCGTCATAGCAGAGCATACCCCTAAATCGCAGGCCGGGTAGACGATCGACAAGCTGCGCAAGTTGCAGCGCAGGTTGACCAAATGGCGTACCTGTTCGTTTAATGCCCGGATCAACGTCAACGACCACATCGGCAATAATATTCTTTGCCATTGCCGCCTCCGACAAAAGACGAGCATTAGACTGTGAATCGGTCGCCTGAATGAACCCAGGGCACTGCTGCGCCAGATTCATCGCTCGATTGATTTTTGTCGGCGTAACATTGCCGGTAGTATTGAGTATTTGGTCGATGCCGTTGCGAAACATCGCTTCGGCCTCGCTGATCTTCGCTGTACAAATGCCAACCGACCCTCTCGCCATCTGCATGTGCGCAATCGTCGGACATTTATGTGTTTTAGCATGCGGGCGACTCGCGATGCCATTGTTCGACAGTGTCGTTGCCATCTTATCGAGGTTACCTTCGAGGCGATCGAGATCGACACACAGCGCAGGCGTGTCCAACTCCCATTTAGAAACGTTGACAGACATCTCTCCATTTGCGTAAAAATCCTGCATCTCTTTTGAGGTATAGCCTCGAACTGACGCAGGAACCCAAATCGCCGCAGCGCCGCCTGCCTGAAGAAACCGTCGCCTCGAGAGATTATTGTTAATCATAGGATACACCTGTGAAGAGAATGTTATGGCTTTGACCTAATACTACTAGAATCTGTGCTTATCCCAAGTGATTTTGTTGTTCCAGAATTACTGACAATTCGACACAGGTTTAGTGCTCGGCTTTCTGCTGAAGCGGTGCTACGCTATTAATCTCTATGTAAAACGCTCTTGAAGCCTAAAAATTATTAGCCCTGCACCTTAGGAAACAAAAACATGAACACACCTCGATATTTCGCCAATCGTCTCTCTCTAGCGGCAGCCGCGCTATTATTTGCGATGCCGGCAAGCTCTATATACTCGGCCGAGAGCGTTTTGTTTATCGGCAACAGTTTTACCTTTGGCTATGGCTCAGCCGCGCGCTATTACCGCGCCGATACCGTAACCGACCTTAACAAAGAAGGCACCGGCGGCGTTCCCGCCCTCTTCAAATCCTTTGCCGATCAAGCTGGTCTCGACTTCGACGTGTCGATAGAAACCTATCCCGGCGCGGGCCTCGACTTTCATCTTGAGAACCGACTCGAGCTGATTGGTCAGCAGCCGTGGGATCATGCAGTGATGCACGGCTTTAGCACACTCGACAGAGACGCACCGGGTAACCCCGCCAAGCTCATCGAAACCGCTGCCGAAATGGCTGCGTTTCTGCGCGGTCTTAATGCAAGCACCGAGCTCTACCTTTCCGCCACGTGGTCGCGTGCTGATATGGTATACCCCGAGGACAAACCTTGGCATGGCACCCCCATCGAGCAAATGGCGATTGATATCCGTGCGGGCTATGACGAAGCCGCCCAGGGCATTGGCGCCACCGTGAATCCTGTTGGCGAGGCCTGGTCGCGCGCTATGGCTACAGGCGTTGCCGATCCAAATCCTTATGACGGAATTGCGCCCGGTCAGGTAGATCTTTGGACATGGGATCACTACCATGCGAGCAGCTACGGCTACTATCTTGAGGCTCTGGTAGTCTTTGGTAATGTCACCGGCAAAGATCCTCGCTCACTTGGACGCAATGAGTGCTCGGGCTACGAGCTAGGATTTTCGTCAGCCGAGGTCGCAGCGCTTCAGCAAGTCGCTTTTGATCAACTCGACTTTGAGGGCAAAGTCACCGCTGCCCCTCTGAATGAGTCTCGAGTGATCCCGCGGCGCTGCGCAGAGTAGTGGCAAAACGAGAAAAGCCCGCATTAAGCGGGCTTTTCGGTTCTAGTGACTTACTTTTTAGAAATTGTAGTTCACTCGTGCATAAACGACACGACCCAATGGATCCTGCATTGACGCCTCTACGCCTGCAATCATACCGGTTCTCTGTGGCATCCGGTCAAATACATTGCGAGCACCAACTGAGAGATTGAATGACCCACCCAACGCTTCAAAATCTCTGTAGCTATAGAACATATCCATCTGACTCCACGCTCGGAGAACATCAGTACTTAGCCATTCACTGCCTGGGAAGTATTGCTGAAAGCTAAACTCGTTAGCATCAAACATAACCTCATCTACATACCGCCCAGTGGCAGTAATACTATGCTGTCCGAGCACCCAACTCACTCTCAGGTTTGCGCGAAGCTCTGGCATCGGTGGGACTGCACCAAAGTCATTATTCTGATTGCCTACCGCTTCAAGCAATGGCGAATCAGCCTGGAGTCGGAATGTGTAGGTATCAACGTAGGTAGCATTGAGCACCATGTTAACGTCACCCCAATCGCCTAGTCCGATGTCTTCTAGCGCAAAGCCATAGGCTAATGTTGTGTCCCATGCTTTAACCAGCATTGTTGATGCATTGCTATCGGATTGGAGCAACCTGACCGGCTGAAGAAGTGCATTTCTCACAATTCTTGGATCGGCAAGGCCGCTGTTTACCCACGCTTGAAGCTCTGACTCGCTTGGTTCGGGTTGCGCATCCGTTGGTGTGAATCCAGACCATGCTCTATAGGCACGGAAGTCACTTCGCGCAATATCTTGCGTCGTCGTGCTAACTATGCGGTCCGCAAAATCAGTTTCACTCCATGACAAAGACCATGTGAGGTTTTCGAACAGCGTTATGTCAAAGCCAATCGACGTGCTTTCCGAGGTCTCGGGTGAGAGATTGGGATTACCAATCGCACATGAGGTAATAAAGCCTTGAGACGGTGTAAACGGATCGTCGAAGTTGCTCAATCCACAGGACTCAGGGCTATTGAGCTGTGGCAATGTCGGTACGATAAATGCCTTACCGGTTGTGGCCCTTAAATTCAGCCAATCGGTCGGTTGATACGAGATTCCGTATTTATCAATCACCTCACCCTGGCCCGTACTAAAGCTCTCATCTCTCACTGACGCACTGACGGCAAGGTTATCCAACACCGGTATATTAAACTCTGCAAAATACGAATCACTGTAACGCGATACCGTATTGGGGAGCTGTTGGTTACCGATTAGCTGATCACCAAGGATGTCTCCCAGCGGCGGCGTATTCGAATCTTTCTCTTCACGACGCTGATACCCAACAGCCATCGCAATCGGTCCTCCGGGGAGCTGATAGTCGATAGGCAGTTCACCGTTAAGAATGACGTCGAAAGTGTGCAAGTGATCAGTATTATTCGTTCGATACTGTGTATAGACCGCGTCTGCGACTTGCTGCGAATTCCGGAAGCGGGGATCAACAGCACCAAATGGGTTAAAGCAAGCACTTACATCATTGACGACATCGCAGTTAAGCCCTTGCTCTACAGCGCTAAAACTGAAGTCTTGAATCCCGACATCGCGGTTTTGAGTCTCGCCGTAGGTATAGAACGCTGTACCCTCCCAGCCTTCAATAAAGGGCACCGTAAAATCAGCACCAAATGACATGCGGAAGGTCCGCTTGTCATCGAGCTCCATATTAAGCCCGCCATCTTGCTGCATGCGCTGCGGTAGCGTATTAGGAATGCCATTCTTACCAAAGGGCAGCCATTGGGTTATGCGCACATCTTCGTTGAATGGAACACCGCCGAGAGGATCAGCATCAATTGAGGCGAAACGATTTTGTGCGAGAGCTACCATGCCATTACTGTCGCGGAAAGGTAGTGGCTGTCCGTAGCCGTCGGTTACTATATTTCCGCTGGCATCGCGAAGTGGCACTGCGTAAAGGGCTGCTCCACCCGGTGCGACCGCTCTGAAAGTATTCCCAGGTAATTCGCCACGTACGGTGGGAAGATCGTCTTCACGGAACCCAGGGTTACCAGG
>Ga0181596_10001528_pt1 | contig 23357 bp, 15 predicted proteins | sample 041ome_6_FD_148655 | JGI IMG/M metagenome (GOLD analysis project Ga0181596, IMG submission 148655) | Coastal salt marsh microbial communities from the Groves Creek Marsh, Skidaway Island, Georgia - 041402US metaG (spades assembly) | ecosystem: Environmental > Aquatic > Marine > Intertidal zone... | reverse complement strand
GTCCGTCTTCACTAGTGACAAGTCCACTTACACTCTGAGCAAAACCCGCCGTTGCAAGAAGCAAAAAAATACTGCTAAACAGTAACTTAAAAAAAGTTTTTTTCATTTTTTGTTTGTTTATAATTAAGTTAATAATAAATAGTTCATTCCATGAAGAACTACTTTAAGGGCAAAAATATTAATATTTTCTTAACATATGAGATTCTTCAAAACAATTTAATTTATGTATATAGAAAAGTTCTTAAAAAAACAACTCCCTTTTAGCTGCGTTAAAACCCGAAAAGACTGAATCGGTAAAACTTTTAAGCCATTCCAAAACATCCTTTCCATAGAGAAAAAGAATTTGTCATTTTATTAAACAAAAGCTTTGAAATATTTTGTAGGCAATAGTTTGTACTACTGGAATTTAAAATTGTAGGTCAAGGAAACCAAAGTTCCTTTAAGCACATTAATCTCATATGCACCTAAAGGACTGCCTCCAAAAACATCTCCATTCAGACTCCCTTCGCGTTGGGTAAAATAGATGTTATACGGATTTTTTCTACTGTATACATTATATAAGGTAAACACCCAATCGCTTTTGAAGCGTTTGCTTGGGTCTTTACTGTAGGCAATCTTCCATGAAAAATCTAAGCGATGATAGGTGGGAAGTCGGGAATTGTTGCGTTCCAAGAAAATAGGTATGGTCTGATTGTCTTGCTCAAAAATTCCATTCGCAATAGAATAGGGTCTTCCCGTTTGGGCAGTAAAGGTAAAATTAAAAGAATTGTAGGCATCCCCCTCAAAGTTGATATTTGCATTGACCGTGTGGGGTCGATCAAAATCGGAAGTAAACCAATTGTTGTTGTTGATTCGATTTTGAAGTTCCGCTTCATTGGTTTTAAGCAAACTTCTGGAATAGGTATAATTGAAGAAGCCATTGATTTTTCCTAACGATTTTCGGGCACTCACCTCTACACCGTAGGTTTTCCCATCTGCTTGGGTTATTTCACGTTCTAGAAAATCTGCTAAAAAGAAATTGGCTCCGGGTTTATAAGTCAAATTATTTTCCGTGTCTCGGTAGTAGCCCTCCACACCAAATTCATAATTGTCGTTGTCAAAATCTATATAATACCCCAATCCATAAGTATCATTTTTCTGAGGCAGGATATAGCGATCCGACATTTTCCAGCGGGAAGTGGGCAAAGGCGTAGCCGTATTGTAGATGTTTTGTACATATTGGTGCAAACGCGCGTAACTCATCTTGAGCGAGCTGTTTTCGCCCAACAGATAGCGAGCACCCAAGCGAGGTTCCAAATTATTATATGACACCACTTCGGCTCCATCGGCAAAATCAACGACATCCGTGCGGTTTCCATTGGTGTCGTATGTTGCTTGTTGATAGGGCCCTTGTAACTGATAAAAGGTTTGCCGCAAACCCGCAGAAACAGAAAGGCTTTCAAAAGGATTCCAATTCAGGTTGGTGAAGGCAGAAATTTCAAGACTTTTTTCGATCCCCAAGCTGACCGGGTTGATACTGTTGCCTACTCCCGGGTCTAAACTTCCGGGATTGATGGTGTTTGCATTCCATTGCGCACCGACATAAAAATCCAATTTTTCGGAGCGTTGATCGGCAAATTCCAATTGGTTGCTCCAGTTTTGAATCCGCGAATCAAAAGTAATGACATTGTCACTGTCTGCTTCGGGAAAAAGATTTTTGGGTCGATAGCTACTAGAAATTACTTTGGCCGTTAAACTGGTGGTGTTTTCGAAGGTATGCAACCATCTGAACGTATGATTGGAGGTTACAAAGTCATATTGATTGGCAGCCGCATTGATGTTTTCAATATTGGTGATTAAATCCAATTGATAAAAATCGTTGGTATTAAAATACGTATAAGAGACTTGATTATTGGCATTGGGCAAAAACATCAATTTGGTTGTACTGTCTATAAAATTTGCCTTAGTGTTTTTTAGTCGAGGAATTAAAAGGGGAAAAAGAAAATCGGTGAAGCCAGCACGACCTCCGGTCAATAAAAAGAGTTTGTCTTTTATCAAAGGAGTGGTGAGCGTCAAGCGACTGGAAATCAACCCAATACCTCCTTCAACCGTAGTTTTATCGGTAAGGGGTGATTTTACTTTTACATCCACCACCGAAGCAATTCGACCTCCATAACGCGCGGGAATATTGGCTTGATATACATTTACTCCCGAAATCACATCGGGGGTAAAAACTGAAATTAATCCGAAAAGATGGGTGGGGTTAAAAACCGGGGCAGATTCAAACAACATCAAATTTTGATCTAAAGAACCCCCTCGGATCGATATCCCGTTACTCACATCACCCGAACTGTTCACTCCGGCCATCATCGTCATACTTCGCAAAACATCAAATTCTCCCAACGGAGTGGGCAATTTTATTAAGTCCCGAGCGGAGACTTCCAAAACTCCCATTTGAGGGGTTTCTACATTTTTGTTACGCCTTCTTGCTAAAACAATAATTTCTGACAGCGTTTCCTCCGCCGGACTTAGAGAAATATTCAGCTCCGTGTTCTTAGTCAAAACAACTTCTTGTGCTTGATTCCCATAACCCAAGTACTGTATGCTGATTTGATAGGTGTCGGGTTTTAATTTTTTACTAAAAACCCCATTCATATTCGTTATCCCTCCGCAGGCGCAGGGATTTATTAAAATATTGACGTCTTGTAACGGCAATTGGGTTTCTGTGTCCGTCACGATGATGGTCAATACTTGATCTTGTGCCTGTATATAGGACATACTTACAAAAAGGATGAAGAAAGTGAACGCTAGACGAGACCGTATTTTTGTTTTATTCATTTTCCCAGTTTAAGGGTTGTACAGCGGTTCTGTATCTGCTTTCCTCACAGGGAGCGTCGTAGGTGAGCGGTGCCGGAAGCGGTGCGCCATACAATTCAGGCTGCAATAAATTTGTAGTTCGAATGATGTTCTCAAAAATTTGATCTCTAGCAATTGAAACCGACCGCGTACTGCCCGAAGCGACTGTAAAACGACCCAACACAGCCTCTTCTGAATCATCGGCATTGTATAGGTTTCCAATCAAAGCCGAGGGTAAAGGTGCATTTAAACTGCTGTTGTTATTCACAACATCTTTGACGGTTTTGTAATATTTATGAGCACTTTCCGTAATGTTCAACTGCAGCACTTCGACCAAAACTTTGGACTTTCCATATAAAGGAACATTGGCCACTACAAGATTTTTAACATCCTTGCCATTGGTGAAGGTATCATCAAAAATAGAGATGCCTTCATTATAGCGAATCTTCCAACAGGGCACGGAGCAGCTGTAGGTGTAATAATCTAAAGCTCGGCGATTGTTGGCCACCGAAACACATTCTCCAAAGCGCAAAACCCCATCAAAACAAATGGCACAGTAGGCCTCAGGTTCAAAGGTCCTGTATTGATAGTAATAATAATTTTCGATTTCTTGGGGATCTTGAAAGTCTATCCGCACCTCGTGTCCGGGTATGTACACATTTTTGATTTCGTCGTATTCCAATTCTTTTTTATAGGTGTAATCAATGGATTGAATACTGACAGAAATGGGCGCTTTCTCGGGTGTAGATTTAAAGGTTTTTCCCCCGGGAAGGGTTGCCTCTATATACCATTCGGAAGCTTCTTGAATAACAAAATCAAAAGGAGCGACATACTGACTTTCCGATTCCTCTAGTGACAAGCGGGTTCCACTTGCCTCATTGATCAATGCTACCCTACTGCCCGAAACAAAGCGTGATTTGTACACCCCATAATCCAAATAGCTGGTTCGTATCGATACAAAAGTATTCCCTGGAATGGTGGAGGCAATCCCGTCAATAATTACCAAATCTTCGATATAATCAAACTCTGGTGCCACCGGATCGATACACGAGCCAAACATTACTATAAATACCCCTAACAAGGTTGAATTTTTGAGCCGCATTAAAAAAGTTGAAGATAAAGTCAGTGTACGCTTATGTTTTAAAGGAGTATGAAATTGATATAGTTTTAATGAGTGAAGGTAGTATTAATTCCAATGAACCGACTTAAAAATTTAAATTAAATTATCGGGAAGGGTTTTTTGAGGATCTTATTGGGAATTGGGAAATAAAAAAGGGGCGTGATTTTCTAAAGGATTAATTTTTATATTAATATACGTTTGAGATTTCCATTTTTTATCATCTCCTCCAGAAAAAGGGCTATCATAAAAAACTTCAATGAGTGGATATTTTAAGTTTTTTTCGTTCAAATCAAATTCTCTAAACATTTGAAACCATCCATGATGAGTTTTGCTATAATTGCTAAGTGCATCACAATCAATAATTTTTTACTTTTTTTGAAAGGCTAGTAATCTTTCTTTGTTTTGAGCCACTAAAATCAATTTTTTGCCATTTACAAGACGTATTTGATCAATTTTTTTAGCATCTTTATAAACATGAAATCCAGAATACTGAGCAACATTATCATTCCAAATTTTAAGTCGTTCATTCCAATCCAGAACAACTCCTTGAAATGCATCATAATTTCCTTCAAAGGGAGGACCACCAAAATCATTCCCCACAATCAAAACTTTTTGTTTTCCTTTTTCTTCTATTGTCAAAAAATCATTAACGGGTCCTAACTGAACAGATTTCGGCAGAGTTCCAATTTTAAAATCACCATTTCCAATGTTTTCGACCCACAGTGAACCATCATTTTTCACTTGTAAAATAGAATCCTGAGTCACTATTTTTTTTTCTCTGTAAAATCTTAAGTTAGCATCGGAAAACTCTTTGTAAGAAGAAAACTCTTGTCTAAAATATGGACTTTGTTGAATTAAATTATCCCAAAACTGAGTTGGATATATATCCCATTCACTCAACTTATTTTTTTGGTAATTAAAAAATATAGGATCTATGCTTCCATTGTTATCTAAATCTCTAAAAGACACGATTAATGGAGTTTCTGATGTAATATTATACATGTTGTTTTTCCCAATATTACCTAAAAGAAAATCCATGTCACCATCATTATCAAAATCAAGAACTTCAACGGCTCTCCAAAGTCCCAAAATATCATCCAGTATTGAAGATTCAAGGGCTTTAAATTTCCCTGATTTATTCAAAAATATTTTAAGAGGGCTAAATTCCCCAACAACAATTAAATCATGAGTCCCATCTTGATTTACATCTACCCATTGAGCATCATTTACTATACCACAAGGAAACAATCTATTAAATACAACACTTGTGACATCTTCAAACTTCCCATTGATGTTTTTCAATAAGTAGCTTTTATCAGCTAGAGGGTAAGCATTGGGCTTGTTTCTTCCTCCAACGAAAACGTCAATGTATCCATCCAAATCATAATCTATCGCACGCACGACACTACCATTAGAAGTAATCTTGGGGAGTATACTTTCGTCCCACTTGAAATGTCCATTACCATTATTAATAAGTATCCGATCTTGATAAAAAGTGGAGTCAAATTCAAACTGATTCCCACCAGACACAAGGTACATATCAAGATCACCATCATTATCTACATCAAAGAGTGCTATACTCTCTACTCCATATTTTAAATCCGATAAAGAAGTAAAAAGAGGGACTGATTTAAAATGACTTGTTTCATCTTGAAAGAAAATCACCGGAGAATAGCCAGAAGCACTTCCTACAACAAAATCTTCCATTCCATCCCCATTTAAATCTCCCACAGAAATACTCGGTCCGTTTTGAGATAATTTGTATGGTAATAATCGCTGGTAAAAAAAGTCTTGAGCGTCATGCTCTTCATTATAATAATCTATTCCATAAACTAGTGCTACTTCTTCATAATCATAATCTTTAATATTTTCAATCATTGGGAAATCAAGGTTTTCATTAATTTTAGCCTGATCCTGATAAAGTTTAAGCCTTTCATTTAAGTGAGGGATTTCATGTCTGATATAGCTATCATCAGGCCAAAGGACATCAACAGAGACGACATTTTTATCTTTTGGGATACCAAAATAAAGGATTGGGTCGATTGAAGATAGATATCCTCTAGAGAGTTGTTGTTCTTGGAATTGTATGGTACCATCTGAAAACCTCAATAAAACTTTAGTTCCAAGTGCATAGGGATTCTCTGTCTTACCAAAAAGTTCTACTTGTAAATAGGTCATGTCTGCATATAAAGAATCTAACTTATTTTCAAAAATAAATGCATTATCATTAATGTTATTAACAATATAATCCAAATCTCCATCTAAATCAAGATCGCTAAATGAACTTCCGTTTGAAAAAGAAGGTACGTCAAGTCCCCAATCATTACCAACATCTTCAAAAGTCAAATCTCCATTATTTTTATATGCATAATTAGGAATTTTGATCACAGGAAGGGAATCCAAAAGTTTTGAAACGCTCATAAAGGCTCCCATATTAAGCCTGTAATTAGCAAAATCCATATCCGTAATATCACGGGGAAATCCATTTGTTATCAATAAATCTTTATATCCATCATAATCAACATCTGCAAAAAGTGGAGCCCAACTCCAGTCTGTTTGATAAATTCCAGCATATCGACCAATTTCAGAAAAGGGTAAATTGTTTCCATTGTTTTTAAATAACATGTTTCTAATATGTTGATCCTGATAACCCCATTTTTTATTTAACACATCTTCAAAAAATGAGCTTTTAGAAATCGTTGTTTTCTTTCGTTCATGATTTTCTCCCAACATATCCAAAGAAACAATATCTACATAACCATCATTGTCAAAATCGGCTGCATCAGATCCCATTGAAAATTTACTTTGATGCATTAAAATGTCAGCAATCCCGTTTTTAAATGTTCCATTTTTTTGATTTATATATAGAATGTCATTAGTCAAATAATCATTTGTTATGAATAAATCAACCCATTGGTCATTGTTTACGTCTAATGGAGTTACGCTCAGTCCAAACCCCTCAATCAAAATACCAGCTTCCAAAGTAACATCTGTAAATGTTCCATTTCCATTATTTTTATATAATTTATCATTACTTATTGCGGAACCATCTAGAATTTTTTTGCGATAGTTTGTTGGAATCCTTTTATTTTGTTCGTTGTTGAGTACATAGAGGTCTAAATCTCCGTCTTTATCATAATCGATAAAACTAGCGGCCATACTATTTCCACGATCGGCAACTCCATATTGTGTTGCAAGTTCAAGAAAAGTTGGGACACCATTTTTATTCAAACCTTGATTCACATAAAGTCTATTTGCCCGATCCTCATACATTGCAGCACAAACATAAAAATCCATCCATCCGTCTCCATTGACATCTGCAATAGCAATCCCGGTAGCCCAAAACTCAGTTGATTTAAGTCCTGACTCTTCAGTTATATCATCAAATTTTAGATTTCCTTTATTAATATATAATCGATTAGAAACCATATTTCCTGAGAAAAATAAATCCGGCAAACCATCCTTGTTAATGTCACAAACTCCTACTCCACCTCCATTAAAAATATACTCATTGGTAAGTATATTAAAAGAATCCGTTTCAATTATTTGGTTGTTAAAATAAATTTGGGTGTGAGATGATGGCAATTTTTCAAATAAAGTAGCTTTTTTTGAGTTTGTGCAGGAACAAACAGTTAAGAATGTGGAAAAAGTACACAGTAAAATTTTTACAGCCATAATCTATTAATTAGAAAAAACCATGGCATAAATAAATTACCCCATGGTTTTTTAACTTTACCAAATTGAACTTCTAGTAGTTCGGATCTTGAGTCAATGTTGGTTCCCCATTTAAAAATGATCGATCTATTGCATATGTTGGAATTGGGTAAAATTCATTTTTTGGAGAAGTAAATGATTTTCCTTGAAGATAAACACGATATTTTGATTCTCGCACTAAATAATCATTCAAAACCTCCGCTTGAACTCCCCATCTTTGTAAATCAAAGAATCGATTTCCCTCCATAGCAGTCTCCAATCTAGTTTCATACCGAACAGCTCTTCTCGCCATATCCTTATTTGTCCATGGCGTATCGTATGTTCCTACATTGTAATTTGCCGCCAAATCTTCAGTTAATGTGTACTCTCCCCGAGTATCTCCTTGAATAGCTTCCTTATGAAAGTTAACAGGTTTTGCTGCTCTAGCTCTAAGCATATTAACCAATTCTCTTGCTCTTTCCAAATTTCCTAATTCTACTTCAGCTTCTGCGAGCCAAAGTAAAACATGTCCATATCTCAAAATTCGGAAGTTATTTGCAGATAAATTTCCCCAACCACCAACACCAAAGGCTTCAGGTTCTGCAATATGCTTTTTCGAAAAATAAGGTCCGGCATATGTTAAATCACGAATGTAATCAACTTGCATGATGTGGAATCTTTTGAATAAAATACCTGGTCTTCCTACAGTGTGATCTAATCGCGAATCAATAGAGGGGTTGCCTATTGGTTTTCCAATCATATCAGCAGAGCCCGATGGATTTGTTATATGATTTGTTTTCCACGACTCGTCCAATAATGGTAATCCTGTTGCAGGATCCGTCTGAAAGAAGTCTACTAAATCTTGTGGTGCTTGAAGAAATCCACAACAACCCCAAGGAGCAATGTAGGGATGGGCTAACCCAATTTCTTTATTTGAAGATTCATCATTTGAACTTGAGATAGCATATTGTATTTCAAAAATTGACTCTTCATTATTTCGAGTTGCTACCAAGTAATTATCTTCAAAATTATCCACTAAACTATACATCCCTGAATTAACAATTTGATCTAAAATTGTTTTGGCTTCCTGAAGTTTTGTTGTATTTGCGATTCCATTATCCCATCCTTGGTACATTTTTGCTTTTGCTAAATAAGCCAATGCTGCAGCCTTTGTAGCTCGTCCCAATTCAGATTGCGTGTCAGGCAAATCCACAGCTGCAGCTTGAAAGTCTGCTTCAATTTTATCCCAAATTTTTCCAACATTTGGGACTTTAGTACTTTCTAAATCAGCTATGTCGAAAATTTCATCATCAATATATTTTGGAGATCTATACATTTTCTGAGCCTCAAAGTGTTGCCATCCTCTGATGAATTTTGCTTCGGCAATAATTTCTTTTCTTCTACTTTCAGGAATATCTTCTGCTTCATTTGCACTATCAATTACATCATTTGCTCGAGAAACTCCCCAATATGCAGATCTCCACTTATCTCGATTATGAACATTAAATGTGTTAAAATCATATGTTTCTATAAAAGAATGCTCTGGTTGATCCCCAGCATCAGTTCCTTTGAGAGCATCGTCAGAAGAAATAGCCCCAAAAATCCATGACCATGTAGAGTAATACCATGTACCTCCTCCATCTAACCCATATCCTTGAAGGGTTCTGTATGCAGATATTAGTTTTCCTTCTACCCCAGAGGCATTAGTTAAAGCAGGTCCCGAAAGAGATGCCTGTGGTTCTTTCAATAAAAACTCATCGCTACATGAAATAAACCCAATCACGAAACATATCAGAGTTCCAAAAAATAATTTTAAATTTTTCATTTCGTATGCTTTATATTATGTTAAAATAATGATAGGTTTAAGCCTACCGTTAAAGTCTTCGAGACTGGCATAAAACCTCCATCATATCCCAACTGGATATCATTCCCAGTTTGAATTTCAGGATTCAAACCACTGTATTTGGTAAAAGTGAATAAATTCTGTGCTTGGAAATAGACTTGACCTCCTGAAATTCCCAATGTATTATTAATCCTTTCATCAAATGAATATGTCAATTGTATATTTTTCAATCTAAAATATGAGGCATCTTCTATCAAATAGGAAGATGTTCTACTGCTTATTTGATCATTTGCATCCATGATAGGTGAAGTTGCATTGGGATTAGCTGGAGTCCATTGATTTTTTGGAGCCGATGGATTGATCGGCTGCCATGCATCATAGAGTGCACGCTTTGATCGATTCCCTTGAAAGGTGTTGAAGTCTGCGAAATAACGCACATAATTGTAAACATCATTACCTGAAACACCATTACCAAATAAGTTTAAATTAAAGTTTTTATAGTTAACATTCAAGTTAATGCCATAGACAAAATCAGGATGGGGATTACCAATTATAGTTCTGTCATCATCTGATATTTCACCATCACCATTAATGTCACTGTATTTGAATTTACCAGGAGCATTGTAACCAGTAGTTCCATATGGCGCATGCGCATCGGCTTCAGCTTGTGATTGAAAAATACCTTCAACCACAAAACCGTATAATGAAGAGATGGGATCACCTACAGATGTTCTAGTTAACGCAGGCACTCTTCTATTACTTCCAAAAATAGGAGTGTCAAACTCATCTAATTTTTTAACTTCATTTTTATAAGCCGAATAATTTGCTCCTAAACTAATTTTAAAATCACCTATTTTCTGCTCAAAAGAAGCTCCCATATCTACACCCTTGTTGAACATTTCACCAATATTAAATGAAGGTGCAACTGCATCACCTGCAGAATAAATTACAGGTACTCTAAGTAATAAATCAGTAGTTCTACGATTCCAAAAATCAACTTCTAAAAACAACAATTGATCAAATAACATTGCATCAAAACCAAAATTATTGGATGTTGTCGCTTCCCATTTGGCATTTGGATTTCCAAACTGTGCTGCATCATAACCCAAAGTTGGGGCGGAGGGGCTTCCATCTATCGGATAACCAGAATTATATGCCGTTGATCTAAACTGTGTGTATGCATTGTAATCTCCAATTTCTTGATTTCCAGTTTTACCCCAACCATAACGCAATTTTAAATCGTCAATAAAATTTAGACTGCTCATGAAGTCTTCTTCAGAAATTCTCCATCCAATACTGAAAGCTGGAAAAAAAGCACTGTTGGTTGCTTGATTAAATCTTGACGAAGCATCATTCCTGACTGTCACTTGAGCTAAATATTTTTCCTCATAAGCATAATTTGCTTGACCAAATTGCGACCATAAAGAAAAATCTTGGAAAATATTTCCAAAATTCGATGATGTCCCTTGATTCCCTAAATCTAAATAACTTATTATCGAGGTGGTTTCAAAAGGGAATCGTTGTCTTCCTGCTCCAAAGTATTCACCAAAACCCTCAATGGCTTCAACTCCGACATAAGCCTTGAGTTTATGAATATCATTAATGGTTTTTTCCCATGAAAATGTATTCGTCCAAGTCCATTGATATTCCCAAGAATGAGAACTGTTTTGACTGTTTATAAAGTTTCCTTCAACATATTCGGGTTGCGGTCTACCAATATTAAGTCCTCTTCTATTTTGAATATTTGCTCCAAAGCTGGATTTTAACTTAAAGTTTTCTACAATTTTTATCTCCGCAAAAACATTTCCAAAGATTCTACTTCTTCTAGCTCTGTCATCCTGATCTCTGTATAAGGTTGCATAGGGGTTATAATTATTCCCTAAATTCAAACCTCTAGAACCCGCAAAGTTTCCAGCAATATCATAAACCGGCAATAATGGGTGATGTTTATAAGAAGCCGAAACCGCATTTTGCTCACCATCATTACCATATCCACCTTTCCTGTTATCTAATGATATAGTGAAGTTTTCACCTATCATTAATCGATCGTTTAATGTTCTCGTAGAAGAATTCAACCTTATGGACGCTCTTTGATAACCTACAAAGTTGACAACTGCATCTTGGCTGAAAAAATTTGCAGTGAAAGCATATTGTGATTTTTCTGTTGCAGCACTAGCATCAATTTGATGGCTAAACATTGGAGCATTACTGCGTGTTACTTCATCCCACCAATTGGTGTCTGCCGATCGAGTAATTGCAAAAATATTACTTTCTGTCAGGGAATATAGCGTTTCATCTACTGAACTAGCTCCACTAGGAAAAACATAATTAGGTATTCCTATTTGTGGACTTTCTGGCGAACCTGAAAAGGTGTATTGTCCATGAGAAGGTGTCTTCCCTGCGTAAAAATCTGCTAAATAAAGGTATTCACCCAATTCTCTCGCGTTGAGTGCCTCAATATTTTCAGCGGTATTTTGCCACCCGTAATAAGTGCTATAAGAAATTTTAGGTTCTCCTACTTTCCCTTTCTTAGTAGTAATGATAATAACACCATTACCTGCTCTAGATCCATAAATTGAAGCAGATGAAGCATCTTTTAAAATCTGAAATGATTCTATATCTCCGGGATTTAAATTTCCTTGATTTTGAGATGGAACACCGTCAATTATGTAAAGTGGATTATTATTTCCAATTGTTCCAAATCCACGAATACGAACTGTCGCCTCTCCTCCGGGTGTTGCATCACTTACAACAGATATTCCAGAAGCTCTCCCTTGCATTTGTTGAGAAAATGTAGTTGCTGGTACGGAGGCCAAATCTTCTGCTTCGATTGTTGAAACAGCTCCTGTAATATCTCTTTTTGATTGGGTACCATAGCCTGTAGTTACAATAACTTCATCAAGTAGATTGCCAAGTGCTAGTGTAATTATGAGACGATCTTGCCCATTTACAGCAATTTCTTGAGTGGTAAATCCAACATAGGAAACCACTAATACTCCATCTGCAGGCACCTCTATGGAAAAATTTCCATCAAAATCTGAGGAGGTTCCTTGTGAAGTTCCTTTAACGAGGATCGTAGCTCCCGGCAAAGGACCATCCTCACTGGTTACCGTTCCGGTAACATTCTGTGCATAAATTCCTGCTGATAACATAAGTGTTAAAAGAAGCAAGAATCTTTTAAAGAATTCTTTTTTCATTCTTTGTTTTGGTTAAGTTAATTAGTTTTTGAGTGATCTTATTGGGGCAATACTAATCCTATTTTTTAAGAAAATTTTAATATTTTCGCAATAACCCATCGAAAACTAACCGAAAAGGTTTTCGAAAAATCTAAGTGCCCCAAAGATGAATTTAACCTTAAAAGACATTGCGCAAGCACTCGGGATCTCCATAGCAACGGTTTCCAAAGCTCTAAAAAACTATTCCGATGTGAGTCCAAAAACCAAAGCCCGTGTGTTGGAATATGTGACGCAGGTCAATTTTAAACCCAACTTTCAAGCCTCCTATTTAAGAACTCAAAAAACGAAATTGGTCGGGGTAATTTTACCCGATATCAATCATGATTTTTTTAATAAAATTTTAAAAGGAATCATCACCGCTGCCGAAACACAAGACTACAAAGTTTTGGTTTTATGCTCCAATGAATCTTTTGAAAAGGAAGTGGAACAAATCCATGACTTGCTCCAACGAAAGGTTGACGGGATTTTTCTTTCCATTGCCAAAAACACCTATCGTTATGAACACCTGGAGGCCATCAAAGCAGCAAACGTTCCGTTGGTTTTATTCGATCGAATTGCCAAGGTGGTGAATTCCATTCGTGTAGCCATTGACGATCAACAAGCAGCATTTATGGCAACGGAACATTTGATCCAACAGGGCTGTAAAAATATTGCGCATTTCAGAGGCGATTTAATCCCTCAAATGTCAATTGATCGCTTTTTGGGTTACAAAAGGGCGTTGGAACATTACGGGCTTCCCTTTCACAAAGAGTGGGCCTTTATCTGTGCAGAAAACAGTATAGAAAACGGTAAAATGAATGCTGAAATCCTATTGAAATCGGCACCTGAAATTGATGGCTTATTTACCATTACAGACCTTGCTGCCGTGGGAGCCATCAGTTATTTTAAAGAACAAGGACGGCGGATCCCCAAAGATATCGCCGTGATTGGATTTAGCAATTGGGCCATTGCACCCCTAGTTACTCCCACCCTAAGCAGTGTGGAACAAAACGGCTATCTGATGGGGCTGAAAGTTGTTGAATTATTTTTTAAAGCTCTAGAAAAAAGTAATGAAAATGAAGAACCCCCAATTTATGAATCGGCGATTATCCCTTCTCAATTGATTATTCGGGACTCTTCTTTGCGGATAAAAAACTGATGTTGCGTTGGAGTCCTTCGTATTTGGCGCGTTTTACAGCACTTTTTTGAAATAATTTTCCGAACACCTCCTCGGTCATTTCTTCCCAATCCTTTTGGGTTAAATCGAGCAGATCGGGATGGGGATCCAACTTGGGCTCTGTGTGTGGGGTGGCAAAACGATTCCAAGGACAGACGCTTTGACAGACGTCACAACCAAAGACCCATTGCTCCATCTTTGTTTGAAATTCTTCCGGAATCGCCTCTTTTAATTCTATGGTTAAATAGGAAATACATTTGCTTCCATCTATTTGGTAGGGTGCTATAAGAGCTTCTGTAGGGCAGGCGTCAATGCAAGCCGTACAACTGCCACAATGATCGGCTACCGGGAGGTCGTATTCCAATTCCAAATCAATGATGAGTTCGGCAATAAAGAAAAAAGAGCCTACTTTTTTGGAGATCAGATTGGTGTTTTTTCCCATCCAACCCAAACCACTTTTGGCTGCCCAAGCCTTGTCCATCACCGGTGCCGAATCCACAAAAACACGCCCCCCTACTTCCCCAATCTCTTGGTGAATAAAGGTCATCAACTGTTTGAGTTTGTCCTTAATAACCAAATGATAGTCCTGCCCATAAGCATAGGTTGAAATTTTAGGAGCGGTTTGATCCGTCTGTACTTTATCCGTATGGTAATTCAACAAGAGCGAAACGACGCTTTTGGCACCGGGCACCAAAACTCTAGGATCCAATCGTTTGTCAAAATGATTGGCCATATAGCCCATTTTCCCGTGGTGATTTTGATTGAGCCATTGTTCCAAACGCGGTGCTTCAGCCTCTAAAAAATCGGCTTTAGAAATCCCACAGGACATAAAGCCCAAGGTTTTTGCTTGTGCTTTGATTTTTGAACTGTATTCGCTGGATTTTAACACCTTAGGTGGTTTCGTATCAAAGGGTTAAAATAAGCCCTCTTGATTATTTTTAATCCTCCCTAAATGTTGATACGCTCGGGCAGTAACTTCTCTTCCTCTGGGCGTTCGCATGATAAATCCCTGCTGAATTAAAAAAGGTTCATAGACCTCTTCTATGGTTTCGGCGTTTTCAGAAACGGCAGTAGCGAGGGTCGTTATCCCCACGGGACCGCCTTTAAATTTATCAATGAGGGTCGTTAGAATTTTGTTGTCCATTTCATCCAATCCATGGGCATCTACCTGTAGGGCTTTTAGCGCATATTGAGTAATTTTCATGTCGATGGAACCATTGCCTTTAATCTGCGCAAAATCTCTTACTCTGCGTAAAAGAGCATTGGAAATACGTGGCGTCCCACGACTTCTTCCCGCAATCTCAATGGCGGCATCCAAATCGATGGGAACGTTGAGAATTTCAGAACTCCGCTCAACTATAGTTGCCAAAAGTTCCGTTGAATAGTATTCTAATCGATTGCTGATACCAAAACGAGCCCGCATGGGTGCCGTGAGCAATCCGGAACGTGTGGTAGCCCCCACCAAGGTAAAGGGCTCTAGGTTGATTTGAACCGATCGTGCGTTGGGCCCCGATTCGATCATGATATCTATTTTATAATCCTCCATGGCAGAATAGAGATATTCCTCTACGATGGGGCTTAAACGATGAATTTCATCAATAAACAGTATGTCTCTGGCTTGTAAATTGGTCAACAAACCCGCCAAATCTCCGGGTTTGTCCAAAACGGGTCCCGAAGTGAGTTTTATTCCTACCTGAAGTTCGTTGGCCAAAATATGCGCAAGGGTGGTTTTTCCCAAACCGGGAGGACCGTGAAAAAGGGTGTGATCCAATGCTTCATCACGTTGCTTGGCCGCTGCTACAAAAACCTTTAAATTTTCTAAGATTGCATCCTGCCCGGCAAAATCGTCAAAACTCAGCGGTCGCAAGGCGCGATCGATGTCTTGTTCTTCGGGAGAAAAACGCTCTTTTTCAGGATCTAAATGCTCATTCATCCTTTCAAAGATACTTCATTCTAAACAAAAAATGCTTACTTAAGGATATGTCCCTCGGAAAATTGTTTCAATTTATTGGGAGCCTCAATACGCAGTTGTTTTCCTTTTAATTGAATCCAATTTTTTTCTTGAAAATAGGAAAAGGCACGAATTAAAGATTCCGTGGCTACACCCACTAGATTGGCCAAATCTTCTCTTCTTAATTTCACGTCAATAAATCCAGAGGAAAGAGTTTCAAAATGCATTGGGAGTTCTATGATTATCTCTGCTACTCTTTGATGCATGTTTTTTTGTCCCATAGCAACAATCTTATCATCCGAACGTTTTACGTATTCGGCCAATTCTTTCGTTACTAATAATGAGAAGTTGCTTTGCTCATTTAACAATTTTAAAAAATGATTTTTGGATAAAAAACAGCCCCTCACAGCAACTACTGCTTGAGCTTTTAGATTGGTTTGGTCTTCGCACAAAACACTTCGAATTCCCAACAAAGTTCCTTTTGACAATAATTCAATAATTTGATCTCTTCCATTACTACTCGTTTTGGAAATCAAACAGGTGCCCTCCCGAATACAATAGATGCCTTTTAAAGATTGTTTTTCCGAAAAAATAAGTTCTCCCTTTCCAAAATAAAAAGGACGCAACTCATAGTAAAAAGAATCTACAAAAGATTTTTTTTGTTTTTTTTTATGTAGCAAACAATCAGAACATTCATGCATGGTAGAATCATTTGGGACAGTGTAAAAGCAAAAAAATACCCTTCGCTTTATAATTACAAGTTTACAAAAAAATACGTTTGTTAAATTTGATTCAACAAAAAAAGTACTTTTGTGAAGTATTTCTGTTTTGAAATACAATATCCAAATTTGAAATGCGCCCAACATCCTACCATTGTTTTCATTGCTCGCTTAGATTCAACTATGCTCCTTTTCAATATGAGGGGAAAAATTTCTGTTGCAGAGGCTGTAAAACTGTATTTCAGTTAATCAAAAACAAAGAACTTGACACCTTTTATGAACTTATTCCGGGAGCAGGAAATATTCCACAAGAAAATCAAGATCGTTTTGATATTTTAAAAAATCTAGAATTTGCCCGTTCCTTTATTTCGTTTGAAAAAGAGGGGCTCCAACACGCGCTTTTTTCAATTCCCTCCATTCATTGTAGTGCCTGTATTTGGATATTGGAACAATTGGATCAATTTGATGCCGGTATTGTCCAATCCACGGTGAATTTTTCTAAAAAAACACTGCGTTTTGTCTATCAAACGGATCGCACTTCTCTGTATACCATTGCGCTCTTATTGGCTTCTTTGGGTTATCCTCCAGATATCAGCCTAGGCCATCAGTCAACCAAAAAAGAAAGCAACAAACGATTGCTTCAACAAATTGGAATCGCTGGATTTGCTTTTGGAAATTGTATGTTTATGTCCTTGAGCACCTATTTTGAAAGTCAAGAGTTTTGGATGCTCCAGTTTCGTCCTTGGTTTGATCTTTTGTCCTTTTTATTGAGTCTTCCGGTACTTTTTTTTTCTGCTCAAGATTATTTTATTACCGCTTGGAAAGGACTAAAAGCCAAATTTCTCACCCTTAATGTACCCATCGCCTTGGGAATCAGTGTCCTTTTTTTAAGAAGCACTTACGTTGTTTTTTTTAGTGATGGACTCGGATATTTTGACAGCTTGAATGGTTTGGTCTTTTTTCTACTCATTGGAAAATTCATGCAGCAAAAAGTATATTCCAATTTTTCCTATGACCGAAATTATACTTCCTTTTTTCCATTGGGCCTCCATAAAATAATGCCCGATCAATCTGAGGCGATAGTTCCTCTAAAAAGCATAAAAGTGAGCGATCAAATTGCGCTGCGGGTGGGTGAGCTCATCCCTGCTGATTGCACGTTAAACACTGCTTTTGCGGAAATTGACTACAGCTTTGTGACCGGAGAATCCAAAGCGGTTCGAGAAGATCAGGGAAGCACACTCTATGCTGGAGGAAAAATTTTAAAACAAAATTGTACAGCAACGGTGATTCGAGAAGTGGAGGAAAGCCAATTGATTCAACTGTGGAATCAACCTGTTTTTCAAAAAAAAACAGCCGGACTTACTCCCACTTTGACCGATCAATTGAGTCGTTATTTTACGCCTTTTGTCCTGCTGTTTGCAGTGGGAGTGAGTTGCATTTGGGCGTTTATTGATCCTCAAAGAATTGTTGAAATTTTTACGGCCGTTCTTATAGTAGCCTGCCCATGTGCTTTGGCACTTTCTGCCCCTTTTGTTTTTGGTAATATGCTCCGCTATTTTGACCAACTATCGTTCTATCCCAGATCTTCAGAAGTATTGGAAACCCTCACAAAAATCACCCATCTTGTGTTTGACAAAACCGGAACTTTGACAGACCCCAATGGATATGAAATTAGATTTATAGGGAACCCCTTACTTCCCAAAGAAAAAGACCACATCAAGTCGCTCTGCTATCAATCCAATCATCCGCTCAGTCAAGCCCTTTTTTTATTTTTAAAGGATGTTTCATTTGCAACCAACCTTCCTTGTACACATCATTTGGGAAAAGGCTTGGAGGCTGAAATCGAGGGGCGAACTTATCTTTTGGGAAGTGCCCAATTTGTGGATATTCCCCCTCCAAAAAATAATCCTTATACTTTGGTTCACCTGAGTATCGATGGAAAATATAAAGGTTTTTTTGAACTGCGTCCCAGCTATCGAAAACACCTTAAAAAGCTACTACACGCCTTTCCCAATTACCCCAAAACCATATTGACCGGAGATACGTCCCAATCGATTGTTGATTTACAAAAACATATCCCAAAGGACACAAAAGTTCTTTTTGAACAAAATCCATTTGAAAAAATCCATTATATCCAAAAGCTACAAGAAAAAGGAGCAAAAGTACTGATGATTGGGGACGGACTCAACGATGCCGGTGCCCTCCAACAAAGTGATTTTGGTATTGCCATAAATAATCATACCCACACCTTTACGCCGGCTTGCGATGCAATTATAAAGGGGACCGATTTATATAAATTGGCGTCCCTGATCAAAGCCACCCGCACCAGCCTTCGATTCATATATATTAGTTTTGCAGGTTCTTTATTATACAATGCTTTAGGATTGAGTATTGCAGCTATGGGCTACCTGAGCCCCCTTATTGCTGCTGTCTTAATGCCCTTGAGTTCTATTACGGTGGTTTTATTTGCCTATGCAGCCACTTTCTTATTGTTTAAAAAAATTAAAAAAAATCTTAAAACATGATAATTATCATGAAAAAGACATTTCCCAAATGATACTTTTATATTCTCAATTCGCAACTAATTTTGAACGTCATCTTCCTACTTCTGATTGTTAGTTTTAGCATCGCTTTATTATTTCTAATCGCCTTTATCATTTTGATTAAACATGGGGAGTACGACGATTTGGATGCGCCACCGCTTCGATTGCTTTTTAAAGATAAAAAACCTAAAATTTAACTCAACAATTACCCCTTATCTTCTGTTATGGAACTTCAACAATTCAAGTATGACAACCTCATCGTGAAAAAATTTCTTTACGCTACTCTGCTGTGGGGTATCGTAGGAATGAGTGTAGGCTTAATCCTAGCGTTTATGTTTTTATTCCCCAATATCACTGAGGGGATTCCTTGGCTTAGTTTTGGTCGCCTTCGACCGCTACACACCAATGCCGTGATTTTTGCATTTATTGGAAATGCCCTGTTTGGTGGTGTGTATTATTCCCTCCAACGGCTTTTGAAAGCCAGAATGTACAGCAATTTTTTAAGTGCTGTAAACTTTTGGGGATGGCAGCTTATTATTGTTGCAGCAGCCTTATCCATTCCCTTGGGATACACCACTTCCAAAGAATATGCTGAGTTGGAATGGCCCATTGACATTGCTATTGCTTTGGTGTGGGTGGCTTTTGGAATCAATATGATTGGAACCATCTTAAAAAGAAGACAACGCCATTTATACGTTGCTGTTTGGTTCTACATCGCCACTTTTGTGACCGTTGCGGTTTTGCATATTTTTAATAGTTTGGCCTATCCCGTAAGTTTGCTAAAGAGTTATTCAGTCTATGCCGGGGTTCAAGATGCCCTAGTACAATGGTGGTATGGCCATAACGCTGTGGCCTTCTTCTTAACCACACCCTTTTTAGGCTTGATGTATTATTTTGTTCCCAAAGCTGCCCATCGACCCATCTATTCCTATCGTCTGTCCATCGTGCATTTTTGGTCGTTGATTTTTATCTATATCTGGGCAGGTCCTCACCACCTCTTATATTCTGCACTCCCCGATTGGGCGCAGAATTTAGGAGTTGCCTTTTCAGTCATGCTGATTGCACCTTCTTGGGGAGGGATGATCAATGGACTGCTTACACTCAGGGGGGTTTGGGATAAGGTTCGAACTGACCCTACCTTGAAATTTATGGTCGTAGCCATTACCGGCTATGGGATGGCCACCTTGGAGGGTCCTCTGCTTTCATTAAAAAGCATCAATGCTATTGCCCATTTTAGCGACTGGGTGATTGCCCACGTACATGTTGGTGCTTTAGCTTGGAACGGCTTCTTGACCTTTGCCATTGCGTACTGGTTAATCCCCAAGATGGCCAAAACCAAACTTTACTCTACCGGTTTGGCCAATTTCCATTTTTGGATCGGCACCCTTGGAATTGTACTCTATGCCATTCCCATGTATATTTCTGGAGTGACCCAAGCTTTTATGTGGAAACAATTCAATCCTGATGGAACTTTGGTGTATGGAAACTTTTTAGAAACTGTAGCGCAAATCATTCCCATGTATTGGATGCGTGCCATTGGGGGTAGTTTATACATCTTAGGGGCGATCATTATGATTTATAACATCTATAAAACCATAAAAGTGGGAAGCCCCATTGAGGATGAGTTGGCCGAGGCTCCGGCTTTGGAAGTTGTTGGGGGAAGACGATTGATCGGGGAAAAATTCCATGCTTGGTTGGAACGCAAACCCATTCAACTTACTCTTTTAGCCACTGTAGCTATTTTGATTGGAGGTCTTGTACAAATCATTCCCACACTTTTAGTAAAATCAAACATCCCGACCATCAGTTATGTAAAGCCTTATACTCCTTTAGAATTGGAAGGCCGCGACCTCTACATTCGCGAAGGTTGTGTCTCCTGTCACTCTCAAATGATTCGCCCTTTTAGAAGCGAAGTAGTGCGCTATGGTGAATATTCCAAAGCAGGAGAATATGTCTATGAACACCCCTTTTTGTGGGGAAGTAAAAGAATAGGTCCCGACTTGTTGCGCGTGGGACAAAAATACAATGATGCATGGCATTTGAATCATATGTATGACCCACAGTCCACTTCACCCGGTTCCATCATGCCGAGTTATCCTTGGCTGATCACCAACGAACTAGACACCCGTCAGACCCTTGCCAAAATGAAAGTTATGGCAAAATTAGGCGTTCCCTATACCGACGAGGATATCAATTCGGCACTCTCGCATTTAGAGCAACAGTCCGAAGCCATCAAAAATCGCCTTTTGGAAGATCCGCAATTTGCCGCCTCATACAAACAAGAAGAAGCAGAAATGGGAGGCAGCGAAGATTTTGTTCCTTTAAATAATCGAGAAATCATTGCCATGATTGCCTATTTACAACGATTGGGTACTGATATTTCTCAAGCCAAAAATAAATAGCCATGATGAAATTTATTAAAGGGCATTTGGAATCCATTGATGGCATAGCAATCTATCCTATCATTTCCTTGGTGATTTTTACTCTTTTTTTCGTACTGCTCTTTGCCCGAGTAGTCCTTTACAAAAAAGAGCATTTAGAATTTTTAAAAAAAATACCTCTTACTGAAGACGAAAATACAATTGTATCATGAGAAAATTTGAATCTTACCTTCGCATTATATTAATCCTTTCATTGGCCTACACCGGAGCTGAATTTGTTGTAAAAGACCCCAACTATAAGTTGGCTCTTTTCAATCCCTATGTGATTGGTTTTTTGTTTTTTATCCTAATCATCCTGGTGAGTTTTGAAGTCATTATTGGAGTGTTACAAAACATTTCCGACCAACTCATGACGGAAGAAAGACGATTGGCCTATGAAGAAAAAAAACGGCTGCGGAAAGAGCATCGTTGGTCGCGCAAATTCATGCGCTACCTCACAGGAAAACAAGACCTTCCCGAAGCCCATCTTGTTATAGAAGATCACAACTACGATGGCATTAGAGAATTAAACAACCCCCTCCCCCCATGGTGGCTGTACCTCTTTTATATAACCATTATTTTTGGGGTGGTTTATGTTGCTTATTATGATGTGTTTGGAGGTCCGGATCAGGAGGAAAATTATCAAAATGAAGTGGCACTGGCAGAAGCTGAAATTGAGGAATATAAAAAAGTAGCTGTGGACTTTGTAGATGCTGCCACGGTAACACAATTGACGGACGAAGCCAGTTTGACATCGGGTGCGCAGCTGTTTTCAACGCATTGTGCCGTTTGTCATTTGTCCGATGGAGGGGGAAGTATTGGACCTAACTTAACGGATGCATATTGGATTTTAGGAGGAGATATTAAAGGTGTTTTCCAGACCATTTCCAGCGGAGGTCGTCCCGGAAAAGGAATGATCGCTTGGAACACCTCCTTAAGACCCTCAGAGATTCAGCAACTTAGCAGCTTTGTACTTACACTTCAAGATACTACTCCTGAAAATCCTAAAGCTCCTGAAGGTGACCTAATCAGTAATTAGATTTCATGGAACTAGAACCCAATGAAAGCTATCGGGATTCCATAAGTACCGTTAGTAAAGCGGGAAAACGTATATGGCTGAATCCCAAAAAACCAAAGGGGATTTACTACAACAGAAGAAAGTGGGTAGGCTATTTTTTAGTCCTACTCCTTTTTTTGGGGCCTTTTCTTAAAGTGCGTGGAAAACAGTTCTTTTTATTCAATGTATTAGAACGCAAATTTCATGTTTTTGGCACGCCTTTTTGGGCGCAGGATTTCCACCTGTTGGTCATCATGATGCTGATTGGAATCGTGTTTATTTGTCTTTTTACGGTGGGTTTTGGACGCCTTTTCTGTGGTTGGGTCTGTCCCCAAACGGTCTTTTTAGAACTTATTTTTAGACCTATAGAATATTGGATTGAAGGAGATCGTGGGGCGCAAATCAAACTTAAAAAGCAAGCTTGGAATACCGAGAAGATTTTGAAGAAACTGGCGAAATGGAGTATTTATTTTATTATTTCGTTTGTTATTTCTAATGTTTTTTTGGCCTATCTGATCGGTTCTGATGAACTGTTGCAATATATTATTACCCCCAAAGAACACCTTAAAACCTTATTGATTTTACTCTGCTTTACCGCTGTTTTCTATTGGGTTTTTGCATGGTTTAGAGAGCAGGTTTGTATCATCGCCTGTCCCTATGGAAGATTGCAGGGCGTACTCTTGGACAGACATTCCATCGTGGTGGCCTATGACCACAAAAGGGGAGAAAAAGAAGTAGGTCGTGCTAAATTCAATAAAAAAGAAGATCGTGCTGCCAGTGGAAA
>Ga0181596_10001527_pt1 | contig 23363 bp, 10 predicted proteins | sample 041ome_6_FD_148655 | JGI IMG/M metagenome (GOLD analysis project Ga0181596, IMG submission 148655) | Coastal salt marsh microbial communities from the Groves Creek Marsh, Skidaway Island, Georgia - 041402US metaG (spades assembly) | ecosystem: Environmental > Aquatic > Marine > Intertidal zone... | reverse complement strand
CGCATCGTCGTCGTCGTCGCCATCGCGCGTCGTCGTCTCGCGCCGCCGCGACCCTATCGCCGACGCGCGATCGCACCGCCCGCGCGCGACGCGAAAGGCGCGGCGTCGATCGATCGCCGACGTCGACCCTCGATCGCGCGTCGACGACGACGACGACGTCGCGATCGGACCCGTCGCGCGATGGACGACGACGACGCGCGCGGACGTCGTAGTGTACCGACTCGAACACCATGTGACGCGCGCGTGCGCGCCGCGATAAAACGGCGACCGACCGACCGACCGCGCGACGCGGATCGACCGCGGACGTCGCGCGCGGCGCCGCCGCGCGGCGCAGTGATCGACGCGCGTCGACGCCGACGCGCGCGCGCGAGATTCGAGCGACGCGGGCGATCGGCGCGACGCGACGCGACGAGGACGCGCGCGCGCGGGACGCGATCGGTCGGGTTTTGGATTAGTGGCGTCGTCGGACGCGCGCGAACCCGGGAGACGCCCGGCGCGCGCGCGCGAGGATGGCGATCGTCGATCGCGGGGTGATGTCGACGCGCGCGCGCGGCGCGCGCGCGCTGGGGCGGCGGGAGACGACGCGAGAGGGAGGGAAGCGGCGCGGCGACGCGACGCGAGGGGCGAGCGCGAGCGACGCGCGGGCGAGCGCGCGGCGGCGCGTCGCGGCGAGCGCGCGCGGGAGGGCGTCGATGCGAGTCGGGCGCGTGGTGACGTGCGCGGGACGAGGGGACGAGCCGGGAGAGATCGGACGCGCGATGTTTGAAAACGGCGTCGGGACGGCGAGTTTTCGCGGATACAAGCTCGTGGACGAGATAGTGCTCGAGCTCGAGGTCGGGGGGGGCGCGGAAGACGAGGACGAAGAGCGTGAAGTTCGGCGACCGGGGGCGGGGAGAGTTGGTATGGTTGGGTTCGACAGCGCGCCCGGGTTCGCGTCGTTCTCGTGGATGTCGGACGAGGCGTACGAAGAGTACGAAGAATCGCACGAGCACGAGCACGACGATGAGCACGAGCACGACGATGAGGATGGCGAGGCCTCGAGCGATGCGAACGAAGTCGTGGCGCTTAGGATGAAGGCCACGACGAGTATTGTGAAGAAGACGGTAGAAACGACGTCCATCGTGCGGAAAAAAATACAACAGACATCCCTCGCGACGACGATGATGCGCGCGACTGAGAGATTCGATACCGAGACCAAGCTCATTTACGGTGGTATCGCGACGGCCGTGGCTCTTATCGGAGGTAAACACAGTTTTTCAGCCGATCGGCGCGCGGCGTCGCCGACTGTGCCGCAGGTGACGACCTCGATCGTGGCTGAGCGTCCGAAAAATGTGGTGAAAACGGAAACAGTCGCCCCGTTCGCTCAAAATTTACCAGCGGTAAATGCGACCTCGATGACTTTGCGTCACAGTACTGCGCTTCCGCCAGTCGTTGCAAAAACCGCTGCGGTAGCTGGTATCGCGTCTGCGGCTGCAGTTGCCGCTGCGGCAATCGGCTTCGGTATCTCTCGCTCTGGCGTTGACGTGCAAAAAGTGCGATCCAAATTGGAACGTTTGCCCAGTCTTGCTCAGCCTTTGGAAAGCGATGGTAGCGCGGTGCGACGCTTAGAAGTACTGCGGCAATCAATGATTCTGGAGTTTGAAACCGAAATCAAAAAGCTCGGCGCCATGAAGAAGGAGAAGAATGATAACCTCAAGACTCTGAACGACGACTTCAAGCGCCACATGAAGGATGTGCAAATCGACTCGCTTTCAAGCGCCGGCGCGGGAGGACAAAGCACCGAAGAACTTCAACGAGTGCTCGTAAAGATGAAAGAGGAGCACGAAACCGCCATCAAAGCAAACGAAGCTGCCTTCCAGGCGCAAGAGGTTACGCTGAAGAGCAGCATCGAGAGGCTTGAGAAAGCGCTGAATATTGCTGAGGATGCTTTGCACGAAGCGAAAGAGGTGAACAAATCTATGGCGACGCGTCATGAAATCGAAATTAGAGCCGCGCGTGGCTTGATTCGCGCTGAACGCGAACTTGGAAGAAGTGAAGCGAGCAAGTATCGCGCATCACGTGACCTGCAGCGCATGCACCTGGCGACGCTTCGGTCAGAATTGGCTCTTGCGAAGGTCACCTCTGGAGAACGCCTGTCATTCCTCGAAGATCAACTGAAAGCGATTTGTGCGTCTTATAGCGAGAGAATTGTGAAAGAGCGGGCCGATTTTGCCGCCACGCTCTCAAAAGTACGGGAGCCGGTGGCGGGACTGATTCAAGACAGTGACTCGACGACTCAGGACGAGTTCCTTTCGAAGATTGCCGAAATACGTGCCGAGGCTGAAGTTGAAATTAGCTCTCTCGTGGCCAAGTACGACAGCGCGATGCGCGGTGCCGCTGGGGAGCGACGAGCGCTAAAGGCGCTTCTTGATTCGGAGATGAACAAGGCCAGTCCTGGACGCAACATCGAGCGCGGCGCTCCAGTTGAGCGCGCCGATCCAGTCACATCGGTTGTCGATGTAAGCGCTCAAGCGAACGATGCCATTCGTGACGCGCAGCTTAAATTTGAGCAGCGCGTGGTTGCTCTGAAGAAGGCGCACAACGAAGAGATCGAACGAGTCAAGGCGAGTAACGCCTCAAAGCCGAGCCAGAGCGCGCTGAGCGTCGATCAATTTAACGCGGCACTCCGTGAGGAGCAGCTTAAATTTGAGCAGCGCGTGGTTGCTCTGAAGAAGGCGCACAACGAAGAGATCGAACGAGTCAAGGCGAGTAACGCCTCAAAGCCGAGCCAGAGCGCGCTGAGCGTCGATCAATTTAACGCGGCACTCCGTGAGGAGCAGCTTAAATTTGAGCAGCGCGTGGTTGCTCTGAAGAAGGCGCACAACGAAGAGATCGAACGAGTCAAGGTTTCAAACAAATCTCAGGTCGCGGTATCTCCGGTCGAAATGCGAAACGACGTGGACGTTGACGCAGTTCGTGACGAAGCTGTTAAAGCTGTGCGTGGAGTTGCGGGCGAGCGTCGTGCGCTCAAGTCGATGTTCGACTCTGAGATGCGCAAAGCGAGCGAGCGAACTTTGACGCGGCTTCAAAGTGAAGTTGCCATAAGCGAAGTTTCGAGTAGCAAGAAGATGAACGACGCCATTCGTGACGCGCAGATCCAGTTTGAGCAGCGTGTGGTTGCTCTGAAGAAGGCGCACAACGAAGAGCTAGAGCGCCTTAAAAGGAGCGCGACGAAGGATGACGCACCAGCCAAAATAAAAGCCCTCGAACAGGCGCATCAGATGGCGATACAGACTACAGCCGCTGCTCACGCGACAGCATTAGAAGACGCACGTAGAGAGTCGGATAGAAGAGTCACGCAAGCGGAGGATCGCGCACGTGACGCTATCTCCAAGTTGAACGAGAGTGAAGCGTCAAAAGCTCAGCTTCTCGCACAGTTTGAAGCCGAGCGCATCAACGTTAAATCGAATCTTGCTTCAGAGCAGGACGCGGTAAAACAGGATGTAACTGCGCTCAAGGAGATGTATGATGATATGCTCGTTCGAGCGGTTGCTGAAATCCAGTCGCTTGCTGAAGCTAGCAAGGTACAACTCGAGTCAGCTCTTAAATCCACAACTGGAGAACGTAACGCGATGTACAAAATGATGCGCGCCGAGGCGGTTAAGAGATTGAACCAGTTTGACGCTAACGAAGAAATCATAGATCTCAAGAAGCAGCTGTCTGAGAACATGGCAATTGCCGAGGAGCAGCTCGTCGAGGCCGTCGCTGAGCTCAAGGCTGAGAACGAACAGCTGGAGGCTTCATTGCGCGCATCGTCCAGCTCAACTGCCGAAGCAAGAGTTCAGCTGAACGACGCCATTCGTGACGCGCAGATTCAGTTTGAGCAGCGCGTGGTTGCTCTGAAGAAGGCGCACAACGAAGAGATCGAACGAGTCCGGGCGGCCAGTAAGGCCAGCACCCACGCTGTGGAATCTCCTGCATACTGGGAGAAAAAGATCAAGGACGTTGAGCTCATGAAGGATGCACAGCTGAAGCAGCTCAAGCAGTCGTACGAACAAAAGATTGCGGATTTACAAGCCTCATCCAGCTCGAGTAGTAGCAAAGATGTGGACGCGCAGGTCGCCGCGCTCAATAAGCAGTTGAAAGATGCGCAAAAAGAACGCGAAGAGGCAGTAAAGCGCGCGGTAGCGGAAATCGTTGCTGATAAAGACCGGCTGCAAGCCGCGGTTGACGCTGCAAAGTCGCAGCTCGACGCGTCCCTGTGCGAGCTCGAAGAGCTGAAGGCTTTAATCAAATCAGACACACCGGGCGTGGACGTGTCGGCGGAGATTACGGAGCTCCAGCGGCAGCTGCGCGAGCGAACCGAAGTTGAGCGTGATCTCCGAAATCAGATAGCATCCGCACAGCAGACCGTCAAGTACACTTCGCCGGAAAGCATTACTTACAAATTCGAAGACACGTCTAGAAAAACACCGGAAAACACTGCGAATGTTGACGCGCTAGAGGCCAAGATCAGCGCGCTCGAGTCGCAGCTGACGGAAATGCAGAAGACCAAGCGAGAGTATGACGCGAAGATTGAGTCACTCAAGGCGTCTGCACGCGCGGCGCCCGCCGTGCCCGCGGCGACGACCGCTGGGAGCGACGAGTCAGCGGCGAAGGATGCCATGATCCTGGATCTCAAGAAGCAGCTGTCTGAGCAGGCGTGGCGTTTGCAAGAGCAAAAAGCCATCGCCGAGGAGCAGCTCGTCGAGGCCGTCGCTGAGCTCAAGGCTGAGAACGAACAGCTGGAGGCGTCATTGCGCGCGTCGTCCAGTTCACCTGTGGACACGAGCGCTCAAGTGAACGACGCCATTCGTGACGCGCAGATTCAGTTTGAGCAGCGCGTGGTTGCTCTGAAGAAGGCACACAACGAAGAGATCGAACGAGTCCGGGCGGCCAGTAAGGCGAGCACTACGACCGGTGTTTCTGACAGAAGCGCCGAAATCGACGCCCTCAACAAGAAGCTGCAGGATGCCGAAAACGATGCCGAAGAGCAAGTTAAGGCGGCTGTCGCGACGATCCTCGCTGATAATGCCAAGCTGCAAGCGGCGGCGGCGGCCGAGAAGGCGCAGCTCGACGCATCGCTGCGTGAACTCGAGGAGCTCAAGGCATCAATGTCCAAGGCGTCTGGTAGTGATGGTCTCTCGAGCGTCGTGTCCGACCTGCAGGCGCAGCTCTCCAAGCGCTCGTCGATCGAACTCGAACTCCGAGGTCAAGTCGACGCGGCGAAAGCCGAACTTCAGTCGCTCAAGACTGCGTCGAAGAACGGTGTGAAGTACACACTTCCGCAGTTTATCAAGTACACATTCGAGGGCGGTTCCACGGACGACAAGCTGATGAAGGCTCAGCAGGCCAAGATCAGCGCGCTCGAGTCGCAGCTGACGGAAATGCAGAAGACCAAGCGAGAGTATGACGCGAAGATTGAGTCACTCAAGGCGTCTGCACGCGCGGCGCCCGCCGTGCCCGCGGCGACGACCGCTGGGAGCGACGAGTCAGCGGCGAAGGATGCCATGATCCTGGATCTCAAGAAGCAGCTGTCTGAGCAGGCGTGGCGTTTGCAAGAGCAAAAAGCCATCGCCGAGGAGCAGCTCGTCGAGGCCGTCGCTAGTATTCAGGCCTTTGCGTCTTCCGAGCTGGCGCAACGCGACGCTTCGTCTCGTTCAAGCGCTGGCGAGCGCCGCGCGCTGTATGCGATGATGCGAAACGAAGCGATAAAACAGTCCGCAGACGCTATGGTTGAGTTCACGGCTGAGGTAGCCACTGCCGAGGCTCAATCATCTATTTTCTGGGAACAGAAGATTCGTGAGGTCGAAGCAGCCAAGGATGCACAGATTGATCGGTTGAAGCAAGAGTATCAAGGTAAAATTGATGCGCTTCAATCTTCTACTGCGTGGGTGTCGAGTGACGACGATGAGATGAAGAAAATTAAAGCGCAGCTCGCAGCATCTAAGTCTAGCGAAAGTGAACTTAGAAAACGAGTCGAATCGACGAAAAAGGACCTCGAAGACCTCAAGCAAAAAAGTAAGGGTGGCATCAAGTACACGCTGCCTCAAACAGTGACATATAAGTTTACTGGCAACAAGGTAGATGCATCGCTAGAGAAGGAGCGCGACGCGCTTCAAGCGCAAGTCACACGCCTTGAATCCCAACTTGACGAGATGCAAAAGTCCAAGCGGCTCTACGAGCAAACTATCGCGAACATGAAATCGACGTCGAAAACGGACACAGAGACCGCTACGATTGATGACCAAGTTGCAGCTCTGAAGAAGCAACTCGCCGATGCCAACGAAAGCGCCGAACGAGAGCTTATCCAAGCCGTCGCTGAAATTCAGGCGTCAGCGGAGGCTGATCGAGTAGCGTTGGTTGCTTTGGTCAAGTCGGAAGCGGATGACCGCGTATCGCAGGAGTCAAAGCTCTTCCAAGAAGAAAAAGAGGCGCTGATCACGGCTCAGACTCTCGAGATCGAGACCCTGCAAAACGCCATGAAAACTTCTCTCGCAAGCGATGAAACTACAAAGGTAAAGCAAGCTGAGGACTTGTGGAAAGCAAAACTCGAAGAAGTTGAGAGGTCTGCGAAGATACAGGCTGATGAAATCGCCGCGGAGTACGAGGCGACAGTCAAGCGACTGGAACTTCAACTAGAAGAGGTTTCCGAAGGTTACGAATCGACGATAAAGAAGCTCAATAAGACTCTCAAGCGCACGGCGACGGAGACGGAAGCAGAGCTCAGGCTTGAAGTCACTGAGGCTCGCAAGGAGTTGGATGCGTTTAAACGCAAACAACAGCAAAAGCGTGAGAAGAGTGTAGTTAAGTACACCCTTCCCCAATCTGTCACGTACAAGTTCGAGGGAAGCACTGGCGAAGTCAAGCGTCTCAAGAAGCAGCGCGACGCGCTTCAAGAAAAGCTTGAGAAACTTGAAGCGGAGTTCGCTACGCAAGCTAAGAGGAGCAGCCCGGACGTGGAAAAGCATATCTTCGACTTGGAAGCGCAAATCAAAGCCGTCCGCGCTGAGCGTGATCAAGATGTGCTATCGGTCACGACAAGACTACAGTCTGAGAAGCTGGATTCCGAGCGACGACTAGAAAAGGAACTAGAAAAAGCTCGCAAGGGCATGCAAAAGGCTGAAGAGAAATACAAGGCTGTTTTGGACAAGGCGAAAGGCGATCGAGGTGGAATTTTTGCTAGCATCATCGGCGCTTCCCAGGGACAGGACGCGTCCCTTGATGCTGTGAATGCTCAGATCAAAGATCAAACTGTGCTGTTATCAGCTGCAGAGACTGAAGCACGCGATGCGCAAGAGCGCGAAGTCAAGCTTCGTGAGGAAATATCGCGTTTGACATTGGAGTTTGAACAAAAAAGTTCAGCTTCAGCGGATGAAATCGCGGCACTCAAAGCAGAGTTGAAGGACGCCGTCAGTAACGCATCTTCTACTTTTGCCGCCGAGAGTGAAACCACTGTCAAAGAGTACAAGCAACGCATCTCCGAGCTTGAGTCCAAGCTTAAAAGCGGCGATGATACCGTCGCAGCCATCGCCAAGCTCCAAGCTGATGCTCAAGAACAGCTCGCGGTAACCGTGGCGCGCCTGAACGAAGAGCGAGAACGTGCGGTTGCCGACGCAGAGACAAAGTATGCGCTCGATTTGGCGCGTCTTACCGAAAACGCCTCGGCGTCGTTTGATGAGGATGACGAGATGACTGCTGCCGTCGCACAAATGCTTCGTAAAATGGCCAAGTTGGAGCAAGAACGTGACGCATGGCAATTCGACTCCGTTGCTTGGAAAGATCAAGCAAAGTCGTACGAAGCGAATGTGCGCAGTCTTGAATCCGAACGAGCAGATATTTTGGTCAAGTATCAAAATAGTCAGGCGATGTTGGGTTCTAGAATTTCTGAAATGAACGCGATGAAGGAAAAGCACAATGACGAGATCGTTCGCGCTGTCGCTCAAACAATGGCTGATGCTACTTTAGAATTCAACGAAAAGATTCAAGAAAGCAAGGAGCACACGCGAGAGGTTGAAGTTCTTCTCGCCGCGTTGCGCGAAGACTTCAAAGAACGCGTGCGAGACTCGGCGCAGCTAATGAACAAGCAACTCAAGTCACGCGAACGCGAACTTGAGAAGCAAATCAGACGTGCGCACAGGGATTATGCGGAACAGGCGAAGAAAATGGAGAATGTCCAGTATCGACTTGCGAGTGTTCAGGCCGAGTTTGCCGAAGCGGAGGCGAAATGGTCCCGTTCGATGCTTTTGATGAAGGAAGACTTCGAGCGAAGATTGAAATCCGAGCAAGTAACTCTCGCAGAGAAGATCGCCTTTTATGAGCAACGCGTTGGTGCACTCACTGATGAACTCGATGTCGCAAAGAAGCAATCTTCGTCATCGAAGGTGGTATCGGAAACCTCCGTTCAGCGCCCTCTCTTTGAATTCAACAAAGGCAAGGTTGCAGCTGAACGAGCCGCGCGCGAAGACGCCGAGCGTAAGCTTCGTGCGGCGCAAAGTGAAATGGTTACTTTGCGCGATCAGTTGCTTGCAGCGAAGGAAGAAGCTACGAAAGCGAAGGAAGATGCGGCGTTGGCGGCTGAAGAAGCGGCGAAGACTTCCGCGCCTTCGCTCTTTGAACGTCTCTTCGGCGCGTCGAATCGCTCGATGAAGGAGACGAACGCGTCTACACCGACGGAGTCAGTCATACAGAAGAGCAAGCCCGCTCAATCGCCTAGCAAGGTTGCGACGCTCGAGCGTGATCTTGAAGCCGCCGTGAAGAAACTGAGCGAATTTAAGACGGCACAAAAGGCTGAAATCGAGGCGGTAGAGAAAGCAATGCGCATCGAATCCGAATCAAAGCTTAAGGCTTTGGAATCCAAAGTTTCTACACTCGAAAATCAGCTCGCAAACTCTGAGAAGATTGCGAACCAGAAGTTGGCGTCCGCGATGGAAGCTGCGAAGGCGGAGCGCGACCGTATGGAAAAGACTTTGCGCACTGAAATCGCGGCGGCAAAGAAGCTCACCGAGAGTGCCAAGCTCGCGGCACAGCGTGAATACATCGCAGCTCTGAGAGAGGCGGAAACCACAGCGAAGAAGGCGTTGCGCGATCAATTGGCCATCGCCGCCGCCGAACGCTCAAAATCTGAAGCGGCGCTTCGTGCGACGGCGAAGAAGGCGAATGATAAACTCAAGGCCAAAATTGCCAACTTTGAAAACATGCTCAACGATCGTGATCTGGAAATTGAAGCCAAATTCAACGCGCAGTTTGATAAGCTAGTCGTAGACTTCCGTCAAGAAGTTGAAACGCTTCAACGGGCTGTGCGCGACGCGGAAAAGCGCGCCGGGCAAACAGGCGGACCGCCGCAAATAGTCGAGAAGGTCGTCGAGAAGATTGTTGAGGTTGAAAAGATTGTTGAGAAGGAAGTTGCGACCTCGACCGGCAGACGTGGCGACGCTGACGCTTACGCCGAAGAGATAGCCAAAACTCAAGCGAGTCTCAAGGAACTTCGCGAGCGAAGCGAGATCGATATCGCCAAGCTTCGCGAATCGTACGAGGCACGACTGAGAGACACCATCGCGGCGAAGGACGCGGCGCTCAAAGCGAGTCGCGAAGAAGCGCTCAAAATCGTCGCGGAAGAAAAGTCTAAAGCCGAAAAGAGCCTCAGGCTTAGCGTCTCCGATCGAGAAAAGCAGCTCGAGGCCGACAGACTTGCGCTCGAACGTTCGTTTGAGCAGACGGCAACCGAACGCGATGAGTACGCCGTGGAGATCAAGCGCCTCCGCGTTTCCCTCGACGAGGCCAAAAAGCGTCTCCGCGACTTTGTGAACCTGAGCGATGAAGAACTCAAGGTTCTCGAAGAGTCCAAAAAAGTGGCCGGCGAGCTCGACGATCTCAAATCCAAATACGCCGAGTCCATGGGTATTTCGGTTCAAGACGTCGAAGCCGAAGACGTCGTCAAATCGATGACCATTTCATCCCTGCGCAGCGTCATCACGCGCAAGACAAACACCAACGAAACGAAGAAAACCGCAGCCAGCGCGGTGGATTATTTCAAGCAGCTCCTCGACATGTCGAACGAGGACAAGTAATCGCGAGCGCGTTCGCGAAGGCGACGGCTCTCCAGCGTGTAATAGCGTACACTCATTCTTTCACTCTCCACACGACGTCGCGCGCCCCATCGCGCGTCGCGCGCGTGCGCATTCACATGGACGTCGTTCGCGTCGACGTCGCGCGCATCGCGCGCTCGAGCGCCCAGCGCGCGCGATGTTCCCGCGACGTCGTCGACGCCCTGCGTCTACCGCTCGGCGCCCCCGTGCGCGTGCGCCTGCGCAGACGCCCTCGCGCGGGCGACGGCGCGGACGAGGAGTTCGTCTTCCTGTGCGCGCTCGAGCCGTGGGACGAAAAGCCCGGGCTGTGCGCAGAAATCGACGCGAGCGTGCGCGAGGCAGATTCGGCGGCGAATGCGAATGCGAAAGAATTCGACGAACGCGACGCGTACGAGGGCACGATCGAGCGCTTAGACGCGAAACCGATCGCGTGTGAACGCGTGCGCGTGCGAGCGCCGGTGAGCGTGACGCCGGCGGCGCTCGAGCGAGGATTGCGAGAACGCGTCGTGCGCGTCGGCGCGTCGGCGTCGACGAGCGGCGGCGAACGCGAGCGCGTCGTCGTCGAACGCGTCGAGCCGAGCGTGCGAGGGAGCGACGATAGGAGCGTGACGTGGCGCATCACGGCGTCGACGGTGATCGAACGCGTTGAGATGCTCGGGGCGGATGAAGAGACGGGACGCGCGGCGAGCGGCGACGCGGCGGCGGCTCGAGCGGAGACGCGCGTCGTCGCGTGCGATGAAGCTTTGAACGCGTTGCGTCAAGCCATCGTGTGGCCGATGCGGTACGCGAGCGAAGCGCGAAGGCTCGGCGTGCGGTTTCCTCGAGGCTTACTTTTGCATGGACCGCCGGGTACGGGAAAGACGGAGGCGGTGCGCGCGGTGGCGGCCGAGGCGGGGGCGACGATTTTAGGGGTGAGTAGCGGGGACATCGTGGGCGCGTACGCGGGTGAGAGCGAGAAGCGTTTGCGTAAGATATTCGAACGCGCGCGGAAAGAGGTGACGAAGGGCGCGCCGTGCGTGATCATGATCGATGAGCTCGACGTGTTGTGTCCGACGAGGCAAGAAACGAGCGCGCACGAGACGAGAATCGTGGCGCAGCTTTTGACGTTAATGGACGGCGCAGGGGAGTCTGACGAGGTCGTCGTTCCCGTCGTTGCCACGACGAGTCGGCCGAACGCCATCGATCCTGCGCTTCGTCGACCGGGTAGATTCGATCGCGAGGTTGAGTTGTCGCTACCGAACGCGATGGAGCGCGCAGAAATCCTCAAACTTCACGCGAAGTCGATTCCGCTCGCCGACGATGTCGCGTTGGACATCGTCGCTTTCGATAGTAAAGGGTACAGCGGTGCAGATATCGCGGCGCTTTGCCGCGAAGCCGCGATGCGTGCGATTCAAAATCGACGCGAGGACGGCGACAGCGAGATGACGGTGTCGATGGCTGATTTTCAAGCGTCTCGCTCACGCGTGCGCGCGTCCGTCGTGCGTGGCGTCGCGATCGATTTGCCGCCGATCACGTGGGATGACATTGGCGGTTTAGCCGACGTTAAGAAGCGGCTTAGACAAGCGGTAGAGTGGCCGTTGCACCACGCAGACGCGTTCAAGCGTCTAGGCTTGCGACCGCCAAAGGGTATTCTTTTGCACGGACCTCCAGGATGCGCGAAGACCACGCTCGCGCGCGCCGCAGCCACGGCATCGGGCGCGACCGTTATCGCGCTTTCCGCCGCGGACGTGTTCAGCAAATACTTGGGCGAAGGTGAAAAGATTCTTCGCAGTACGTTTACCAAGGCGCGCAAGTCGGCGCCGGCGGTTCTTCTTCTCGACGAAATCGACGGTATGTGCGGATCTCGCGGCGACGGCGCGTCGGACGGCGCGCACGACGTCGCCACTCGCCTGCTTTCGGTGTTCTTGACGGAGATGGATGGGTTAGAGACCGCGCCCTCTACCGCGGGCGGCGTGCTCGTGATGGCGACGACGAACCGCCCGAAGAGTCTCGATCCCGCGCTCACGCGCCCAGGAAGACTCGATTTAGTGCTCGAGATTCCCCCACTCGACTTCATCGGTCGCGTAGAGGCGTTACGCGTCCACACCCGCGACGTCACGCTCGACGACGACGTCGATCTCGACGCGTTGGCTCGCGTCGCCGTCGGTTACACGGGCGCCGAGCTTCGTCACGTCGTCAAGGAAGCCGCGCTCGCCGCGCTTCGACAGGACATGAACGCCGCTCGCGTGCGCCACGAGCACTTTACGATCGCGTCGAAATCATAGTCATGCACCCAAACCATCGTCGCATCTAGCGTTGTAGCCGATAGAGCCTCGAATCCGTCGCGTTTCGACGGGCAGCCGCGCCGCCTCGATCCAGGGGAACGACCGCTGGTGGGACCCCGTCGCGTCACAATCGCGCGAATCATGACCGCGCCCGGCGACACCGATCCCGCACAGCGCGAGCGCAACGCGAGAGGCCGCAGTCTGTTCGTCTGGCACGTCGTCGTCGCGTGCGCAGCCTTCCTGACGTCCGCGAACGGCCGTAAAAACTAATCGCATCGCGCGGCGTCGGAAAAGTGTCGACGGAAAAGTGTCGGTCGGTGTCGCGTCGCGGGTTTCGATGTCGCACGAGCACGTCGTGGTCGTTCGGTTCAGCGAGACGGACGGACAAGGCGTGGTGTTCAACGGCAGTTATCCGGTGTACGCCGATTGCGCGTTCGACGCGTGGTTGGAGCGGGCGATGGGGAAAGACTGGGCGTGGACGTGCGGGCGAAGCGTGGCCGTCGCCGCGAGCAGCAAATGGAACTTTAAAAAGTCAGCCAAGTTTCTGGATCGGGTGCGGATCGCGTGTCGAGTGCCTCGGTGGGGAACGACGTCCTTTGACGTGGAGTACGTCGGAACGGTGGATGGGGGCGCGTGCTTCGATGGATTGGTGACGTACGTGTCCGTGGACGCGGAAACGCGGAGACCCACGCCGGTGCCGCGGGATTTAAAGGAAGCCCTGAGCGCCACGCGTTCGAAGATGTGAAGATGTTGTACTAACTACGCGTGAAATAATGAATATGATAAATGTGAAGTTTAGCGGCATCGCTCGCTAGCGGTCGCGCATGCATTCGAGCATGGCGGCGTGCCCGTATCGCGTGAATTCTTCGTACGTCATGTATCGATTTTCGCGCAAATTTTTCGATCCACGCACGATGGACATCACGGCGTCTAATTGTTCTTCGGACACGTGCCTGTGTCCACTTCGCAGCTGGTTCAAGTCGCCCACCAAACACTCGAGCTCGGTTTCGTCCAAAACGTTGTCTCGGTTGCGGTCGTAGCGTTGCCACAAGGAGCGCAGAACCTGCGCTGGAACGACTTCGGTGACGCGCGCCTGTTCGAGCAACCAGCTCCCAGCTTTTGGATTCCAAGGTGCCTCTTGAAACTCTTTCGACTGCATCTCCGCGAGTCGACTCGCTGCGCGGTCCCACGCGAACTCTTCGTCGCGGGCGGCGTTTTTGCGAGATCCGTCGCCGGCGCTCGCGCGGTACAGCTCTTCAGGCGACGCATCCGCACTCACGAGGAGTTTCACCTTATGCTCGTACATGACATCTATGAATGTAATGAATCTTCGCACCAGATCGAGTCTGTCTGAGCTCAAAGTCGGCACGTGCCCGACGCCTATGGAGTTGAAGATGCTCGCGAGGGCGGTGTAATCGGCGGCGCCCAGAGCGCTGTCACACAACTCGTTAAAATCAAAGTGAGCGATGCCACCACCCGCGCGCCGGACGTGCACGAGGCGTCCACCGATCGCTATTTGTAGCGGTTTGAACGAGCGCTCGCCCGCGAGCACTTGCAAGCGTTCGACCAGCCAACGCTCGCGCTCGGCTTCGTCGCCGCCGGATTTCCACATCGCTTGGTCCTCCTCACTCCGTGCGCGTCCAGTGAGACGATAATCGCGATCGCTCGCCATCTCGTGCACGATGCATCGTCTTTTAATTTCCGCTATGCACGGCAAAAACTGCGCGCGATTCAACCCATTCTTGTACAACTCATCCGGATGTCTGTTGCTCGTCGTCACCACCAGCACGCCCTCGGCCCAGAGATTTTCCAGCAGACGCTTGATGATCATCGCGTCCGCGACGTCGACGATTTGAAACTCGTCCAAGCACAGCACGCGCATCTTTCTCGCCAACGCCGACGCGTATTGACCCACGGTGTCCATGTTCTTATCCGAGTCCTTCAACTTGTGCAACTGCGTGTGCGTCTCGAGCATAAACGAGTGAAAATGCTCCCGACGCTTCTCCACGCCGTGTTCACCGTCCAGCGTGGCGTAAAACAAATCCATCACAAACGTTTTCCCGCTTCCCGGTCCCCCGTGCACGTACGCCCCCCCCTCTCCGGCTTCGACCTCGCGTTTCGCGCTCGCGTCGCCGCCGAGCCACCCCGCGAACGACCACCCTCCCCCCGCGCCCACCGCGCCGAGTCCTTCCCTCCGCCGCGTCCCTCTCGCGCGCCCTCCGACGACGTCCAGCGCTTTCAGCGCGTGTCTCTGCGCCTCGTCTTCGCGCACGACGCCCTCGGCGCACAGCCTCGCGTACGCCGCGCTCGCCGTCTCGCCCGCGCGCGTCAGCGCTCGAAAGTCCAGCCCGCTCCCGAGCGCCGACGTCGACGCCTCCGCGCCCGCGCGCGCGCGCGTCGACGTCCATCGTCGTCCATCGCGCGCGCGCGCGCGCGCGTCGCGCGCCGCGTCGCGCGCCGTCGAAATCGCGCGAACGACGCGCGCGCCGTCTTTCGCCCTCGCGCGCGGCATCTCGCGCGCCGCGCGCGTCGAATCCGCGTCGGCGTCGAGCGCGACGCGCGTCGCGCGACGCTCGACCGGCGCTCGCGCGCGCGCGCGCGAAGCCGCCCCGCGCGCGTCACTGCGGCGTCGCGGACGCGCCGACGCGGATTCGACGCGACGGCATTCTTCGACGCCGCGGTGACGCGCGCCGCGACGCCGCGGCGACGCGAGCGATGCGCGCGAGCGTCGTCGCGCGCGCGACGCCGGGCGCGCCGCGCGCGCGCGCGACGCCGGGCGCGCGCGCGCGACGAGGCGTCGTTTCGACGATCTGTCGACGCGGCGAGGTCGCGCGCGAGATCGTCTTCGTGCGACGCGACGCGCGCGCGAGCGCGGCGGGCGACGCGCGCGCGAGCGGTGGGCGCGTCGCGGCGGTGCGTCGAGGGAGCGAGCGCGCGGTGCGAGGGGAGACGCGAGCGATCGCCGCGAATGGTGAAGAATTGCACGAGAAGAGCGTCGTCGACGCGCGAGAGCTGCGAGACGTGTTCAACGAATCGATCGCCGCCATGCGCACGGTGACGCCGCCGTTCGCGCAGGAAGGAATGGAGGAAGATAAGGATGCGCTGAGCGAGTACGACGTGGAGACGCTGGTGAAGAGCGATCCGGTGTTTAACGCGGAGATGTCGTGGTTGGCGTTTAACTGGCGAGTGCTCGCGATGGCGGCGAACGAAGAGGTGCCGATATTTGAAAGGTTGCGATTCGTGGCGATCAGCGCGAGAAATCTGGATGAGTTCTTCGCGAAGCGCGTCGGCGCGATCAAGCGACAGGCGGCGGCGGGTTTGGAGAACTTGGTAAAGCAGCGCGGACGGGAGGTGTGGACGCCGCAGGAGACGTTGCAAAACGTCGCGGCGGAGGTGGAGCGACAAGTGGACGCACAAGCGGCTTTGTTGGAGGATCACATCGTTCCAGCTTTGAAGGCGCACAATATCTACTTGGAGCAATACGATGATCTGAGTAAGGACTTGAGAACGAAACTCGGAGACTATTTCGAGGCTCAAATCGAACCGGTGCTCGATCCTCGCGCCATAGATCCGTGCCACCCGTTTCCGTTTCTCGGTTCCCTCTCGCTTTCCATCGCGGTCGAACTCGAAGATGCGTTCAAGCAGGAAAAGTTTGCCATCGTGAGCGTTCCCGCCGCGCTCGAGCGTTGGATTCGAGTCGGCGATAGCAAAGATTCCAGCGAACAGCGATTTTTGCCGCTCGAGCAGCTTATCGAAGCGAACATGGAGAAACTCTTCAGAGGATGCAATATTCGTGATACGCACGTGTTTCGCGTCACGCGCAATGCCGACATAGAGCGTAATGAAGACGAAGCCGAAGATTTGCTCGAGATGATGGCAGACGAGGTGCGAGAGCGTCGGTTTGCGTCTTTTGTTCGCCTCGAAGTCCAGGACACGATGCCCGAGTACATTCGAGATAAATTGATCGACTCTCTCGACGGCATCACGCTCACGGACGTCATTACCGTACCTCATCGCGCGCCACTCGGTTTCGGTACAATCGATTCATTACCGGTAAATTTTGGCATGGATATCGAGATGCTTTACCCACCGTGGTCGCCGCGAACGCATCCACGTTTGGAACAAATTCGCGGAAGCGAAGGCACCATTTTCAGCGCGATTTCTGAGGGAGACATCCTCGTGCATCACCCGTACGTCTCTTTCGCTACATCAACGCAGGCGTTCATCGAAGAAGCCGCGCGAGATCCGGATGTGCTTTCAATCAAGTCTACGCTTTATCGCACGAGCGACAATTCGCCCATCGTCAGAGCCTTGATCAAGGCGGCTGAAAACGGTAAGCAAGTAGCCGTGCTCGTCGAGCTCAAGGCGCGTTTCGACGAAGCAAGAAACGTGGGTTTTGCGCAGCGCTTAGAAACCGCCGGATGCAACGTTGCGTACGGTGTCAAGGGGGTCAAGACGCACTCGAAGGCGTCGCTTGTCGTGCGTCGCGAAGGTAAAAAGTTGGTCAAGTACGTGCACATCGGTACCGGCAACTACAACCCATCGACGGCGGGTATCTACACGGATTTCGGTTTGTTGTCGCGTGACGACCAGCTTGGCGATGATGTGAGTAACTTGTTCAAGTTTCTCATGGGCCATCACTACCAAGAACGGTTCAACAAGCTCATCGTCGCCCCGTTGCGCATGCAAAATGAATTCGTGGAGATGATTGAACGCGAAGCAGAGAACGCTCTCAAAGGAAAGCCGGCGTCCATCATCGCTAAAATGAATGGCCTTGACGACGCGGTAATATGCGCCGCGCTGTATCGCGCTTCGCAGGCAGGTGTGAAGATTCATCTCATCATTCGAGGCATCTGCCGCGTTAGACCGGGCATCCCCGGCGTCTCAGAAAACATTCGAGTCGTCTCCATTATCGGGCGTTTTCTCGAGCATCACCGCGCGTTCCGATTTGAAAACAACGGATCACCCGAGTTCTACATGGGGTCCGCGGATTTGATGCGTCGTAATCTACTTCGACGCGTCGAGGTCATCACGCGTGTGTACGATCCGAAGATCCAAACCGAGTTACAAGAAGTCCTCGACGCGTGCTTGACGGACCAAGTGCTCGCGTGGGAAATGGGCTCGGATGGCCGTTATTACCGCACGCCGACGTCCCGACAGGTCGCGGCGAATCACTTGGCGCACGATCCTGGAAAGGGACGACTCATGAAAATGGCCGCTACGGATGGCTTGCACGTCGCGCTCATGGCGGATACGCTCAAGATGATGAAGCGATCGGACAAGCGCGCGAATCTCGCGACTCTCGCGACGAAGAAGGTGAAAAAAGTTGAACGCGCGCCCAAGGAGGTGCGTGCTCGCGTTCTCAAGACGAACGCCCCGGAGGTGAACGATAAAACCGACGTGATTGAGCAGCAGGTCCAAGCGAAAGCACCGGAGAACACGCGACCGAAGTTTGAAGACGTCATCTCGGTCGAAGAAGGCGTGATCATGAGATCGGTCGAAGACAGCGCCGACGAGTCGTAAAGTCGCACACCACAAACCGACAAACGCGATTTTGTGATTTTGTTTCTCGCATCGCGCACAGTACTATAGTATATACATTACATTTTTCTCTTGCAATTCAAGGTTCCAGCACTTCTTTCGGACGTCTCGCTTCGTGATCGTCAAACACTTCTTCCGCGCTCATCGCCGCACGCTCTGGGTTTCGAATCTCGTGCCCGTACGGAAAGTCTGGCACCGAAGGATCCGCATCCAAACTATCTAAAACTTGAAATAACTTCTCCGTCACGAATCGTTGTCCGTCCTCGCCGAAGTGCACGCCGTCTTCAAACAAAACCGCGCCGCGCTCCATCGCCGCGCGCGTCTCCGCGTACAAATCCAACGCGTAGACGCGATGTCGACGTTCCTGAAATTCGCGCACCACGTCCACGAGCGCCTTCCCGTACGCCTCGACGTCCGGTCGATGATCCTCGAACGGTCCTCCGACCCAGTCCTCCCCCCATCTTTCGCGTTGCGCCTCGACGCGTCGTCGTTCGTCCACCGCCGGCGGCGTCATCGCCACCACGATCTCCGACGTCTCCACCGCCCGCGCGATGATCGTTCGCATGTTTTTCGCGTACTCCTCCAACTCCACCCTCACCCTGTTCGTTCGCTCCGCCGTCGCGTCGCGCATTCGCGTCGCGTCGTTCGTCCCCAGCATCACCGTCGCCAGAAACGTCCGCCCCTCGTACCGCGCGTCCGCCGCGAACGCCCCGTCCAGGACGTCCTCGCGCGCGCACCATCGCGAGTTGTACCCCCCGTACCCGCGATTGAACACATCGCACGTGCGCGCGTACCGATTCGCCTGCCGTCGTCGTCGCGCGCGTCAGTCGTCGCGCGCGTCGTCGTCGCGACATCGCGCGTTCGAATCCATCGTCTTCGCGTCGCCGTCGCGCACCAGCGCCGCGCCGAACCCGTGCGGCTCGAACGAACGCTGCGTGAGCGAGTCTCCGAACGCGACGACGCGCCGCCGTCGCGCGGGCGTCATCGTGTGCGGCGCGGGCGACGACGGGCGTTCGAATCGCGCGCGAGCTGTCGCGAGAGCATGACGCGCGACGGCGCGACGAGCGCGTTCTGGCGCGCGCGCGCCGAGGCGCTGAGCGCGATGACGCGCGGCGGCGCGCGCGAGGGCGGCGCGGCGGCGGCGGCGGCGACGCGCGCGCGCGGCGCGGCGATGACGTTTCGCGACGACGCGAATTCGCGCGACGACGACGACGACGACGGGACGCGCGAGGCGAGCGACGCGCGAGGCGTCGTCGCGTGGCGCGCGAAGGCGGTGCCGACGGTCGGCGCGACGGCGACGACGGCGGCGCGGTTCGAGCGAGGACGAGGCGTCGACGCGGCGCTGGACGACGCGAAGTCGGTCGAGGCGCTGCGCGCGGGATATAAGACGCTGCTGCGAGAAGTGACGGCGCGGCACGAACGGGCGCGGCGGACGATGGAGGAGGAGATGGAGACGCTGCGAGCGCGGGTGCGAGCGTTGGAGACGGAGAGGGCGTCGACGGCGGCGACGATTTCGGGGTCGCAGACGCGGATGAAATCGCCGAGGCGGGAGATACTCGCGCCGGACTCACCGGACGATGGCGACGGACTGTCGCCGTTGTCGTACGAGTTATCGCCGCTGTCGACGTCGGAAATGACGCCACCGCCGCGGTGTGCGCTGGAAGAGGAAGAGGAGGCGGCGCAGACGCCTAGAGCGTTTCTCCCGCCTCGACCGCCGAGTCGCGAAGGATCCGGCGGTGACGATAGATCGTGGGTGGAGGCGTGGGAGCGCGCGCAGTTGAACAATCCCGCGGCGTCGTTGCCGACGAGCCTCCGACCGGGACAAGGGTTTGTGTGTCCGTTTACTGGAAACGTCGTGCACAAGACGCCTTGAAGTGACCGAGCGTCGTCGTCGTCGGCGGCGGCGGCGGAAGTAGAACATTTTTGTGTCAATCACAAAATTTATCTAGCCAACGACTATCGCCATCTAAAGACACGGCCTTGTTTACTTCCAAGGCGCCCTCAACGAAATGAATCCGCTTCGACCCATGCGTTGCACGTCCATTGCGATAAACTTGAAAGGCAACCATGAGATCGCGCGACCGAGCGGGCGAAGAAATCTATTTCTAGACGCAACGGGTGCGAATTCGCTCCATGGCGCCGTCGCGCAGCTCTTCATGACGTCTAATACCTTCATCGCATCCATGTCTTCGTCGCTCAGTTCGAAGCCGAACAAATCAGCGTTGCTCGCGATGCGCTTCGCCGAAGTCGACTTGGGAATGACGACGACGTCGCGCTGCACGTTCCACCTCAGCACCACCTGCGCCGGGGTCACACCGTACTTTTTCGCCAATCCAACGAGAATTTCGTTCTCAAACAACTCCCCTCCCTGCGCCAAGGGCGAATACGCCGTCACAGTCAACCCTTTCGACTGCGAATACTTGACCAACGAGTCGTTGCTCCACAGTGGATGCGACTCGATTTGGTTACACGCCGGCTGGATCTTCGTCCTGGGATCATCACACAACGCGGCGAGCTGCGCTTCGTTAAAATTACTCACTCCAATGTGTCGTACCAACCCGTCTGCGACGCACCGTTCGAGCTCGCTCCAGCACTCCGCGATGGACGCCTCCGCGTCTGGCTGCAGCACGGTGCCTCGTTTCCACGCCACCGGCCAATGAATCAGGTACAAATCCAAATATCCCACCCCTAAATCGTTCAGCGTCGTCATCAACGCCTCTCGAACGTCCCTCGGCCGTCGTCGATCGTTCCACAGTTTGCTCGTCACGAAGACGTCTTCTCTCTTCGCGTCGCCGCGCTCGAACGCCTCTCGCAGCGCCTCGCCGACTTCGCTCTCGTTCGCGTACGCCGCCGCGCAGTCGACGTGCGCGTACCCCGCCCCGAGCGCATCGCGCACCGCATCGCGCACCTCGTTCGGGCGCGCTTTCCACGTTCCCAGCCCGACGCGCGGGATTCTCAGTCCATTCGCGTCGTTGACTAAAATCGTCGACGGGGCCATCGCGTTCGCGTCGCCGCTCGCCGCGCGAATCGACGCCGGTCGTCGCGTCGTTCGCACCGCGCGATCGACGACGACGACGACGTCGCCGCGCGGTGCCGCGCGCGCGCGCGCGAACATGTGGCGCGTGGCGCGGCGCCGTCGTTACGTGTGCTGCGTATACAGTAAATGCTTATTGAACAAGTGTTCGCTGCGCGAGCGTTGCGTCGCTTACTTGAGTCTTGCTTGAGTCGTACTTGAGTCTTGCTTGAGTCTTGCTTGAGTCTTGCGCGGCTGCTGATGATGTACACGAGAGACGATGCCTTGTCTCTCAAGCCGCCGAGGGCGGTCACGCCGCCGCGGCTGGCGACGGCGTCGAGTCCTCGATTTGGCCAACTCCGTTGGAGTGGATTATAGACTTGACGAGCGGGACGTCGATCGCGCCGCTGGTGGCGAGATCGATGAACTCGTTCATGTTGATCGTCTTGTCGTGGACTTCGTCGACGCCGAGGTGAAGGCGTTTTTCTTTGTATTTCTCGACCGCTTCAAAGTTGCCGGAGCGAATGATGTAGTACGCCATTTGCTTCAACTCGTCGCGCGAAAACGCGCGCTTCGCATCGACGACGACGTTTGCACCCTTCTCCGCATCCTTCGATTGGGAGAACGCCGACTCGAGTAGGTCGGTGAGATCATCGACCGTGAGCGCGTCGGTTTTGCCGCTGTTCTTGAATATTTGAGCGGCGATGATTGCTTGAACGCCGTAGGCTGCGATGTTGCGTTCAAAGTGCGTGCGCTCGTACAGCATGCGAGAATACATCTTCGATCTCGCGCCAAAGCACGTTGTCGCCATGAGAATGCACAGGATCTGGGACACGCCGAAGAGCACGAGACCCGAAACGAGCACATTCACAAAGTACACCAAGTTGAAGGTGGCGATGATGCCGGCGGAGGAAACTTCCACGTAAATACCGTAACGTTCCCAGTCGGAATAGTAATTATCTTTCGGTCGTCCCGAGTTCCCGCTGCCGAAACTCACGGGTTCTGCGAGCTCACCTTCGCTGGGAACGCGATGAGTGACGTCTTGGCCCAAAGTTGTCCACGCCAGGCGAGGAGTCAACTCGAGCACGGCGTACGGTTCGTGAGAGCCCGTCGCGCTTCTTTTGCCGTCGAGGTTGTAGTTGTAGTAGAGCATCTTGGCGATGACGCGCATACCGCCCGTCCTGATTTTTGGAGTGTTCGCAGCATCGACTCCTTGGCCGAACAACTCATTCACGGAATCGATTTCGGCGTAACGCTTGTCCAAATCGACGCCGACGGCTTCGAGAATCTCTTCCACGGTGAGACGGACAGACTCGCCGGCGGCGAATGTCTTGATGTCCACGTCGCTTCCAGCGCGTCGAACGTAAACCGGAGGATTCGTGCCGGCTTTTACGCCCGAAGCGGTGTCGTACGTGTGATCAATCCTGATTTCGATGGCCTCGGGCGCGACCGGTAGGTACGAAAACTCCTTGGAGTAGTAACAGACGTCGCCGAGCTTTTTCCGCAAAGGGACCGTATAAGATACGCCTTCGTTCGTGAAGACGTCGGGGTTAGCCCCGACCGTGAGACCCGAGGTATCCGCCGCGCACGTCGCGGCCGAACCGCCGGAGAGGTAATTTCGGTAGACGAGTTTGTAGTACACGTGCGTCGTGACGAAAATCCCGCCGCTCGGGAACTCCCTCACGAGTTCGTCCGAGTCGAGAAACGCGCACATCAAGTGATCGAACTCGAACCCAAACGACCGATTAAACTTATACGCCGCGTCGATCGCCGCCGCATCGCTGCACGGCATCAAATCAAACGTTCGCGAGACCCCGTTCGACGCCGTCACCGTCGTCGTCGCCCCGTCGCCCGGCGCGTGAAACGCGTGCTTATCCACGAGTCCATCGAAATACTCCGTCGACGTCCCGATGTTCGATATCGTTCCGTGCGGCACCTCTTGCTGCAGGTACGTCTTCCCGTTGATCAGCGAGTACAGCACGTAAAACGCCACCAGTCCCCGCAGCGCCTGCAACAAAATCAGCAATCGCCAATCCTGAATCGCCACCGATCGCGGCGCGACGAGTCCGAGCGCGTCGATCGCGAGCGCCCTGAGATGCATCGCGCGCGTCGACGATTGCGCGTTCGCGTCCGTCGAGCGTCCCCCGCGCGCGCGCGTTCGCGCGTTCGCGCGTTCGTTCGGTCGCGCGCGTCGACGATTGCGCGTCGTCGACGCGTTCGACGTCGTTTCGTCTGTCGTCCCCCCCCCTCACACCCGGGTGTTTGCGAGCGTCCAAGTGCAATGGGTCTAATAGACCCATTGCACTAAGGTTTTCCTATCATTTTACGTATTTAAGATGAGAACTGAAGTAAAATTAAAGAAACGAAACGTTCTCATCAATTCTTTTTCGGTCATGCATCCAAATGGACGACATCGACGCCCTCGACATCAAATCGCCG
>Ga0181596_10001517_pt1 | contig 23460 bp, 19 predicted proteins | sample 041ome_6_FD_148655 | JGI IMG/M metagenome (GOLD analysis project Ga0181596, IMG submission 148655) | Coastal salt marsh microbial communities from the Groves Creek Marsh, Skidaway Island, Georgia - 041402US metaG (spades assembly) | ecosystem: Environmental > Aquatic > Marine > Intertidal zone... | reverse complement strand
TTTTATCCATCTGCTGCGGTACGAGGATCTGGTGGCAGACCCGGAAGCTCAGCTCAGAGCCCTCGACCAGAACTTTGGGTGGCAGTTGCCCGAGGACGCTATCGTCGGAGCAGTTGAAGCCGCGTCGCGCAGCCACATGCGTTCCCAGGAGGCGTTCTACCGGAATCACAACCCCAACCATCAATTTGAGTTTGTATCCTCCGATGGGTCGGACGGAGGGCCTGCACTGCAGGCACGTGTGATGAAGAGCTGCCAGGCCGAGCTCAGCCTTCTGGGTTACAACCGCTAACCCGGCTATCCCCGGTTGTCGCTTCGGTGCGGGTAAGACCGCCTAGTTGACGCGGACGTGCTCCGGGCTGCTACCAGTCGCGGCCTTCCCCTCAGCCCGAGCCCCCATGGTGCGCTGGAGCAAACGTCCCAGGTCGTCACCCACGAGGTAAAGCGCTGGCACCAATACCAGGGTCACGCCGGTGGCAAACAGCACGCCAAACGACAATGACGTCACCATCGGGATCAGGAACTGAGCCTGCATGCTGGTTTCGGACATGATAGGCAGCAGCCCAACAAAGGTTGTCAGTGAGGTGAGGATAATCGGGCGGAATCGGTCTTCTCCTCCCTGCAACAAGGCATCCCACAGCTCATAGCCCTGTTCCCGTAGGATGTTGACCCGGTCTATTAATACCAGGTTGTCATTCACGACCACACCCGCGCAGGCTATGACACCCATCATTGAGAAGATGCTGATTTCCCAGTTCAGCAGCGCATGTCCGAATATCGCCCCCATAATGCCGAAGGGAATTGCAGTGAGCACCAAAAAGGGTTGCCAGTAAGACCGGAATGCGATCGCCATGAGGCCAAAAATGATCAGCATGGCCAGTCCCATAAACTGCAACATCGCGCGCTTGAATTCGGCCTCCTCCTGCAATTCACCATCGAGATTAAGTTCCAGACCCGGGTATTCCTGCTGCCAGCGAGGTAGCATCTCCGCGATGATGCCATCGACCACCTCTCGAGAGCTGGCACCGTCGCGCCGCACATCCGCCCGTACCTCCAGCGTCCGCATTCGATTGAGGCGGTCGAGTTTCTGAAAGCCCGGTTCGATGCTGTAGGTTGCTACGGTCTCAAACGGCACCTCCGTGCCCGAGGGCGTTCGGATGTACATACCGTCGAGATTGGCCAGCGAGCGCCGTTCCTGCTCGGGGTAACGCACCATGACCTTGACGTCTTCCCGCCCCCGGGGGATGCGCTGCGCTTCGGCGCCGTAGAAAGCCTGCCTTACCTGTGTCGCGACGCTCGACAGACTGATACCCAGCGCCTCGGCCGCGGGTTTAAGCTGCAGCACCACCTCGTCGCGAGGCGAATCAAAGGTATCACTGACATCAAAGACACCGGGGTATCCCAGCAGTGCGGCTCGGGCCCGCGGAGCGACCGCCTCCAAATGCGCCGTATTGCGCGAGGCGAAGACCAGCTTTATCGGCTTGCCCGGGTCGCGGATCGTGAAATCCATTCGGATCTCTTTGGCCTCGGGTACCGGCCCCATCAGATCGCGATATTCAATGGCCAGCTGCTCGGTATCCAACTGCTCCGACACCGTTGCGATGATAATCGTGATCTTGTTGCCATTTGCATTGGCCGAAATATTACTGATCGCCGGCGTAACCATAAATTCCGGGCGGCTATTCCAGTCGAGTTTCAGCTCCTCCGCCGCCGCGACCAGTCGAGCGCGCATTTCCAATGTATCGGCAAAGGCCCCCCCCTCCGGCATTTCAACGTTGGCAAAAATATAATCGCTGTTCACTTTGGGAAAGAAAGCGGAGCGCAGCCAGCCACCGCCGTAGAGCGCTATGCTCATGGCAAAGGCCACCAGAAAGACACCCGCCACCGCATAGTGGTGTCGCAGCGCCCAATGCAAAAAAGGCCGATAACGGTGACGGGCAAACCAGACCATGCCGGAAGCACAGGCACGACGCCATTGAGTCAGCCGTTGCATGATACGGGTCTTCGGCTCCTTCTCGGGGCCGAGATGGGCCAGATGCGCCGGCAGAATCAACAGGCACTCCACCAGAGAGAAGGTCAGGGCGAGTAGCACCACGACGGGTATCGCGCGGGCCGCCACCGCCCAATCACCCGGCAATAGCATCATGGGTACAAAAAAGATCATGGTGCTGATCACCGCAAACATGACGGGTTTGAAGACGCTGCGCACCCCATGCAAGGCGCCAATCGGCCCGCGCTCTCCCCTCACCTGGTGCGTATGAATTGCCTCACCCACGATAATGGCGTCGTCTACCACTATCCCCAGCACAAGAAGAAAAGCGAAGAGGGAGATCATGTTCAGGCTGACGCCCGTGAACTGCAGCAAAAACAGGGTACCGAGGAAGGCCACAGCGATACCTGTACCCACCCAGAACGCCAGTTTCGGCCTAAGAAACAGCACCAGCACAAACCCCACCAGCAGCAGGCCACCGATCCCATTTTCCAACAGTGTAGTCACCCTGCCCCGGAAGGGGTCAGCCACATCGCGCCAGACCGTGAGTTTCACTCCAGGCGGCAGCTTAAGCTGCTGCTCCGCCACCCATTCGCTAACCACACGGCTAGTTTTGAGCGCATCGGGGTTCGACGTAACGTAAACCGACAGACCCAGCGCGGGCTCATCGTCAAAGGTCACATCGAGATCAAGGTCTGCAAATCCATCCTCGACGCTCGCCACATCGCCCAGCAACAACTCTGTGCCATCGGTTCGCGTCAGCAGCACAATTCGCTCGAAATCAGCGCGATCGTAGGCCTGCCCCCGGGTCTGCACACGCACATCGCCCTCGCGGGTCTTGATGGCACCCGCGGGCAGGTTCAGCGACGTGCCACGAATGGCCGACACAACGTCCTCAAACGTGAGGCTAAAGCGACGCAGACTGTCTTCCGAAATATTGATAGCGACTTCATAGGGACGTGCGGTAACGAGATCCACCATGGAGACCCAGGGCTGGCGGGCGAGGTCGTCACGCAGCATTTCCCCCAGCTCCTTGAGCTCGTACTCATCCAGATCTCCTGATAACTTGACCTCGGCCATGAGGTGCCGATACGTCATCTCCGTGACAACCGGTCGTTCCGCATCCGCGGGAAAGGTATCGATGGCATCTACCCGGGTTTTGATATCCGAAGTCAGGCGTTGCATCGGATACTCCTGAATAGCCTCTATCCTCACTGTGCCTAGGCCCTGGACCGCCGAAGAGCGGATTTCCTTAATGCCATTGAGGTCGTGAATCGCCTCTTCAATGCGGATACAGATCTGCTCCTCAACCTCCGCGGGACCTGCGCCGGGAAACGCCATGGTCACGCTAACTTCATTGATCTCCGTCGTGGGGAAAAACTGTTTGTCCAGTGACGGGGCGGTAAATACACCACCGATGATCAACACAAACATCAGCAGATTTGCCGCAATGGGGTTCTGAATCATCCATCCCAGGGGACCGCGCATGATCAGTCAGTCCCCATCGCTATGTTGGAGCTGCCGACCTGAACCGCCAGCCCCGCCACCAAGAGACCGGTCTGCTCCCGAACCACCCGGGTGCCTTTGGGCAAGCCTGCTACCCACGCCCAATTGACGCTGCGACGCCGAACCTCAACACCCTGCCGGGCCAGTCGATCAGTATCATCAACGACCAACACCGTGTTATCAGAGCGCAGCGCCGTTGCGGGTAACCGCACCAGGCCCGTCAGGGGCGGTGTGGGAATTTCGGCCTGAACAAACATACCGGGAGTTAGGGGTGGGCGCCCCGAGTTATCGGGTTGAAACGGGTTCTGCACTTCGGCAATGGCATTAACCACACGCGACTGTCGATCGACAACGGCCTCTAGGCGACGGATCTCCGCTCGCCACTGCCACTCCTGACCACCAAAACGGGAACGAAGAACAACCGGTCGGCCCAACGCAGCGTCGGCATACATGGGTAAATCGAGGGCTGCGACCTGGTTGTCGTTAAGAGGCAATGGCACAGAAACGACATCCGTCGCGTAGATATCAGCGACTACGGTGCCCGGCGCAATGTACTGGCCAAGATCGACCCGTTTCGCTTCGATGCGGCCGGCGAAGGGGGCTTTGACCTGTGTGCGACTCAATGCCAGCTGAGCCTCGGCCAGATCAGCCTGAGCAGCAGCGAGCGCCGCTGCAGCGGCTTTCATCTGCGGCTTTCGGAGGAACAATGCGTTCGCCTCTACGGTGCCCAATTCACGCCATTCCCGTTCGGCCTGCCGATTGCGCCCTCTCTCTTCGGCGACCCGCTGTTCTGCAGCCGCCACCTGTGACTGGGCTCGAGCAATGGCGAACTCATAGTCAGCCCGCTCAACGCCCAAGAGGATGTCACCGGCTTCAAAAAAAGCGCCAGCCACAAAATCATCAGCCACGCTATCGATCTTTCCAGCCACCTGAGCCACAAGACTGATCCTGCGCCGAGCTTCCACCGTCCCCTGCGTAATGACAGGCAATGAAATCGCTGTAGGATCAGCAGTCAGCACCGATACCACGGGGCGCAACGGGTCGGCCGGCGCAACGGCAGCCGGCCTGGGCTTCCCGGTCAGGACCAGCCCAGCGGCAATCAAACCTGAAATCGTTATGGCTGCCGCGAGCAAAAACTTGCGTAAGGTGGGCTGGGGCCGTCCGGCAGGCTGAGGCGTAGTCGTTGTCAAAATATCATCCAAGTCACGGAAAAATGGCGGGCGGCCGCGTTTCTGCTGCCCTGCCCGGTGTCTTATACGGACAGAATCGCTATTCACGTCTGCGGAAAATTTACACTCATTTTAGAAAGAATTTTCTAATTTCGAAGGCGATAGTACATCCGTAGCGCGGTTGACGTCCGTCGATCCGCCCACCACAGGCCAACAAGGAGAGGGATACCATGGCAGAATCAAAGACAACCGCGAAGGCAAAAGCCAAGACGCGCAAGGCACCGGCCAAGAAGGCAACTGCGGCAAAGAAGACAGCACCACGCAAGGCGGCTGCCAAGCCCGCCGCCGCGAAAACACGCGCGAAGCGTGCCACCAACAGCAGCAAGGCAGCACCTCGTGATTTACGCGCGGCAGCCGTCAAGACCAGTCGTAATGCATTGCGTGCCGGCTTGGGCGTCTACGGGATGGCCTATGACCAGATGGTCGAACAGCTGGAAGCGCTGCAGAGTCAGGTCGACGAGGCTCAAGGCAAACTGAATGAGCGACGTAAGCAGGCGGAAGCTCTCTACGAGTCACTGGTCAAGCGCGGCACAGCCGTTGAGAAGGAAGCGATTAAGGCATTTGAAGATCTTGAGCTTGATGCCCTGACCGATCGCACGATGCTTGATGAGCAGATGAGCAAAGCTAAAGCGCGTTTTGATGAGCTGCGCGCCAAGGTAACCAAGGCGGCCTAACAACGTCTGTCAGTTCATAGGGGGAGGCATTGGCCTCCCCCTTTTTCTTTGGCTGCTTGCGCGCTTTCGGCACAGTCCCTCCCTGGGAGGTTCCCCACCCTCTAATGAGGGTTCCAGCGCAGACCGTGAACCCGTCGCTGGTATAAGCCCTACGGCATAACCTGGTGTACGATGACGGCGTGAAAACCCCCGAATATATTCTGGACACGGCCCGGCAGCTGTTTAACGAGCGGGGAGAGGCCAGGGTCGCTGCTTCCGACGTCGCGCTGGAACTGGGCATCAGTCCTGGCAACCTCTACTATCACTTCAAAGGCAAGGAGAGCATCCACCTTGCCCTCTTCGCCCGCTTTCAACGAGACATGATTGTTCTCATGGGACCGGTGGTGCAACCCCCCGGCCTGTTCACCGAAGACCGGCATACGGCTGATATCGAGACCAGCTGGCTGTTCCTGACTGTATTGCTGGAAAAAATGCTCCATTACCGATACGTCTACGACGGCGCGAGGAGTCTCACGACCCAGTTTCCCGACATACAGCGTGGTTTGCGCCGATTGCTGCGGATGAAAAACAAGGTATGCCAAAATCTGGCTACCCAGCTGGTACCCGGAGCTGAGGGCAAGCCACATCCGAGGCTGGGCAATCTGACAGAGGCCATGACGCTCTGCCTTGCCTGCTGGCTGACCTACGATCCGATTCTCCATCCCGAAGATCAACGGGGATTGCTGGTTCACCGGGGGGTGCTGCAGATACTCTCTCACTGTGCGCCCTATCTGGGGGCCGCGCAGCGGGATTTTTTCACCGATTGTGAAACGCTTTACCAACAAATGATCGACGAGAGTGCCGCTTCACTGGACTGAAGGGGTCCGGATACGTTAAATAACACCTCCGCTTATTCCGACACTGGAGAGAACAGATGACAATTGCAATCGGCGACAGCATTCCTGATACCAACCTGATGGTCATGGGAGCCAACGGACCGGAAGGGATTTCTACCGCAGAGCTTTTTGGCGGCAAGAAAGTTCTGATGTTTGCGGTCCCCGGAGCGTTCACACCGGGCTGCTCGATGACCCACTTACCCGGCTACGTCGCCAATGCGGACAAGATCAAAGCCGCAGGCGTGGACACCATCGTTTGCCTTTCGGTGAATGATGCGTTCGTGATGGGTGCCTGGGGGCAGGCGCAGAATGCTGAGGAAATCGTCATGCTGGCCGACGGCAATGGTGAGCTTACCGACAAGCTGGGACTGCAGCTTGATGGCAGCGGATTCGGACTTGGGACCCGCTCACAGCGTTACGCCATGATTGTTGAGAACGGTACGGTCTCCCACCTCCAGGTCGAAGAGGGGCCGGGTATTGACGTCAGCTCGGCCGAATCCATGATGGCACTGCTCTGAAGTCAGCTACCCGGGGGAAACGGCAAGCCTGTCGAGGAGAGGTCGCTACGGGGCGTCTCCCATTGGCACCAAGGCCATCACCAGCGTCGCGATAATCAGGGCACCCATCAAATTGAGCGCCAGCCCCTCCCGGAACATGGTGCCTATAGCGATACGGTCGGTACCGTAAACCACGGCATTGGGGGCGGTTGCCACCGGCAGCATAAAGGCACAGCTGGCGCTCATTGCAGCGGGCACCATCAGTAGTGCCGGGTCGAGTCCCGCTGCCGTAGCCGCCGCTGCGAGAATTGGCATGAGCAAAGCGGTCGTTGCCGTATTGGATGTGGCCTCGGTCATAAAGGTAACGGCGAGGCAGACCAGCAATAGCATCAGGTACATCGGCAGCGTCGCAAGAACGGTGAGCGCATCGCCCGCCAGCGCTGACAGGCCGGAGGACATAAAGGCGCTTGCCAGGCAAATGCCCCCGGCGAAGAGCAGCAAAACGCCCCAGGGAATGGCCACCGCCTCCTTCCAGGTAATCAGCGGATCGCCCTTTTTATCTCGAATGATAAACAGCGCGATCACAGCAAGAAACGCCACAGAGGCATCATTGGCACTGGGGACGCCAAGCAGCGCCCGCCAGCCGCCAAAGGGCTCGGAACGGGTCATCCACGCCAGGGCCGTCAGGCCAAATATAAGCAGCACCCGTTTTTCAGCACTGCGCCACGGACCCACCTCGGGAAGACGCACATCGAGGGTGTTGGGTAAGCCACGCGTCAACCAGAGCGCTGCGACAGCAATAAGGGTTACCACGACGGGAAGACCCCAGGTCATCCATTGAACAAAACCCAGGGCCCTTCCCGTGGTGTCAGCGTAGACCTGCATAAAAATAAGATTGGGCGGCGTACCGATGGGCGTACCCAGACCACCGATGGAGCAGGACCAGGCAAGACCCAATAACAACGGGGGACCCAGACGCAGCTTGTCTTCAGCGCTGTCCAAAACCGCCAGTGCGACGGGTAGCAGCATCAAAACGGTGGCCGTATTGGAAATCCACATGCTCAAAAGCGCGGCGGCCACCATAAAGCCAAGGACAAGCCGACGAGGGCTGTCGCTGCCAACCACCCTGACGACGCCCAGTGCGACTCGACGGTGCGCACCCGTGGACTCCATACCCCGGGACAACAGGAATCCACCCAGCAACAGTAGAATCAGGGGTGAACCATAGGCAGCGCCGGTCTCTGCCGGCGTCAACACGCCAAACAGGGGTAGCAAGGCCAATGGCAATAGCGATGTCACAGGGATCGGAATGGGTTCGAAGATCCACCAGAGGATACAGAGCGTTGCCGTGCCCGCCGTCACCACCATATCATCGGACAGCCCGCTGACCGATGTGACAAGCACGACCAGCAGAGCAAGCAACAAACCGGGTACCACAGAGATTCTTGGATTCAACACGCGTTACACTTTTAGTCGATTCAGCAGTAACCGATACTGAATAAGAGCCGAGAGAGTGTAAACTCCCGCGATGCATGAAATACCCAGCACAAATTTGGTCGACCGCTTCAATCGGCGCATCGATTACGTGCGCCTGTCTGTTACTGACCGGTGTGACTTTCGCTGCACCTATTGCATGGCGGAGGATATGACCTTCCTGCCGCGTCGCCAGGTTCTCACCCTCGAGGAACTGGCACGCATAGCCCGCGTGTTTGTAGGACTGGGTGTTGCCAAACTGCGGGTGACCGGGGGCGAACCTCTGGTGAGGCGCGATGTCACGGCGCTCTTCCAACAACTGGGTCAGTTGAACGGGCTTCGAGAACTGGCAGTCACCACGAACGGCAGCCAACTCACCCAATACGCGCCGGCCCTCCGCGCTGCGGGCGTCACTACGCTCAATATCAGCCTCGACACCCTGGATTCACAGCGTTTCCAAGCACTGACACGGGTGGGTAAGCTCGATCAGGTCCTGGCAGGCATTGAGGCCGCCAGAGCCCAGGAGTTTCCTCGAATCCGGTTGAACGCGGTGATTCTGAGGGGCAGCAACGAACAGGACGTACTGCCCCTACTCGACTATGCAGTAAACCGGGGTCTCGACATTGCCTTTATCGAAGAGATGCCACTTGGACAGGTCAATCTTGCGGGCAAGCCATTGGAGTTCGTCGCCAGCGACACTATTTTGCAGACCATTTCAGAACACTATGACCTGCAAATGGAATCCGCTCCTCTTCACGGAGGCCCCGCGCGCTACTGGCGTGTCGACGAAGGACCATCCCGATTGGGGCTTATTTCGCCACACAGCCATAATTTCTGCGCCAGCTGTAACCGCCTGCGCGTCACCGCAGAGGGGCAATTGCTGCTCTGCCTCGGCAATGAACACGCGATCAGCTTGCGTGACCTGCTTCGGGACGGGGCATCCGATGACGAGCTGGGTGGCGCCATCCGAGGGGCCCTCAATGACAAGCCCGAACAACACGTATTCGCCCAACCCGACCAGCCCCAGATTATGCGTTTCATGAACGCTTCTGGTGGCTGACAGACACAGGATATTATCTTGGACAAACCTCTATATCCCGAGCTTGGCGACGCAACAGCCATCTCAGCGGCCTTTGGCAACGCCGGCTACATCTGTACCCCCCGTATTGCCACCGTGGTCTATCTGGCCGCCGCGCTGAAGAAGCCTATTCTGGTCGAAGGCCCCCCCGGAGTCGGTAAAACCGAATTGGCGAAAACCTGTGCCGAAGTGATCGCAAAGCCGCTGGTGCGCCTGCAGTGCTATGAAGGATTGGATGAAGCAAAAGCCCTCTACGAGTGGAAGTATGGCAAGCAACTCCTCTACACCCAAATCCTCAAAGAACAGCTGGGCGACATCCTCGACGGTGCCCAAGGCTTGAAACAATCGATTCAGCGCCTGCACAGCACGGGAGACGTGTTCTATGCAAAGGAGTTCCTGGAGCCCAGGCCCCTGTTGCGAGCTATGGAACAAGATGCGGGCGCAGTACTGCTGATCGATGAAATCGACAAGGCAGATTTCGAATTTGAATCCCTGCTGCTTGAAGTGCTGTCTGACTACCAGGTATCAATACCCGAGATTGGAACCGTGCAGGCGCGCTCCAAACCTATGGTCTTCCTCACCAGCAACGATACCCGAGATCTCTCGGACGCACTGAAACGCCGCTGTCTGCATCTCCATATTCCGTTTCCATCCATTGAGCTCGAGGGGCGCATCGTCACCGCCCGTGTACCGGAACTGCAGGAGCGGCTTGGGGATCAGCTCGTGCGATTTGTCCACGCCGTGCGCGAGTTGGATCTTAAGAAAGCGCCTGCAATTTCCGAGACCATCGACTGGGCACGCAGCCTCGTCCTGCTCCATGCCAATCAACTCGAGGCCCGCCTCGTGCACGACACCCTGAATGTCTTGCTCAAATACGAGGAGGACATCATTGAAGCGGAGGATCAAATGGGCAAACTGTTGAAGCTTGCGAATGTAATATGACGGCATCCGCGGGCAGCAGCCAGCTGCTGGCCTTCATCAAGTTTTTAAGGGGTAGGAATATCCCGGTATCCCCCGCCGATACCCTGGACGCCGTACAGGCCGCCAGCCTCCTCGGATACGAGGATCGTACGACCCTGAGAGACGGCCTCGCAGCGGTGCTGGCAAAAAGCAGCATGGAGGAGCTCACTTATCGGGAAGCCTTCGATGTGTTCTTTGCGCCACCCGACAACAGGACCGATCCCGAGGCGCGCGGTGGAGAAACGCAGCCCGCGCCTGAGCCGACCGACGGGCCGACGCCCGACGGGGCCGAAAACGGCGATGGGGCCGCCGGGCAAAGCCTTGATGACATGTTGAGTGCCGTCGCCTCGCAGTTGGACCCTACCCTCACTGATTTAAAGAACTCATCACTGCTGCAAGCGCTGCAAAATGGTGATGAAAGCACGCTGGCGCTGGCCATTGAATCGGCTGCCAGTGAAGCCAGAGTGGACGAGATACGAATGTTTACCCAGCGGGGGCAGTTCACGCGCCGCTTATTGGACGCACTGGGAGAGGCCGCGCTGCGCGATGCGGCCATCGCCCTTGAAAAAACACAACCCCGCGCGTTTGATGAAATTCAGGCCATGCGGGAGTATTTGCGACAGCGCGCTCGCGACCGGGTTGAACGGTCCTACCTTGTCCATGCCGCAGGTGACACCGAAGATTTTCTGGACAGCGCCCTGGCTGAGGTTCGACTGGCCAACATTAGCCCCCACCAAATGGCCCGTATGCGCAAATTGATCGACCGAATGGCGCGCAAGCTCGCCAGTCGACACGGCCGCAGAAGGCGCCGCACTCGCCGAGGCCAATTGAATGTTCCCGCGACACTGCGGGCCTCGATCGCAACCGACGGTGTGCCCTTTACCACCCGGTGGCGCCAGATCAAAAAAAAGAAGCCGCAGGTGATGGCCATCTGCGATGTCAGTGGTTCCGTGGCCGCCTACGCCAAATTCCTGCTGATGTTCCTCTACGCCGTACAGGATGTGCTGCCCCGAACCCGCAGTTTTGCCTTTTCGAGTGCCCTGGGTGAGGTGACCGAATGGTTTGACAGCTACCCGGTGGAGGAAGCGATTACACGCGTTAACCGGGCTTACGGCGGTGCGACGGATTACGCCAGGGCGCTGGAGGATTTTGGCAGCCTGGCGCTGCAGGACATCAACAAGGCGACCACTGTCATTATTCTGGGTGACGCACGCAACAACAATTCCGACCCACGACTTGACCTGCTGGCTGAAATCAAAGCGCGATCCAAGCGCTTAATCTGGCTCAATCCGGAGCCAAGAGTCGCCTGGGGCACGGGCGATTCGGCAATGTTGCCAGTAATTCAGCACTGTCACATTGCCACAGAGTGTAATAACCTCAAGCAGTTAGAGCGAATTGTGGATAAATTGCTATCAGATTCGCGGGGAACTTAACCTTCTCAGCGTAAAACCGCTAGCACCCTAAACCTACAAATAAGGATGTTGCAGGTCGCTTGATGGATAAGCTGGATATGACAACACCCGATACAGACAGGCTGCCCCTGACGCGATCGCTCGAGGCGGACGTTCGCGCGGAGTTTGCCGTCACACCCGTCAGCGAAGGCTTATCGGGCAGTGGTTTGATCAAGGTGTTGGGTGATCTGGATGTTCACGGCGAATCCTTACTTGCGGGGCTGTCCGAGGCGGGTTACAAAAACCCAGACAGTGACAGTGAAGCCGTTATTCGCTGGGTTGATGCCACCTTTAACCACTGGGCCCGTCATTTTCCCCTCGCACCACAAATGCAGGCGCTGGTCGAGCGAATGCGAGCCATGGCGGCAGCTTTTGCACTGACGGATGCCCGGTTTTATGTGCCGGGCGGGCATGCCCTGCACAGACTTCTCGATGTCATACACAGCGGTTTTCAGGGCTGGCACGCCGGACTGGGGTCCAGCGCCACCAGCATGTTGGAGGGCGCCGGGGACGTCGTAGAGCGCGCCTGCAGCGACTTCCCCAGTGAACCCAGGGTTGACGAGATGCTGGCCCTGCTGCGGGAAAAAATGGCGGGGCACCACCGTCAGTTAGAACAGTTGGATGACGCTCTCCTGGAGCGGGAGTGGACCACGCTGGGAGATGATGCTGCCCGGCTGTCCGTGGCCAAAGCCCTTAACAAGATACTGTCGCAACACGAATTACCGGGATCAGTCGCGCGCTTTATCAAGTCAGACTGGCTTGAAAGTGGTATTCAGACGGTCCGGGAACAGGGCTTCAAGAGTGATGCTTGGCGCACGTTTACCGACACCACCCAACTTTTGGCCGAAGCCGTGCAGCCGGTTAGCCGCAGTGACGAATCCGGGCAGAGGCGACTGAACACCACCATGCAGCAGTTGCCTGCTACGCTGTCGAAACTGCTGGTCAGCCTGCAGCCTGATGCGGATGCAGTAGCGGGAGCAGTGGGGCTGATCGAATATGCCCTGCTACGCAACCTTCGTGGCGAAGATCTGGGGCTCCTGCACGCGGAACCCATCAAAATAGAGGGCCTGGCCACGGATGCCAGTGACAGTGATGAAACGCTCGAGGAGCTGGGCATCTCCAGGGGCCATTGGTTTGCGCTGGACACACCGGAAGGCGAAACGCGGATTCGATACGTGGGCTCCCTGGTGGAAAACCACTACCTGTTGTTCATGGATTTTCTCGGCGCCAGAACACTGCGGAAAACGTGGCCTGAATTTCGGGCGCTGATCAGCTCGGGAGAAGCACGCTGTCTTCGGGCGCCAGACAGCTTCTGCCTCTCCATGGTGCAAGCCATCGACCTGAGACGTGCCGAGCGTGCGCAAGAAGACGCAGAGCGCGCAGCTGCGGCCGCTGAAGAGCAGGCCGAAGCGGCCAGGGCACAGGCCGCCATGGCCGAGACCCTGCAGGGTGAAGCCCCTGCCGAAACGTACCGGGAGGACGAACCGCAACCCTCTGAAATTTCAACGCCCCCCGCTGAAACACACCGCAGCGAAACCAGCGCGCCCCCGTCTGTGGAAGCGCCCTATGAAAGCAACACCGTGGTCAAATTGCAGATTCCCATGGGAACCTGGATGGGGTTCCATGACCGCGACCCGCCCCTGATGGCAAAGGTCGCCGTTCGGGATCTCGAGAAAGACAGCTATATTTTTACCAACCGGGAGGGGATCAAGCTGCGGGAACTCACCGTCCCCCAGCTGGTCGCCCTCATTGACCGGGATATGGTCGACATACTTGAACGGAAAACAAACTTTCGTGAAACCGTCAACCAGATGCGATCGGATCAGGAGCGCCTGGGCTCGAGTATCAGCTGATACAACCGGTGAGGGCGCGCTCAGCCCATGTCTTCCAGTGACAGCCCCCCATCCGAGGCGGCCTGAACGCCCCCTTCACTTGCCAGCTTGATGCGCAGGCGCAAATTGTTGGCCGAATCAGCATTTTTCAACGCTTGATCCTCTGAGATCTTGCCCTCCTGAAAAAGGTCAAACAGTGCCTTGTCAAAGGTTTTCATACCCAGGTTGTCGGACTTATCCATCATTTCCTTGATGCTGGCAATCTCCCCCTTCAGGATGAGTTCCCGAATACTGGGAGTGCCGAGCAGTACCTCGATCGCCGCGGCCCTGCCACCATTCGTGGCGGGAATCAGGCGTTGGGATATAAACGCCTGCAAATTCAATGACAGGTCGAGCAGCAGCTGTGAGCGCTTCGCTTCGGGAAAGAAGTTGATGATTCGATCCAAGGCCTGGTTGGCATTGTTTGCGTGCAAGGTCGAAATACACAGATGGCCAGTCTCCGCAAAAGAGATGGCGTGCTCCATGGTTTCGCGATCGCGAATCTCACCGATCAGGATAACGTCCGGTGCCTGCCGCAGCGTATTTTTCAGCGCATTGTGCCAACTCCGCGTGTCCACACCCACCTCTCGCTGATTAACGATTGACCGCTTGTGCCGGTGCACAAACTCGATAGGATCCTCAATCGTGACGATATGCCCCGCATTATTGGCGTTGCGATGATCAATAAGTGCCGCCAGCGACGTTGATTTTCCGGACCCGGTCGCCCCGACAAAAAGGATGAGTCCGCGTTTCTTCATGATGAGTTCTGGAAGAATGGCAGGTAGGCCAAGGTCCTGCCAGTTCGGGATGTCAGTGACGATATGCCGCGCAACCACTGAGGCCTGGTTACGCTGGTTAAAAACATTCACCCTGAACCGGCCCACGCCCGCGATCGAAACGGCGAGGTTGAGCTCCAACTCCCGCTGAAACTCCTCCTGCTGTGGTTCATCCATCATTTCAGAGGCTATGGTGGCGATCTCACCAGGTTTGAGCACTTCACTGGCAATGGGTTTCAGCTGTCCGTCAAACTTGGCACAGGGCGGCGCTCCCGTACTCAGGTAAAGATCCGATCCGCCCTGTTCTGCCAAAGTTTTCAACCACGATTCGATTCGCATACTGCATCTCCCTGATGACCCGCGACCGCCCTCTGTTTTTCTAGACTAACTGTACCCCGTTGGCTACAGCCCTTACACTTGCACCGCCACCCAACCGACTGACGCCCCCAATAAACAGGCGGGGCTCGCTGTATCAGGAGATTCGTCGCCCTTGGACTTGCCACTGACTGCGAAACACCCACTCATCAAGGCCGCGGGGCCTGACCTGCTGTCGGGTATTTGCCGCGGTGTCGAGAAGGAGGGGCTGCGTGTTGACTCCTCGACGGCCCTGCTTGCCCAAACGCCCCATCCAAGGACTCTTGGCTCAGCACTGACCCATCCCTCGATAACCACGGACTATTCCGAATCACTGCTCGAGTTTATCACCCCTGTTGCACAGGATGTGCAACTCACATTGGACCAGCTCGACGCCATACACCGCTACACTGCCTCGCAGCTTGAGGGCGAATTGGTTTGGGGCGCGAGCATGCCGTGCATTGTCGCCGGAGAACGCAGTATTCCGATCGCTTACTACGGCACCTCTCATGTCGGCCAGATGAAGCGCGTGTACCGAAATGGCCTTGGCGTGCGTTACGGCCGCATGATGCAGGCAATCGCCGGTATTCACTACAATTTTTCCCTACCGGAAACTTTTTGGCAGGCGGCCTGGGAGCATGATGGACGGCAGGGTACCCTCCAGGACTATCAGACCGCCGGCTATCTGGGCCTGATCAGAAATTTCTTTGATCGCGCCTGGCTGCTCATCTACCTTCTGGGAGCCTCCCCCGCCGTCTGCGCCAGCTTCCTCAGTGGGAACCGCAATCACCCCTTATTGCCCTTTGATACGACGGGATCCAGTCTTTACCTGCCCCACGCGACCTCACTGCGCATGGGAGACCTGGGCTACACCAGTAACGCCCAGGCCAGCCTGGACGTTTGTTACAACAACCTCGATAACTATCTGGCGACGCTCAGTGACGCCATCCTCACACCCCACGCCGATTATGCCGCCTTTGATGTCACTGACGAGGGCGAACTGGCCCAGCTGAACGACGCGCTGCTGCAAATAGAAAACGAGTTTTACAGCCCCATTCGTCCCAAACGGGTAGCGCAATCTGGGGAGGCGCCCGTTGTCGCCCTGGGGCGCGGTGGTATCGAGTACATCGAAGTGCGATGTATCGACATCAACCCTTTCCTACCCCTGGGAATCGATTCAGAGACCATGCACCTCGTTGATGCTTTCCTCGTCGATGCCGTGCTCTCAGAGAGCCCTCTCTGTAATGAGCAGGGGCAACGCCGAAATAAGGAAAACCTGCGCCGGGTCGTCAACGAGGGCCGCAGTCCCAATCTGCGCCTGCTGACGCCCGACGGCGAGCAACCCATGGCAGAAATAGCGAAATCCCTGCTCCACGGTATGGCAGAGACGGCCCGGGTACTGGATACCGCGACAGGCAGCAGTGCGCATAGTCAGGCAGTTGCAATGGCCTACGAGCGCATTAGCGAGCCAGAAAACACGCCATCCGGGAGAGTGCTTCAGGAAATGCGGGACCAAAAAGTTCCGTTTTGGCAACTGGCATTGAATTACTCGAAGCGCTGGCATGAGGACTTTTCAGCGCGACCTTTGGACCCCAGTGAGTTTGCTGAGTTCCAGACAGCGAGCGCTGTCTCACTGCGGCAACAGGCCATACTGGAAGAGGACACCGGAGAAACTTTCAAGCAATACCTGGAACGCTTCTACCGCCAGTACCAGCCATCTTGAAACTGATTCTGGTGTCCTGTCGTGCTGGGCTCAAATGACAGGCAAAAAAAACCCCGATCAATGACCGGGGCGCTCGTCCCTGCGGGGAACTACCCCTCCTCTGATGACGCCTCAGCTTCGACAACATCAATCAGTTCCACCTCGAAGACCAACGTGGAATTTGGTCCGATGAGCTGACCCGCACCACCCGCACCATAAGCAAGGTCGCTGGGAATATAGAGCTTGTACTTGGCCCCCTCCTTCATGAGTTGCAGGGCCTCTGTCCAGCCCGCTATCACCTGCGTCACCCCGAAGGTAACTGTCTGCCCTCGATCGTAAGAACTGTCAAACACCGTGCCATCAATCAAGGTACCGCGGTAGTGCACCTCTACCTGGTCTTCGGTACCGGGTGACGCACCGGTGCCCGGCTCAAGAATCTCGTACTGTAGTCCAGAATCAGTAATGATTACCCCGTCTCGCTGTGCGTTCTCAGCCAGAAAAGCCGCGCCAGCCTCGGCATTGCCTGCCGACAGCACCTCCTGCTCAGCATCACGTTCAGCCTGCAGTTTCTCCTGAAAAGCCATCATCTCCGCGGTGACTTCTTCCTCAGTGAGACGCGGCTCAGCACCATCAAAGGCATCACGCATGCCCAGCGCGTAGGCATCCACATCCAAGGTCATACCATCTGCCACCATTCGCTCGCCCATACGCAAGGCAATGCCATAAGACAAACGCTTTTCAGGGGTGTCTAGGGTCATTGGCTCGGGCTCCTTGGCCGGTTCCTGGCAAGCAGACAATGCGCCCACCAAAAGGGGCGCCATCAAAAACGTCGCAGCGCGACTACGATTCATTCGCAACATGAGTTCTTCCTGTTGATTGACAATGGGATATCCCAGTGGGATCCGTTATTCAGCGACACACATGGTACGCACAGTGCCGCCATTCTGCCACCCGAGACTCTGCCGCCCTAGACGGACCATGGTTTTGAGTGCCTAGCGAGTCAGAAGTTCCAGAACAGCCTCCGCCTGATGCACAGCCAGGGCAGGAGGGGCAGCAGCGACAGCGAGCATCAGGTTACTCGCGGGGTCGCTGGCAGCACCGACAGACAGATCCTCGGGCGCCAAGGCATCCAGCACCTCCATATAGAGTTCAGCAAGGGACCGCTCTGCCATCAGCTCCAGCCCCTTCAGACGCTGTCGCAGTGAATGAAGGTCCCGCCGCCCTCGCCATGCCGTCCGTACCGATCTGAGAGGGCGAACGATATCCCGATTCCAGGGCTCAGCGGCTTCCCTCAATTTCTGATATCCGACGTAACTGAGGAGCATGTCGTTCTGATCCAGCCAAACCAACAAAAGCAGCTCCAACACCACACAACCCTGCTGCTCCTGCAGGCGCAGTAATGCCTCCGCAACGTTGGGCTTTGACCATCTTTGCAGCGACCAGGCCCAGAAAGCCTCCACGTTCGGCATGTCAGGCATCTCCGCGGGGCTCCAGGTTTACGCTCGCGATCAGTGCCAACTTGTCACGCCGTGAGAGCTTTTTAATCCGCGCCTCAAGCGCCAGCGCTTCGCCTCGAGAGCCGACAGAATCCCGCCAGGCCAATGCCACAGGACGCCGAGACCGGGTATATCGCGCGCCGCCCGCCAATTCACCGTTATGTTGTTTGAGACGACGTGCCAAACTGAGCGTAATACCCACATAGAGCGTTTCATCCGAGCAACGCACCATGTACACCCACCACAGGTCAGGTTCCCGCGAACGTGTTTCCATGGCAGTAGGGGTGCTATATTGTGGCATCATATAACGGTTGTACCATTTTTCATCTGAGGGAGTATCCATGAGCGCAAGCATCGTCCACGTAAGTGAAGCCACCTTTGACACGGAAGTCTTGTCCTCTGAGCTTCCCGTACTCGTGGACTTCTGGGCCGAGTGGTGCGGCCCCTGCAAAATGATCGCACCCATCCTGGATGAAATGGCCACTGAATATGCGGGGCGATTGAAAATATGCAAGGTTGACGTGGATTCCAATCCAGGGATTCCTGAAAAATTTGCGATCCGCGGCATTCCGACCCTCATTGTCTTTAAAGACGGTAATGTTGTGGAGACCAAAGTCGGCGCCTTGAGCAAGACACAGCTGAGTGCCTTTGTCGACGAGTGCCTTTAAGCGAAGAGCGGGCACACAAGACCCATCGGGTCAGGCACGAAAAAGCCGAAAAAAGTTAAGCGCGGGGGTCTGGACGCCCCTCGCTCTCAGTGCTAATTTATAAGGGTGGTAAGACCCCTCTGGTCTTCCCTTGTTCCTTTCCACACTTTTTTGTACCTCTGGCGGTTTCCATCGCCAGGGTGTGCGAGAAGAAAGCTGGTAAAGGTCAGTTCATTTCTGCCTCGGGCACCACCCACGGCAGCACCCCTTTTTCCCAATGATTCCGGATATGACTCGTGGATGAAAACAATAGCTCAATGAGCAATGAAACCGAGGCAGCAAGTGCCTCTGAAGCACCCGTCGCAAGCGCGACTGAAGCGGCAGCACCTGAAGCCAGCGACAGTGACGCTGCGACCACCCGCACGCTGAAGCTAAACCGCGGCGAAACACCAGACGGAGCCACTGACCCAGCGACAGCAGACAGTGACGAAGCCGCGCCGACGGAAGCGAGCGCAGCGGGGACGGAGGCGTCTGATAAAGAAGGGGGCAACAACAACCGCCGGGGGCGCAACAGGCGTCAACGCCGACGGGATCCCAACACCCCCAGCGCCAATCCGCTGAGCCTGACCGAATTGAAGAACAAGTCCACTCAGGACCTGATCGACATGGCTCAGGAAATGGGCCTCGAGAACATGGCCCGCTCCCGCAAGCAGGACATTATATTCGCCCTTCTGAAGCGTCACGCCAAAAGTGGCGAAGACATATGGGGTGACGGCGTCCTGGAAATTCTGCAGGACGGGTTTGGATTTCTGCGCTCAGCCGACTCATCCTATCTTGCAGGTCCAGACGACATCTATGTGAGCCCGAGTCAAATTCGCCGGTTCAACCTGCGCACGGGCGACACCATAACCGGCATGATACGACCGCCGAAGGACTCCGAGCGCTACTTTGCTCTGCTCAAGGTCAAGGACGTCAACTTTGAAGCACCCGAAAGCGCCAAAAATAAGATCCTGTTTGAAAACCTGACGCCGCTGTTTCCCAACGAACGTCTTTCCCTGGAAAAAGGCAATGGCTCGACCGAAGACCTCACCGGGCGGATCATTGATCTCGTTGCTCCGATCGGGAAAGGACAACGCGGTCTGCTGGTGGCCCCGCCCAAAGCGGGCAAGACCATCATGATGCAAAATGTGGCTCAGGCCATTATCTCCAACAACCCTGAGTGCTACGTCATCGTCCTACTGATCGATGAGCGGCCCGAGGAAGTGACAGAAATGCAGCGGTCAGTTGGCGCCCGGGGGGCGGAGGTGGTGGCCTCCACCTTTGATGAACCACCGTCGCGACACGTCCAGGTCGCTGACATGGTCATCGAAAAAGCCAAGCGCCTCGTGGAGCATAAACGGGATGTAGTGATCCTGCTGGACTCAATTACGCGTCTCGCCAGAGCGTTCAATACGGTGGTTCCCAGCTCGGGCAAAGTCCTGACCGGCGGCGTTGATGCCCACGCCCTGGAGCGGCCCAAGCGTTTTTTTGGTGCCGCGAGAAATATTGAGGAGGGCGGCAGCCTGTCCATCATAGCCACCGCTCTCATCGACACCGGATCCAAGATGGACGAGGTGATTTATGAGGAATTTAAAGGCACGGGCAACCTGGAACTTCACCTCGATCGCAAGATCGCGGAGAAGCGTGTTTATCCTGCCATCAACATCCGCCGATCCGGCACCCGTAGGGAGGAGTTGTTGACCGGCGATGAAGAACTGCAGCGCATGTGGATTTTGCGCAAACTACTGCATGGTATGGAAGACCTGCCCGCCGTGGAATTTCTGTTGGATAAACTCAAAGACACCAAGTCGAATGACGAGTTCTTCAAGTCCATGAAACGGAAGTGAGATCGCACTGCACCCCGCGCTGGACCCCACTTTGATACCGCGGTAGCAACGGGACTTCAGCCAACCGTTACCTGCACAATCGAGGGCAGCCAATGGCGTCACGCTTCACGGATCTTCGAGATTTTATCGCCACGCTTGAGGCTGACGGGCAACTGGTGCGCATCAGTGCTGAAGTCGATCCCCACCTAGAAATGACCGAGATCGCCGACCGCACTCTCCGCGGCGGCGGTCCCGCCCTGCTCTTTGAAAACCCCAAGGGCTACAGGATGCCGGTGCTGGCCAACCTGTTTGGCACCGAGAACCGCGTTGCGAGGGGTATGGGGGCCGAGTCTACCGAGGCCCTCAGGGAGATCGGTGAACTGCTCGCTTATCTGCGACAGCCCGATCCACCCAAGGGGATGCGCGATCTTATTGACAAGGCCCCCCTGCTCAAGCAGGTCCTCAACATGGGTCCCAAAACCATTAAGCGACCACCCTGCCAGGAAGTGATCCTCGAAGGGGATGCGGTGGATCTGACAACCATCCCGGTACAGACCTGCTGGCCAGGAGACGTTGGACCCTTGGTCACCTGGCCGCTGGTCATCACCCGGGGCCCGGAAAAACCCCGGATGAATCTGGGCATTTATCGTATGCAGCAACTGGGGCCGCGGAAGTTGATTATGCGCTGGCTTTCACATCGGGGTGGCGCCCTCGATTTCAGGGACTGGACGCTCAAATATCCCGGTGAGCCCTATCCAGTTGCCATCGCGCTGGGAGCCGATCCCGCAACAACCCTTGGTGCAGTCACCCCGGTTCCCGACGCCCTGTCCGAATATGCCTTCGCGGGCCTCCTCCGGGGTAGCAAGACCGAGCTTGCAGAATGTATCAGCGAGCGGTGTCGAGCCAACGACCTGCGCGTCCCCGCCCATGCGGAGATCATACTGGAAGGCTTTATTGACCCGAATGAGGAGGCCGAGGAGGGCCCCTTCGGTGATCACACCGGCTACTACAACGAAGTCGAGCGCTTCCCGGTGTTTACTGTAGAGCGGATGACGACGCGCAAAGATCCGATATACCACAGTACCTACACGGGTCGCCCCCCCGATGAGCCCGCCGTGCTTGGCGTGGCGCTGAATGAAGTATTCGTTCCCCTTTTGCGCAAGCAATTCCCCGAGATCGTCGATTTCTACCTGCCCCCGGAGGGCTGCTCCTACCGCATGGCGGTGGTGACCATACGAAAGGAATACCCGGGACACGCCAAGCGCGTCATGCTGGGAATCTGGTCATTTCTGAGGCAGTTCATGTATACCAAGTTCATTATCGTGACCGATGACGATGTGAATGCCCGGTCATGGGAGGACGTCGTGTGGGCAATGACGACGCGCATGGATCCGCGCCGGGATTGTGTTTTTGTGGATAACACGCCCATCGACTATCTGGACTTCGCCTCGCCGGTACCTGGACTGGGATCCAAGGTGGGTATGGATGCCACAAACAAATGGCCGGGCGAGACAGACCGCGAATGGGGTAAAGCCATCGCCATGGACGATGCGGTTAAGGCCCGCATTGACGCAATCTGGGAGACACTCAATATCGACCTGCCCGGTCGTTAAAAGACTCAGGGGACGGGGTCTTACTGCGCTTCCTGCGCGTCAGGCAGGGGCACCTCAGGAAGGGGTCCGACACACAGGGCTGCGGCCTCAGCAAACAATTGGTCAGCTCGGGGTTGATCGCCCCTGGCCGCGCAGAAGCGCGCTAGCTCGCAGCAGATTTCCGCCGTTGCGCCGCGCTGATAGGCTGCTTCCAGCCATTGCCCGGCGGCATCCCACTCCTCTGCATAGAGGGCCACGCGCGCCGCAGCCAGAAACAGCAGGGCATCGTGTGCACAGGTCTCCAACCACTTCCTCATTTTCTTCAACAGCTTACGGGGGTTGTCCGGTGATGAGCGACCCAAAAAGCCCAGAAGCTCAACCTGCCAATCTTTGGTTAACCAGGCGACAACCTGTTTTTCGGCCTCACTGTGCCCCCCCAGATCGATCAGAATCCGAAGATAGATAACACGAAGTGACAGCTGATCACGCTGCGCCAGCGGTATGCCGCGCCACAGAGAGTCGAGGTCGTGCACCGTGGCGCCCGGCTTGCTGGCCACTGACTGCAACAGCGCCTGCCAAAGCTCTCCTTCCAGGCCCCGCAGCCCGGCGTCCTCCAGCAAGCCGTATTTGTGTAACTCCGGCAGGAGTGGCCGTAGAGCCTCCCAGTCGCCCAGTTGCCGGTGGGCACGCGCCAGCAACGAGAGAACATGGGGATGTTTGGCAGCGTTACCCCGGGCGCGCACCAATGTCGCCAGCGCCTGTTCGTAATTGCCGGCCGACAGCTGCAGCTCCGCCTGGGTCAACTCAACCGCTATACCCGCCTCCGCCTCAACACGCTCGGCTTCCCCCAGCTGTCGCTTTGCCTCATCGACATCGCCCATTCTGAAACTCGCCCTGGCGGCAATAAGGTGATTCAGCAGGGGGGCCTCACTGTACCGCGCCGAACGCAGCAACTGCTTGCGTGCATTGGCCCAATTGCCTTCGATAAAGTTGATAAGCCCGCGGTTGGTCAGCGCGGTCGCGTTGCGACTCTTGCGCTGGCCCAACCAGCCACTGACCGCACGATGGGTTCCCAGAATCCTCCGCAACGCAGCCAGCACCAATACCAGCAATCCCCAGACCAGAAGCCAAACCAAGACGGCAAACCAGACACTGGTCTCGATAACGACGTCACCCAGACTGATGTAGACATAGCCAGCGCCCTGCTCCATCTGGTTCACGAGAGCAGCGCCCAGGAGCAGACCCAGCACCAGTAAAATGACCAGCCGCCGCATTGTCAGTCAACCACCGACGGGTCTGCGGCGTCTGACGCGGCCACTTCCCCATCAATCGCCCTAACGGCGTCGGCCAGCGCCGCCCTGGAAGCCAGCAGATCGGGGACTTCGGGGGCGACGTCCAACCCAGCCAGTCCGTTCAGCTCGGACACC
>Ga0181596_10001507_pt1 | contig 23593 bp, 23 predicted proteins | sample 041ome_6_FD_148655 | JGI IMG/M metagenome (GOLD analysis project Ga0181596, IMG submission 148655) | Coastal salt marsh microbial communities from the Groves Creek Marsh, Skidaway Island, Georgia - 041402US metaG (spades assembly) | ecosystem: Environmental > Aquatic > Marine > Intertidal zone... | reverse complement strand
GCTGTCCTTTGCCACGGTCAACCAGCCCTTCGAAGCTCTGAAGGCCGGAGTCGTAAGTTCCCAGGTGTTGGTCACTTCCAAAGGATTATTGTCCAATTCATACAACCGCGTATACCGAACTCCTTGACTGTAATAGCGCTCGAAATTCACGTGGGCGTTAATGAATCGCGATGTGCTGAAATTTATTCGGCGGTAGTTCGCAGTGAAGAAAACCTGCCCATCTGCACTGGCCTCGATCGCATACACCCCATTATTATTGTTGGCACCGTCTTGCTTGTCGGTAGTGAATAGATCAAATCCTTTGGCATGTGGCATGGCAATAGTATCTCCCGCTTTAAACATACCGGCATCTCCAAAATCGGCGCTGGTCCACATCAATCCTCGAATGTCTGGCTTGCGTGTATCCTTCACCTTCAACCCAAACTCCAAGGGATTCAATGGTTCTTCGGTTCGTGTATCTCGGATTTCAAAGTGGAGGTGGGGACCCATTGATCCTCCCGTATTCCCAGAAAATGCAACGAATTCGCCTTTTGCAACGGGGAATTGGTCCGCGCTAGGATACAAATTTCCGTCGTTTTTACTGCGATCGCGCAATTGGTCCTCAACCCATTGTTCAATTTCTGGTGAAAATGCATTTAAATGCCCGTAAACACTGGTGTAACCCTCTGGGTGCCGAATGTAAAGTGCGTTGCCATATCCGTATGGACTAACTGCAACGCGGCTTACATACCCATCCGCCACGGAATAAACCTTTAATCCACTGCGGCCTTGAGTCTTAATATCAATGCCACCGTGAAAGTGATTGCTCCTTAATTCGGCAAACGTTCCACTTAAAACAAGAGGAATGTCCAATGGGGACTGAGGTTCAAAGGTTTGGGCATTCGAAACGAAGGGCGTTAAGAAAATCCCTAGGAAGAGGATAAATTTCTGCATAGTACAAAGCTACAATTATGGTATCTTTGATGGAAACTGATTTGCATGTCAAACGAATTTTCTGATTCAGTTCGTCGTATTACCCACAAAGCCCAACGATTGGCTGAGGTGAATACTGAATTGCGCCAGAAAATCAGTGAACTAGAAGAACAAGTGGACCACTTGCAAGAGACCCTAGAGGCCCTTCAAGCAGAACATGCGGACTTCCAAAGTCAGTTACAACAACGCGATCTAGCGCTAACCGTTCAGAGTGGTTCGCCCGCAAGGGACACGTATAGCGAGGAAAAGATTGCGGAGTTGGTGCGGGAAATTGACCGTTGCATGAAATTATTAAGTGCCTAATCTCCGTGAGTGAGACATTAAAAATAAAAGTAACCATAGCCAATAGAGTCTATCCCTTGACCGTGAAAGTGGAAGAGGAGGAGCAGATCAGGGCTGCGGTTAAAACTATTAATGATGCCGTATCGCGCTTTGAGAGCCGCTACGCTGTTCAGGATAAACAAGATGTCCTAAGCATGTGTGCCCTCCAGCTCGCCTCCAAAACGGAAATTGCACTGAAACAATCTCAAGCCGTTCAATCCCAGGCCAATGATGCATTGGCTGAAGTTGAAGCTGCATTAAACGCAGCTTTACAAGGAGAATAACGTTTCCCGCACTTGCTATTTTTGTGCTAAACTCAACGAGCACGTTGTTATGTTGTTGACTCGCATCGTTACGAGCAGGCCGCCATTTCTTCGGGAAGAGCTCGCTCCAGCGGAAGGTCAAGACGAAGCGGCAGCGACAGATCCTGATATGAAGGAGTTTAGACAACATGCTAGCAGGTGCGGGATTTTTTAAAAACATTAACCCTAAGTGGTATGACAACAGAAATCATTTTTGCAGTTGTAGGCCTATTGGTTGGTTTGGGTGGAGGTTATGTCCTCTGGCAGAGTGCGATGAAAAAGAAAACCGCACTGATGCTATCCGAAGCAGCAAAGGAAGCAGAGCAAATCAAAAAGGATAGAATCCTAGAGGCTAAGGAGAAATTCCTAAACCTAAAAGAAGAACATGAGCGTGCGGTACAAAAACGCGATCAAAAATTAGCTGAACGTCAAAACTCCTTCCGTGAAAAGGACGAGCGTTTGCGTCAGAGCATACAAGATTTTAAGAAGGAAGAGCGCGCAGTAGAGAAAGAAAAAGAAGTCTTGGCGAAGAAGCGTGAGGCGCTTGAAGCGAAGACCGCTGAGGTTGAAAAACTCCGCGACCGACAAATTGCTCAGCTCGAGGCTTTGACTGGAATGACAGAAGAAGAAGCGAAGGAGCAGATGATGAGGGCTTTGAAAGACAAAGCAAAACTCGATGCACAAGCCTACATCCAAACGACCATTGAAGAAGCAAAACTTACGGCTTCACAGGAAGCGAAGAAGGTGGTGATTCAGAGTATTCAACGCGTTGCTACGGAAAATGCTATCGAGAATGCGGTTTCGGTATTTAACATCGAAAACGACGACATCAAAGGTAAAATCATCGGTCGTGAAGGTCGAAACATTCGCGCCATTGAGGCTGCTACGGGAGTTGAGATCATTGTTGACGATACACCTGAAGCGATCCTATTAAGTTGTTTTGATCCTGTACGCCGCGAGATTGCGCGTTTGTCGATGCACAAACTCGTAAGTGATGGTCGTATTCATCCTGCTCGTATTGAAGAGGTGGTGGCCAAAACGACGAAGCAGATTGAAGAAGAGATTGTTCAGATAGGAAAACGTACTGCAATTGATTTGGGAATTCACGGTTTGCACCCTGAACTGATCAAAACAGTTGGACGTATGAAATACCGTTCGTCTTACGGTCAAAACTTATTGCAGCACAGCCGCGAGGTTGCAAATCTGTGTGCCATCATGGCCTCAGAATTGGGCTTGAATCCAAAAATTGCGAAGCGCGCAGGACTTCTTCATGATATTGGTAAAGTTCCACATGAAGAAACGGATCTACCGCACGCAATTCTTGGTATGCAATGGGCAGAGAAATATGGTGAGAAGCCAGAGGTATGCAATGCCATTGGTGCACACCACGATGAGATAGAAATGACCTCATTGATTTCACCGATTGTTCAAGTATGTGATGCCATCTCTGGTGCACGCCCTGGCGCGCGTCGTATGGTTGCGGATAGTTACATACAACGTCTAAAAGATCTAGAGAATCTAGCTTATGATTTTGATGGTGTAACGAAGGCTTATGCCATTCAGGCGGGTCGTGAGCTTCGCGTGATGGTAGAGAGTGAGAAAGTGACTGATGCGATGGCAAGTCAAATTTCATTCGATATCTCTCAAAAGATTCAAAACGAAATGACCTACCCGGGTCAAGTGAAGGTTACGGTTATTCGCGAATTGCGTTCAGTGAATGTTGCGAAGTAAAATTTGAACCTTTTACTCAGTTAAAAAGCGCCCCACCGGGGCGCTTTTTTTGTGCCTTTTATTTTTTCTCTCGTACGATTCGAATCTATACGTATCAAATATGAATCATTTTACCGGTTATAAACCAAATTACAACGACAGAACCTTTCTAAAAAGACATGAATAGAGAATTTTTAATTGCTCTAGCGACCGGGACTCCTAGACTTTAGCACTATCAAATTCATTAAAAACCAAAAACAAAACAAAATGAAAAAGATTATTGCACTGTTCGCCTTGATTGTAGTTGGAACTACCGCTAAGGCTCAAAACTTTGAGATTAAGACCAATCCTTTTGGAATGGCTGCAGGCGCTTACAATATCACTGGAGAGTTTGTGCTGTCTGAGTACGAGAACCGCTCATTACTTTTCAGCGCATGGTACAATACAGAAGATTTTCAGGAGTTCTTTTGGACCAATCGCGATGGCGGCCTGTCTCTTGGCTTCCGTCAATACTTCAATAAATTTGAGGATAAAGGAGTGTTCTTGGGGTTGACCTCGCGTTACATCATGAACACCTACTACTCAACGGGCTACTACGACGCCAATTGGAATTGGATCCCTCAAGAAGGATCAATGAAAAGCGATGACTATTTATCTCTTGGTTTTATTGGCGGCTACAAATATGTGTATAATGACAAGATTACCGTCGAAGCCTTTTTGGGAATGGGACGCATCATCTACGAAGAGATCAATGACTCTTGGTCCCCCGCCGAGTTTATTGGTGGATTAAACTTCGGATACAAATTCTAGGAAAAGCTCCTAGGTTTATTGGTTCCCCAGCGCTGCATCGCAGCGCTGGGGTTTTTTAATTTATGACTATTGCTCCGACTTTACGCTCGAGAACAAGCCCAAGTCAACACCTTTTCAATCAGCGACTCAACCGCGCTGGCCGGATCCTCATGGAACGTGCCAAGACTGCGGTTAGCGAGCAAGGCTGAGAAACTATAAGCTTCATGGCCTAGCAAGTGGGCCATGGCGTAGATGCCAGCGGTTTCCATCTCAAAGTTGGTGATGTTTTCTCCCGCCACTTCTTGGGTGTATAATGCATCCATCGCGTCCGCGAAGACACTCTTCGTGCGTATGGTGCGGCCTTGCGGCGCATAAAAACCGGGTAGGGTGGCCGTAATGCCGGTAGTGACCTCCTTCATCTGTTCAATGGATGCGCGGTCAAATGGTGCAGGAATATAGTAGGGATCAAAAGGCGCACCTGCGATTTGAACGGTCGCAAAATCGTGCTTGTAAAATGGGAGTAGTCCGTCAAAACTCAGGGCCCCCGTGCTGCACAGATGCGTACCGAGGGGCAGACTAGGGTCTATAGCGCCAGAAGTTCCAATGCGAATAATGGTCAATTTTCTGAACGATGGACGGTCTTCTCGTGTTACAGGGTCTATGTTAACCGCTGCGTCCAACTCATTCATGACAATATCTATGTTGTCCGTGCCCATTCCTGTGGAGAGCGCCAAGACGTCGTACCCATTAAGGGTGCCACGTACCATGGTGAATTCACGTCGGTTTTTGGTCCAAGCAATTGAATCAAAGTGGGCTGTGATGTTAGCAACGCGATCTGGATCACCTACTGTAAATATCAAGTTCGGGATATCTTCGCCACGCAATCCGAGGTGGTATACACTCCCGTCCGGGTTTAAGATGAGTTCAGATGCGGAGTACGACATAGCAGTGTAAGTTTGTTCCCTCAAAAGTAAAGGAAGTGAAAGCAGAGATTATAACCATTGGTGATGAAATTTTAATTGGGCAGATTGTCGATACCAACAGCGCTTGGTTGGGACAGGTGCTCGGAGAGGAAGGTATTGAGGTTACACGCATCAATAGCATCTCAGATACTCCAGAAGCAATAATTGGCGCCATCGAAGGCTTGTATCCTGAGACCCAACTCGTCCTTATGACAGGCGGACTGGGTCCAACCAAGGATGATTTGACCAAGCAAACGTTGGCTTCCTACTTTAGTAGTGAAATGGTATTTCGCGACGATGTTTGGGAACACATTGTCCAGCTGTTTAAAGGGTTCGGACGCACACCGGTGGAGCGCAATAAACAGCAGGCCCTGGTCCCGGAGGTGTGTGAGGTCATTTTCAATCACAAAGGAACGGCACCAGGTATGCTTTTCCGTCATGAAGGACGTCGCATCATCAGTATGCCGGGAGTTCCTTATGAGATGAAACACATTGTCCAAGAAGGTTTATTGCCTTTGCTGCGCGATGAGATCGACTATCAAATTATTCACCACACCTTGTTTGTAGTTGGTGTACCGGAAAGTGTATTGGCCGACAAGATTGAACCTTTTGAAGGAGAATTTCCCGCAAGTATCAAGTTGGCGTACTTGCCTAAACCTGGTTTGGTCCGATTGCGATTAACCGCCCGTGGAAAAAGAAATGATGATTTAAAATCCGATATCGAAGCATCTGTAGCCGTTTTGCGCAAAGCCGTTGGTGACGATTTAATGGACGGTTCAAACAAAGCAATCGAAGAATACTTAGGTGAGGTCCTCACCAAGCGCGGTTTAACTGTGGGGGCTGCAGAGAGTTGCACTGGCGGTGGCATTGGTGCCGCACTTGTAAGTGTCGCGGGTTCTTCAGCGTATTTCCAGGGAAGTATCGTTGCATACAGTTACGACATAAAAGAGACGATGTTGGGTGTTGATCACCATACTATTGTAACGAAAGGTGCGGTGAGTGAAGACGTAGTCGTTCAGATGGCGCAAGGTGCCAAGGACAGATTAAAGGTAGATTTTGCTGTTGCGGTGAGTGGAATTGCGGGTCCTGGAGGAGGAACACCTGATAAACCAGTGGGTACAAGTTGGATTGCAGTTGCTGGCCCAACCCGCACCGTTACTGAGAAATTCACCTTTGGTAAGGTACGTGATAGAAACATTCAAAAGACCATTTTCGCGGCATTGAATATGTTGCTAAAAGAAGTTGAAGATTACAGTGCTTAAATAGTTGGTCAATAAGTTTTATTGACTTAATTTTGCAAACCATTTTGGTACAACCCATAAGATTATAAGATTATGTCACGTGTTTGTGATTTGACAGGTAAGAAGGCAATGACCGGAAACCACGTATCTTTCTCTAATAAGAAGAACAAGCGCAAGTTCAACGCGAACTTGTTTACTAAGAAGTTCTACATTCCTGAGGAAGACCGTTGGGTGACTTTGAAAGTTGCTGCTTCTACATTGAAAACGATCAATAAAAAAGGTATCTCTGCTGTGCTTAAGGAAGCTGAAGCTAACGGATACGTTGTTAAATAATTTAGGACATGGCGAAGAAAGGTAACCGCGTTCAAGTAATCCTAGAGTGTACCGAGCACAAAGAGTCAGGTATGCCAGGTACTTCTCGTTATATCACAACTAAGAACAAGAAGAATACGCCAGATCGTATGGAGTTGAAGAAATACAACTCTATCTTGAAGCGTATGACTGTTCACAAAGAGATTAAGTAAGATGGCAAAGAAAGTAGTAGCAACGCTGAAAAGCGCAGATGCAAAGCAATACACTAAGGTGATTAAAGCTATTAAGACTCCGAAAGGATCGTACTCTTTCGAAGAGCGTGTTGTGTCTAAAGACATGGCAAACGAATTCTTGAAATAAGAGTCCGTCTTATTACCGATATTTGAACCACTCCCCGGAGTGGTTTTTTTATATCTACCCAAATACAAGACTATGAGCTTCTTTTCAAAATTCTTCACGCGAGACAAGAAAGAAACCTTGGATCAAGGTTTAGAGAAAACCCGCAGTAGTGTTTTCGAAAAGATTACTCGTGCCGTTGCCGGAAAGAGTACTGTAGATGATGAAGTTCTAGACGAGATTGAAGAAGCACTGATCACTTCGGATGTCGGCCTGGATACAACGGTTAAGATTATTGAGGCACTCGAGGAACGAGTTGCACGCGATAAGGTCATGGGCCAGCAAGAGCTTATGGACATGTTGTTTGAAATCATAACAGGTCTGATGCAACATGAAGGCGGCCTTTGGGAAGATTTCGAATTGCCCAAAACGGAAGGACCCTATGTGCTTATGGTGGTCGGCGTTAATGGGGTTGGTAAAACCACCACCATAGGAAAGCTTGCCCACCAGTTCAAGCAAAAGGGATACAACACGGTCTTAGGTGCTGCGGATACGTTTCGTGCCGCTGCGATAGACCAATTGGTCGTTTGGGGCGAGCGCACAGGTGTGCCTGTTGTGAAGCAACAAATGGGATCGGATCCTGCATCTGTAGCCTTCGATACCTTGCAACATGCCGTTAGCAAAGGAGCGGATTTGGCAATCATTGATACAGCGGGCCGATTGCACAATAAAACCAATCTGATGCAGGAGCTTTCGAAAGTTCGTCGCGTTATGGATAAGGTCATTCCAGGAGCACCCCACGAGGTGTTGTTGGTATTAGATGGCTCTACCGGTCAGAATGCTTTACTGCAGGCGAAAGCCTTTGCAGAGGCCACTCAAATCACTTCGTTGGCCGTAACAAAATTGGACGGAACCGCTAAGGGTGGCGTCGTTATCGGGATCTCAGACCAGCTAAATATCCCTGTTAAATTCATCGGTGTTGGTGAAGGAATTGAGGATTTACAACTATTTAACCCACAGGCATTTGCCTCTAGCTTATTCAATAAGTAATACATGCGCACGAAAAGCCCAAAAAAGAACAAGATCAACGTTGTGACCTTGGGGTGTTCTAAGAACATCTATGACTCTGAAGTTTTGATGGGACAGCTCAAAGCCAACGGCAAGGATGTAGTACATGAAGCCCCTGAAGAAGAGGAGGGCAATATTATCGTCATCAATACCTGTGGCTTTATCGATAATGCGAAGCAAGAGAGCATAGATACCATCTTGCACTATGCGGATAAAAAAGAACGTGGTGAGGTAGATCATGTCTATGTAACGGGTTGTTTATCTGAGCGCTACAAGCCGGACTTAGAGCGCGAGATTCCCGATGTGGACGCCTACTTTGGAACGCGAGATATGCCCTTGCTGCTCAAAACCTTAGGTGCTGATTATAAGCACGAATTGGTTGGGGAGCGAATGACCACAACACCGAAGCACTTTGCATATCTAAAAATCGCGGAAGGCTGTGACCGTCCGTGTAGTTTTTGTGCGATTCCATTGATGCGTGGCGGACACAAGTCCACACCCATTGAAGACTTGGTTACTGAGGCTGAGAAATTGGCAGCTAAAGGAGTGAAGGAATTGATCTTGATTGCGCAAGATTTGACCTACTATGGGTTGGATTTGTATAAGGAGCGAAGATTGGGTGCTTTATTGAAAGAGCTCGTGAAAGTCGAGGGCATTGAGTGGATTAGATTGCACTATTTGTTCCCATCAGGTTTCCCTCAGGATGTATTGGACATTATTCGCGAAGAGCCTAAGGTGTGCAATTACATCGACATTCCATTGCAGCACATTGCCGATCCTGTTCTAAAAAGCATGCGACGGGGCACTACAAAAGCAAAAACAGATGCCCTTTTGGCGCAAATGCGTGAGAAAGTACCTGGGATTACAATTCGTACAACGTTGATTGCAGGGTATCCTGGTGAGACTGAAGAAGACCACCAAGTAGTGCTGGACTGGATCCGCGAACAACGCTTTGATCGTCTTGGGGTTTTTGCCTACAGTCATGAAGAAAATACACATGCCTACAACCTTGAGGATGATGTGCCGGCTGAAGTGAAACAGCAGCGCGTTGATGAGGTGATGGCGCTTCAGATGGAGATCAGCCGTGAATTGAACCAGCAAAAAGTGGGACAGACCTTTAAGGTATTGATTGACCGCAAGGAAGGTGGCTATTTCATTGGACGCACGGAATTCGATAGTCCGGACGTTGATAATGAGGTGCTCATCCCGGCTGAAGATATTTATCTTAAAATTGGTGATTTCTGCCAAGTAGCGGTGGAGGAGGCCCACGATTACGACCTTATTGGAAGAGTGATTTAAGGCTTCCCCGTAGCAATTATCACATAGGAGGTTTCCGGTTCTTATCAACTTTGCATTCGAACCGCAATCTCCGCCTAATGAGTGTCGAAATCCTCGCGCGAATTCAATTCGCTTTTACCGTAGCTTTTCATTACATCTATCCGCCCTTGTCTATCGGACTCGGGCTCCTAATGGTCGTCTTCGAAGGAACTTACCTTCGTACGGGAAATGCCATTTATCACACGCTCGCTCGATTTTGGACCAAGATATTCGCATTGACCTTCGGCATAGGCGTGGCCACAGGAATTGTAATGGAGTTTGAGTTTGGGACCAATTGGGCTGCCTACTCCCGCTTTGTCGGCGATATTTTTGGATCCGCTTTAGCCGCTGAAGGATTATTCGCTTTCGCACTTGAATCGGGATTTCTAGGTATTTTACTTTTTGGATGGAATCGCGTGAGCCCTCGAATGCATTTCATCGCAACCCTCGGTGTGTGGCTCGGTTCTATGTTTAGTGCCGTTTGGATTGTGGTGGCCAATTCCTGGCAGCAAACTCCTTCTGGATACCATCTCGTTGGAGAGGGGCTTAAGGTTCGTGCTGAGGTCACGGATTTTTGGGCAATGGTCTTTAACCCAAGTTCAGTAGACCGACTTTTACATACTTGGATCGGTGCGTTCTTGGCTGGTGGCTTTCTAATCATCAGTGTTCACGCCTGGTATTTGCTTAAAAACAAACATGTTGAGATTTCTAAATCGGCGCTGCGTATCGCCATTCCATTTGTCGCTGTGGTTTCTTTGGGCCAATTATTCACGGGCCATCATAGTGCTGAAGGGGTAGCAGAGAACCAGCCTGCGAAATTGGCAGCTCTTGAGGGACACTATTCGGATACGGCAGCTGCTGATATGTACATCATGGGCTGGGTAGATCAAGATGAACAGAAGGTTTACGGACTGAAGATCCCGGGTGGACTGAGTTTCTTATTGGATTATGATTTTGAGCATCCTGTCGTGGGCTTGAATGCCTTTGCTGAGGAGGATCGCCCTAGACAAGTCAATGCCATCTTTCAATTTTACCATTTAATGGTGGCCATAGGTATGACCCTCATAGGTCTTTCATTACTTGGCGTATTCTTCTTGTGGCGTGGCACGTTGTGGAATAAACGTTGGTTTTTGCAAGCCTTGGTTTGGAGTGCTTTGTTGCCGCAATTGGCCAATCAGTTCGGTTGGTTCGCAGCGGAAATGGGGCGTCAGCCTTGGGTGGTTTATGGGCTACTCAGGACTTCAGAAGCATTTTCATTGGCAGTTAGTGCGCAGCAACTCATCTTCTCACTTATTCTTTTTGCAGTGATCTACAGCCTGCTGTTTACGCTATTCATTTACTTGCTCAATAAAAAGATTGTGCACGGACCCGAGGATTTCACTTTGCGCGATTATCGACCTAAACAGGCGGCCACTGCGGACGTCTATAAATCATAAGCCATGGATTTTAGTACAATATATACGGCAACCATTTTTGGTTTGGATTACCCCACATTATGGTTCCTAGTAGTAGGAGGTGTGTTCTCTGGATATGCAATTCTGGATGGGTTTGATTTAGGTGCCGGCAGTTTGCATTTGTTTTTTAAGAAGGAGGAAAACCGTCGCGTTGCATTAAATGCGGTAGGTCCTGTATGGGATGGGAATGAAGTTTGGCTGGTGATCGGAGGAGGAGCGCTATTTGCTGGTTTCCCGAACATGTATGCCACCCTTTTTAGTGGATTGTACGTTCCGTTCATGCTCTTTCTAGCGCTTTTGATATTCCGTGCCGTGAGCATAGAGTTTCGCTCGAAAGAGCCTATGGCATGGTGGCGCAAGACCTGGGACACCGTTTACATGGTGAGTTCTTCAGGTTTGTCTATTGCTTTGGGTGCCGTGATGGCGAATGTATTGGAAGGTTTGCCCATTAATGCCAATGGGGATTATGTGGGTAACGGTTGGGATTTTTTAAGTCCTTATGCCATTTTAGTCGGCTTGACTACTTGGGCCCTCTTCATGATGCATGGTGCTATTTACTTGGCCTTGAAGACGCACGGAGCTATGTATGAGTTTGTAACCCTTTGGGTGCGCCGCTCCATCATTTTCTTCATCATTATGTTCCTTATGACCTCTGGGTACACGATGCTTTTTGTGGAGCACATGGTGGTCCGATTAAAAGAATATCCCGTACTTCTGCTGGTTCCGGTAGTGGCCATGCTGAGTATTGCGAACATTCCTCGTCTCGCTGAAAAACGCAAGTTTACTCTGGCCTTTGTGTTCAGTTCTATCACCGTAAGTATGCTCTTTATTTTAGTGGCCATTGGACTCTATCCAACCTTCCTTCAAAGTACCATCGATCCGGCCTACAATATCACGGTTTATAACAGTGCTGCATCTGAAAAAACGTTAGGTATAATGCTGCTTATGGCCAGTATTGGCGCACCTTTGGTCGGGTTGTACACATTTATTGTTTATAGATCTTTTAGAGGCAAGGTAAAATTAGACGAACACTCCTATTAGAAGCGTTATCTTTGTGTAGATGGGCACAAAAAACAGCATTCTTTTAGGCATTTCGCTGCTTCTTTCTCCTTTGTATTCGAAAGGGGAATTGGCTCATGCATCCCTTTTAGATACCGCTAATGTTTCTATAATTCAATGGTCGCTCAGTGGCGAAATAGGTTCATTTGAACCGGCTGGTTGGAGCACAACTGATTTGCCATCCTTGACACGGGCTCAAGCCGTGCGTATGGGCTTGCGTATCGATGAGTACGTTGATGAACGCTTTGACCCGGTTAAAGGAAAGAAAGCCGCTGCCGCCTATTACGGTGAAGAACTCAATTTAGAAGCCGCTGCATTCAATTTTAAGAGCGGTACACTTTTATTAGCTGACCTTGCCGATGAGGCCAATGTGCCCTTGCGTAAACTTGAAAATGCAAATCCACATTTACGCAGAGATGTATTGCCGGCTGGCGTAAATCTCTATGAGACTTTAGTTTATCTCGGAGAAGACCAGTTGGCCGTTTTAGCGGAATCTCAACTGAACTATCAAAAGGGATTGGAAGCGCAATACGAGCGACGTAGAAAACAAATCTTGTCGTTCATGCCCGATCCGAATACGCATGAACTCATAACCTACACCGTTCGCTCTGGTGATTACCTTGGTAAGATCAGTACGAATACCGGGGCAAAAGTGGACGACATCCGCAAGTGGAATAGAATACGCGGAAATACCATCTATGCAGGCCAAAAGCTAAATGTTTGGGTTCCCAAAGGCAAGGACGTTGCAACCACTTCAGTAGCGGCAGTGGCACCGAAAGAGGAGCCGGCTGAAAAAGAAGAAAAAGTATTGGCCAGTTCTCAAACCGAGGAATCGGACGCCAACTTCATTACATACGAGGTGAAACCGGGAGATACCTTGTGGGGAATTGCCAATAAATTCCCAGGTGTGAGCGCCGATAATATCAAATCATGGAATAAGGTGGATGAATTAATTAAGGCTGGAGAAAAGCTTAAGATTCAGACCCAAACCATTTCAGATTATTCACCTGATAAATACCCGAGTACGCTTTAGGGTATGCAAAAGCCAGGGCACATTTTTCTCTTTTTACTGGTTTTAGGTTCCGTCATATTGGGGCTTAGCTTTTTATCTCCGAAAGAGCCGATCAAGATTGGCCCTTTTGAATTGAGTTTTTATCAACCACAAGATTTATTGGGATTAAGCTGGGAAGAAGAGCAAGTTGATTCGCTCGATACATTCGGATTGATGGATTCTTTGTCGCTCGATAGCCTTCCGGAAGAGGTGATCGAGATCGTTTCGCAAAAGCCTGTTCTTGACACGACCTTACAAATTGCAAAGTGGGATGTATTTGCCCCAATCTTTGATGCCTTATCCGATCTTAAAGCAGGAAAGCGCAGCAAGGTTCGCATCATTCATTACGGAGATAGCCAGCTCGAAGGAGATCGAATTACCATGCAGTTGAGAAATTCATTGCAGAAGCAATATGGTGGGCGAGGCTTTGGCTATGTAGCGATGGAACCATTGGTTGAGCCTGCATCATTGGATTTTATTGAATCCCAAGGATTACTGCGTAAAACGGCTTTTGGTAGAAGGGACACCGCCATTAAGGATATGGCCTACGGACACCTTGCATCGTTCACCATGTTAGAAGCGAACGAAGGCAGTTCGGGTTATTCCGGTTATGTTACCTTCTCCAAGCGGAATTGGGGCTATTCTTTGGCGCGTGACTTCAGCAAAGTAAAGATGAGCGTAAGCACCACAGCGATGACGATTGTTCAAATTTGGGTGGCGGATACCATTTATTCAACACAGTCGTTGCCGGAAAATACAGCGGGGACTGTAGACATAGAGGTCCCCGATGCTGAATCTTTTACTTTGGCGATGCAGTCGGATGTAAGTCCGCGTATTTATGGTTTAAGTTTTGAAAGTGCCACGGGCGTGCATGTGGATAACGTGGCGATGAGAGGAGCCTCGGGTATGGTTTTTTCAAAATTGGACCCGGACCAATTTCAACGTCAACTCCAGCGCGAGGATTACAAGCTTATCATCTTACAATATGGAGGAAATGCCGTTCCATATTTGAAGGATGAGGGGCATGCTCGCAGATTTGCAAGGTCAGCAGCGCGCCAGATTGACCATATCAAGCGACTTTATCCTGGAGCTGCCATCATCTATATTGGACCCTCTGATATGGCGCGTAAAAATGGATTAAAAATGGAAAGTTACCCATTGATTAAACCATTCAAAGCAGCTTTGCGGGCAGAAGTGCTTTCTCGTGGTGCCGCGTATTGGGATCTTTATGATGTCATGGGGGGCGAAGGCTCGATGGTGCGTTGGGTAGACCAAGAGCCTGCTTTTGCAGTAAAAGATTACATCCACTTCACACCCAAAGGAGCGCAATGGGTAGGGAACGCACTGGCAGCTCAGCTTAATGCTGCGCAGCAAACGTACATGCTCGAAATTGAACGCCAGGCCCTTGAGACGAAGCGGAAAAAAGATTCTGTAGACACGTGGGCGGCTAGTTTAGTCGTTGATGTTGACTCAAATGCAATAGATACCATTCAACCATGAGAACACTTATCGCCATAGCAATTTTATTGATCAGCGGACTCAGTGCACATGCGCAGGATGAAATGGGCGCCATTGCTTTGAAATATCCTTTTTTAGATACGAGCGCTAATCATCTGGAGTTTCATGGCAACCGCAAAGGGATGGATGCGCTTTATGAGCGTTTGGACCGAGTGCTTTTTGAGCAAGACGGAAAAATCAATATCGTTCATATGGGCGGGTCTCATGTTCAAGGGGGGACATTGAGTCATACGCTGCGTTCACAGCTGGGCCAACTTGCTCCGGAACTGAACGTTGAACGCGGTTTCTTTTTCCCACATCGCCTCGCAAATACCAATATGCCCGGGAATATTTATGTGAAGAAAATTGGAACCTGGGAAGGTTGTCGCAACAGTATACCGCGGAACAATTGCCCTTGGGGGTTTAGCGGTATTGATGCCATTACTCGAGATGTTAAAGCGGGATTTGAACTCCAAAGTTTTAGAGCGGCGGGCAAAGCTTATGGATTCACTGAGTTGCGAATTTTTGAGCATTATTCAAGCAATACCATGGTTCCTATTGGTAACCCAGCACCAGATTCCATTTATGTAGATACCCTGGCGGGTGTGCGTCGCTGGTTTTTTAACCGTGTTGTCGATAGTATCGCCGTCTCCTTTGAGGGAGTAGAGGGTAAAGAGCCGCAGTACACCCTTCAAGGAGTTCAGATGGTTCGTGAGGAATCGGGTTTGATTTACCATGCCTTAGGCGTAAATGGTGCAGCGACAAAGAGCTTTTTACGCAGTGAGAACTTCGTGGAACAGGGCAAATATGTGGGGGCAGACCTGGTGATTTTTGGCCTTGGAATCAATGATGCATACAAGCCGGATAGTGAATGGCATCCTGAAGAATACAAACAGCGCTATGATACATTGGTAACTTGGTTTAAAGCGATTAATCCAGATTGCCAATTCATCTTTATGACCAATAACGATAGCTATTACAAGCGTCGAATACCAAACGAACACGCTTTGGACGTACAAGAAGTGATGCAGCAGCTCAGTAAAGAGCACAATGCAGCCTATTGGGATTTATTCGAAGTGATGGGTGGATTGAATAGTATAGCACTATGGGAGGATAACGGTTTGGCCAAGTCGGATAAAATTCACTTCACCAATTCGGGATATCGCCTAAACGCAACCCTATTGTTCTGGGCCATTTGGGAAGATTATGAACGCCATTTAAAGTCTTTAGCACCGTGATATTCCAACAGTGGGACATAGCGCAGTGGTTTACGTATAGCGTGGACGAGCCGTTGCTTTTCACTCAGAAGTACTTCTGGATCTTCTTTGCATTGGTCATGGGTGGATACAGCATCGTTCATAAGCATACCGCTCGCCGGAACACCTACCTCTTCTTGGTTTCGTTGTTCTTTTATTACAAAACCAGTGGGTTTTACTTTATCATTCTCTTGTTCTCGACCCTTGCAGATTTTCTAATCGGCGGTGCCATATACCGAAACAAGGTCAAATGGCAGCGTCAAAGTCTTGTGGCCCTGAGTGTTGTTGTTAATCTTTTCGTCCTAGGTTATTTCAAGTATGCCTATTTCGTGGCCGATTTTATCCATGACCTCACGGGTATACAACTTGAGGTGATGAACCATTTTGCGCTATGGACCAATAACGCTATAGGTACCAACTTCGTTTTTGAGAAGATTCTACTTCCAGTCGGGATTTCATTCTTCACCTTTCAAACGATCTCCTACAGCGTTGATATTTATCGCGGGCACATCAAGCCGGTTAAAAGCATCCTTGACTTTGGCTTCTACGTCAGCTTTTTTCCGCAGTTAGTAGCGGGTCCCATCGTTCGGGCATCGGAGTTTATTCCACAGCTGTATGAGCCCTATAAGCTTTCAAGAGAGCGTGCAGGTTTAGCCGTCTTTTGGATTCTAAATGGATTGTTGAAGAAGCTTTTTTTAGCGGATTACCTCGCGGTCCAATTTATAGATCGCGTATTCGATAATCCTCAGCTCTATAGTGGTTTTGAAACGATGAGTGCCCTCTTTGGTTATTCCATGCAGGTCTACGCAGATTTTTCGGGATATACCGATGTAGCCATCGGAATTGCAATGCTCATGGGCTTCACCCTACCTAAAAACTTTAACAGCCCATACAAGGCAACGAGTGTCGCCGATTTCTGGCGCCGCTGGCACCTTTCTCTTTCGACTTGGCTTCGCGACTACCTCTATATTCCTTTGGGTGGAAATAGAACGGGCTCGATCGCTTCTTATACCATCGTCTTTCTGTTTTTCTTGATGATTGCGCTCATCGTAGGTGATGGCTATCTAACGCTTGCTCTCGGTGGATTATTCACGTTGGGCTTTGTCCTAATGCGCATTAGCCCCAAAACTGAACGCTGGGTAAACACAAACATCAACCTGATGCTAACGATGGTGTTGGGAGGATTGTGGCATGGATCCTCTTGGAACTTTGTTACTTGGGGTACACTCAATGGGGTAGGTTTAGTGGTCTATAAGAACTGGAAGAAAATCTCTCCTTGGTCGGATCGATCGAAATGGTGGAACAAGGCTATAGGTCTAATGCTTACCCTGAGCTTTATCACCTTTACCCGTGCGTGGTTCCGTTCACCAACTTGGGATGGAGCCATCGAAATTTTGTCCAAGATTCCAGAAGATTTTGGATGGTCAACAATGGGCGCGGTCGTATCGAGTAATTGGAAGTTTTACCTTGTCTTACTAGGGGGATACCTCATCCATTGGATACCAGGAAAATACAAGGAGCGACTTCGCCAAAGCGTCTCACAATCCTCTGTATACATGCTGTTCTTGCTTTGTGTATTAAGCATAATGGTAATTTATCAAATCCTTAGTGCTGAGGTACAGCCCTTTATTTACTTTGCGTTCTAAGTGTCCTTGCTTATCTTAACGCAAACACATCACGAACATCATGAAACGCTTTATTTACACCATAGGGATTCTCGTCCTGTTCATTGCATTGCTTTCTATCAAGAAGTGGATGGGAAATGAAGACGTGAGTGTGGTTGAGCATGTAGTACTATTCGAAGCTGGGACAGATGTAAGCTTCAGAGGACTTCATGCTACCCAAGATTCCGTGGTTGTGGTCGGCGGAAGTGATGGCGTTTTTGGATTCAGCCTCGATGCCGGAATACATTGGAACTTTCAAAAAATCCCAGGCGCCGGAAAAAGCCAATTCCGGAGTGTTTGGGCACATGATGATTCTAAATTCGTGGCAGTAAGTGCAGGTGCACCCTCTTACATCTACATCACCGAAGATCGCGGCCAGCAGTGGACACGGGTGTTTATGGATACCGCACAAAGCACTTTTTTAGATGGAATCGTCTTCGTGAACGACAGCATTGGTTTTATCTACGGGGATCCCATAGACGGTAGATTTAAACTATTACGTACCGCGGATGGCGGAATGTCCTGGAATGAAATAGAAGGCCCCGAGGCTATTGATGGCGAAGTAAGCTTTGCCGCCAGTGGATCGGCAATAGCAGTAGGTAACAATTTCATGTCCATTGTAACTGGAGGAACCGTGAGTAGGTTACACCTTACTATGGACCTGCGGGACGGAACAGGCTGGGAGGCCTCACACATTGAAATGGCCCAAGGTCTGCCTTCTCAGGGTGCTTTTGCGCATTACTGGGATCGAGAGAAACTCTATATCGTTGGCGGCGATTACATGGTCGATGAAGATACCAATGGAACGGTGCTTGTTGCTGACCTAGCTACCGGTGAGGACGATACAGAAACCATGGAAAAGTTAGCCAGTTTGCCGTATACCTCAGACGTGAGCGGCGATGGTGAACAGGTATACTTTACAGGAACTGCAGGTATGCACTACCTGGATAGCACACTGCATGTAATGGATACAACGGCAATGCATGCGCTCGCCTTTAGCGGGAAATATGTATTTAGTTCAGGTCCCAAAGGGAGGGTAGGTCGTGTTTTTACCGGAACAAAGGCTGAGTTGAACGCTTTGAAAGCGCAGTTGAAAAACAGTAAATAATAGATGGAGGGAATACCAAATACAGGATTTAAAGGACTTGTCCAAAATTGGAAAAGTGATTTAATTGCGGCAGTAAGCGTCGCCTTAATTGCTTTGCCGTTGTCCTTAGGTATCGCTCTGGCCGCCGGTGCACCTGCAATGGCGGGAATCTTCTCCGCGGTCGTTGGGGGAGTTGTTACAACTTTTTATCGCGGTGGACATATTTCAGTAAATGGCCCTGCGAAGGGGGTCATTGGTGTTATTCTCTTAGGTATTGTATTGCTTGACGATGGCAGTGGACAGGCTTTCAACTATGTTCTCGCAGCGATCGTCGTTTCAGGTGCTTTACAGACGCTACTTGGAATTTTCAAGCTTGGAAGAATTGCGGATATCTTTCACGGTTCTGTCATTCAAGGATTGCTTGCTGCCATTGGGATTATCATTTTCGCGAAACAAATCCACGTTGCCTTAGGTACGCATTCTGACGGTTCAAACATTGTAGAAAACCTTGTAGATGCAGTACGCATGCTGCCTGAAGCCAACCCATTTGTGGTATTGATTTCGTTGGCGGGTTTATTAATGATCCTATACAATTCCAAGATCACGAATAGGTTCTTTCACTTTTTGCCCGTTCCTATGTGGGTGATCGTGTTATCGATTCCCTTTGTCTATCTATTCAATTTCTTCGAACACCATGAAATTTCGCTGCTTGGTAAAAATTTCACTGTAGGTCCAGAATTGTTGCTTGATATTCCGGACTCCATTACTGAATCCATCATGCACCCAAACTTCGGGAAGATCGGAACATTGGAATTTTGGTCGATTGTTTTCTCCTTACTTATCATTACGAGTATTGAGCATTTGGCAATTGCTAAGGCCGTGGATAAGATCGACCCCTATAAACGAAAAACAGATTTAAATAAGGATCTAACGGGAATCGGTTTGAGTACTATGATTTCTGGTTTCTTGGGAGGTCTGCCAATTATATCTGTGATCATTCGCAGCACCGTCAATATTCATAATGGTGCAAAAACCAAATGGTCCAACATGTATCAGGGCCTGTTGCTATTGTTATTCATTGTGGTCCTAAGTCCCGTAATGCGCCAAGTACCGCTCTGTGCATTTGCCATCCTCTTGGTCCACACAGGCTTTAAACTGGCCTCACCAGCTGTTTTCAAGCAAGTCTATAATCAGGGAATTGAACAATTGGTCTTTTTCTTGGCAACCATGATCATGACCCTATATTCCAACCTTTTGGTTGGGTTATTGGGCGGCTCACTTCTTGTTCTAGTAACGCACATCCTACTGGCTCGTATTCCGGTGCCACAATTCTTCAAATTGGTGTATTCTTCGCGAACGCGCCTCATCTCCCTTCCTGATGGAAGTTTCATATTGAAGGTACGGGGCATTGCCAATTTCCTGGGAATTATCAAGGTCGACAAATTGGTCGCTAACATTCCAGCAGACGCAAACATCAACATTGACCTTTCTGAAACTCGACTTGTGGACATGAGCTACATGGATTACATCGTTGAGTTTTTGAACAAACAACGTGAGTCTGGCGGCAAGGTCTTTATTTCCGGTTTAGACCGCCACATTTCCTCATCCACTTACAACAAAGCGCTGAAATTCATCGTGACGGGTGAAAGTGTAAAACTGAACCACCGTCAAAAGCGACTTCGCAACTTGGCCACCGAGCGGGGCTACAGCTACTCTCGCGAAGTGAATTGGAATACGAGTTATTTGAAGCAATTCCATTTCTTTGAAGTGCGACCAATTGAACGCAAATACAATTGTCTTGTAGGTGGCTACCCAGAACTAGATGTCTCATGGGAGATAGCAGATGTGATCTTCAATGAGGGCCAGGCCTTTACAGCAGAGACCATTAATAGTACGGTTATGGTACTTAAGTTAAACCGTTCGTTACCCATTTTTACCATGGAGAAAGAACGCGCGTATGAAAAACTATTCGATCGCGTGATTGCATTAACTGGGTACAGAGATTTAGAGTTCCAGCTGTTCTCAAAATTCTCGAAAAAGCTCATGATTATGGGGAATAACGAAGATGAGCTTCAGTCATTCTTTACTCCGGAGGTGGTCCAATTCTTCGAGGAACACCAAATCTCTCACATTGAAAGTAATGGCGAATCGCTTCTTATTTTCAATAAGCTTAAACTTGCTCGAACCGATGAAACCATCGAGTTCATTGATTATGGTTTGGAATTAACCCATTTGTTGAACGCTACGGCAAAAGCATAAAGAGCGTTGATCAGGTGTTATTCTACTTTTTCATGGTTAATTTTGCCCCCGAAACGATGCGCACGTACGATTTGATTGTGTGCTCATCATACTGAAAACAAGGCATAGATGAGTATGTTAGGATTGAAATTGCCTACAGATCCACGCTGGGCAAATATTGCAGAGAAGAACATTGAGGAAATCCTTACGGACCACGCTTATTGCGAACAAAAAGCCGCTTCCACTGCCATCAGTCTCATCATTGGATATCCCGAAAAATCTGAATTGGTTGATAAAATGACGGCACTGGCGCGTGAGGAGATGGGGCATTTTCAGATGGTACACAACAGAATCATGCAACGGGGATTAACACTCGGTCGTGAACGGAGGGATGAATATGTGCATGAACTGCAATCGTATTTTCCTAAAGATGGACATAGAGATAAGCGCTTAGCACAAAAGTTACTCATTTGCGCCTTGATTGAAGCACGCTCTTGTGAGCGCTTTAAGGTGTTGAGTGAAAATATAGAAGACCAAGAATTAGCCTCTTTTTATAGTACTTTAATGGTCTCAGAGGCCAATCATTACACCATGTTTATAACCCTCGCTCGTAAGTACTACGGTCGAGATAAAGTGGATCAAATGTGGGAAGGCTTACTTCAGTTTGAAGCTGAGGTCATAGCAAAATTGGGTACGAGTGAACGTATCCACGGATAAGAACCTATTAACACAGAAATAATGAATACGGAATTAAAGTCAACAGCACTGGAAGCTGTGCACATTGAATTGGGCGCAAAGATGGTGCCTTTTGCAGGTTACAATATGCCTGTACAATACAGTGGGTTGAAGCTAGAGCATCAAGCAGTGCGTGAACGTGCTGGGATGTTTGATGTGAGTCACATGGGAGAGTTTTTTGTAACGGGCCCAGATGCGCTACACTTTTTACAAAAAGTCACCACCAACGACGTAAGTAAATTACTTCCGGGTAAAATTCAATACAGCTGTATGCCAAATGAAAACGGCGGTATTGTTGATGATCTTTTAGTCTATTGTTTCTCGAACGAACACTTCTTGTTGGTCGTGAATGCATCGAACATGGACAAAGATTGGAACCACTTGATGAAGTATACAGAGGGGTTCGATGTCGAATTGCGCAATGAAAGTAGTGCCTATTCGCTTTTGGCTGTACAAGGTCCAAAGGCAACGGAGATCCTACAGACACTTACGGGTGAAAACCTAAGTGAGATCAAATACTATCACTTCGTTATTGGAGAGATCGCTGGCATTTCTGATGTGATCATTTCTGCCACCGGATACACGGGAGCCGGAGGTTTTGAATTGTACGTATTCAATGAAGATGCGAAAAAGCTTTGGGAAGCCGTGCTTGCTGCCGGCGAGGCACACGATTTATTGCCTGCTGGACTTGGGGCACGTGATACCTTACGTCTAGAAATGGGCATGTGTTTATACGGGAACGATATCGATGATACCACCAGTCCTTTAGAGGCAGGCTTAGGTTGGATCACTAAATTCACGAAAGATTTCATCTCTTCCGAGACATTCGCTGCTCAAAAGCAAGCTGGTGTTGCGCAAAAGCTTGTAGGCTTCGAAATGATTGATCGTGGAATTCCAAGACACGGCTATGAAATCGCAGACCTCGACGGGAATGTAATCGGCCGCGTAACCTCGGGAACCAATAGTCCGACTACCGGTAAAAATATCGGGATGGGATACGTTCCTGTGAATCTGGCCGCGGAAGGCAGCGAGTTCGCTGTTGTAATCCGAGAAAAGCTCATTAAAGCACAGGTGGTTAAACTTCCCTTTGTGCAGAAATAAGCAATTGAAGAGCGCCCATGGGGCGCTTTTTTTTGAGCAAAAAAAAGGTAGCGCTGCTTTCCCCCAGCGCTACCTTAACCCAAATACAAACAGAGTGAACGGAAAGACGTTTATGCGTTGATTGCCTCCAATTCAGCTAGGATTGCTTGTCCCGCTGGGTGGTGGCTGTAGCGTTCTAGATATTCATCAACAGCGTAAGTATATTCCTTACATCTGTTGTAATTCAAACATTTCAATTCTCGAACCACACCCGCTTCTGCATCCAAGTAAACCTCAATGACACTTTCAGGATTATTGATTGTGTACAAGGGTTGATTGGCGGTAGCAATTGTGTGTAATTCAGTCATGTGTTTAAATTTTAGTTAAGGATTAATAAAAATCCATTAATATTACATTGAAAGCAAAAATAGTGTGTTTTTATTGAATCGGAAACAATATTCATGAATTTATTATGCTTTTTGAGTAATGCAGATGAATCACCGCAATACTACCGAAATGACGTATTTTTGCGCAGAATCTATTCAGACCTATGAAAATCGATAAACTGGACAAGCAAATTCTAGAATACCTTGTTAAGGATGCTAGAAAGCCTTTTACTGAAATTGCCAAGGATTTATTGGTAAGCCCGGGAACCATACATGTTCGTGTAAAGAAAATGGAACAATTGGGCGTTATTAAGAGCACTTCTATCAGCGTAGATTACGAGAAGTTAGGATTTGGCTTCATTGCCTATGTAGGGCTCTATACAAAGCGTTCTTTATCTTCTCCGGACATCATTGAACTCTTAAGAGCAGTTCCAGAAGTAACGGTTGCCCATCTTGCTACAGGGAAGTATGGTATTTTCTGTAAGATTCGTTGCCGCGATGCATCACATGCTAAGGATGTTATTTTCCGAATCAATGACATTGAAGGTGTTGAGAATACTGAGAGCATGATCAGTTTGGAAGAAAGTATTAATTCCAATGCTGGACTCTTGCAGTTGATAATCGACGATAAGTAATTTCTTGATAAAACTTTAAATGAAAACCCCCGCGAGGCGCAGCCTCGCGGGGGTTCTTTTTGGTTTGATTTGCGCGCTTCGCGCGCTACTTAATAGTAGGCAGGTCTACGCACGCCAGTGT
>Ga0181596_10001500_pt1 | contig 23632 bp, 17 predicted proteins | sample 041ome_6_FD_148655 | JGI IMG/M metagenome (GOLD analysis project Ga0181596, IMG submission 148655) | Coastal salt marsh microbial communities from the Groves Creek Marsh, Skidaway Island, Georgia - 041402US metaG (spades assembly) | ecosystem: Environmental > Aquatic > Marine > Intertidal zone... | reverse complement strand
AATAAGTATTTTTACGTTTTTCTTTTCCATGGATGTCTGAACCCTTTAAGGAGGCTTAAATTCTTAAAATTACCGTTCAGTTAGGGACTGTCTTTGGTGATGTTTAAATTTTAATAAGGTTTAATCTTGGTTTTGAAATTGAGCCTATCTACTCAAAGTCCGTAATACAAAGATACTACATATTGTTGAAGTCGTGTAATTGGGTGGCGTATAGAAAGACTAAAAAGAAGGCTTGTTTTTTCAAAATAAAGCAATTGCTTACACCCGAATCGTATATCCGAGGAAATGACTATATTTGTCAAAACTTTTTGGCATTCAAAAGGGGGACTTCGGTCCCCTCTTTTATTGCTGCTAATTGATGGATTACGCAAAAATAGAAAGCGCTGTAGAGAGCGCAGCTACTGACAATGATGCGTTTTTGGTGGAGTTAGAACTGAAACCAAACAACATAATCGTTGCCTTCGTAGACTCAGATAACGGTCTTACGATTGAACAGATAAAGATGATTAATCGTCAAATTGAATCTGATTTGGACCGTGATGTAGAGGATTTTAATCTAACGGTTAGTAGCCCAGACTTGAACAGGCCATTGAAAACGTGGCGTCAATACAAGAAAAATGTTGGTCGCTATTTGAAAGTAAAGTTCAATGAACGCCAAGAAGAAGGAATGTTAATGAAAGTGGAGGCAAAATATTTGGTACTAAGTGTTCCGAATAAAAAGAAAAGCGCTCCCAATACTGAATTAGAAATACAATTTGCTGATATCGCTGAGGCGAAAGTGGCGATTAGGTTTAAATAGAAGTTTTAGTTTTATAGATAATGGAAAATCAGGCGATTATCGAAAGCTTCCTCGCTTTTAAAGAGGAAAAGAACATCGACAGAACTACTTTAATGGCTTTCATAGAAGAAGCCTTTCGCAATCAATTGCGCAAGAAGTACGAGACAGATGAAAACTTTGATGTGATTGTTAACCCCGATAAAGGTGATTTAGAGATTTGGCATAACAGAATTGTCGTTGAAGACGGCATGGTTGAAGATGAAAATCAAGAAATTGAATTGACGGAAGCGTTAAAAATTGAGCCGGATTATGAGGTAGGTGAAGACGTTTCGGTTGAAGTTAAACTGATTGATTTAGGACGTCGCTTCATTCTTGCCTTTAGACAAAACTTGGTAAGCAGAATCCAGGAGCATGATAACTCTGAATTGTTCAAGCGTTACAAAGATCTTGAAGGAGAAATTATAACTGGTGAAGTACACCACGTTCGTCACCGCGAGGTAATCGTGTATGACGACGAAGGAAATGAACTTATTCTTCCCAAAGATCAAATGATCGGGGAGAGAGAGTTTTTCAGAAAGGGTGATCCGATTCGTGCGGTTGTCAAAGAGGTTGTTTTCCGCGGTACCAAACCCGTAGTAATCATGTCACGTACTGACGAACGCTTTTTGGCCAAATTATTTGAGCAGGAAATCCCTGAAGTTTATGACGGTCTTATTACCATAAAAGGAGTAGTTAGAATTCCTGGTGAAAAAGCCAAAGTAGCAGTGGAATCTTACGACGACCGGATAGATCCGGTTGGAGCATGTGTTGGAATGAAGGGTTCTCGAATTCATAGTATTGTACGCGAATTGAGAAATGAAAACATTGATGTAATTAACTATACCAACAATCTCCAATTATACATTCAGCGCGCTTTAAGCCCCGCAAAAGTAACTTCGTTGAACGTTGACGAAGAGGCGGGTCGTGTAGAGGCTTTTTTAGCTCCTGATCAAGTGAGTTTGGCTATTGGGCGCGGAGGAACAAATATTCGTTTGGCAAGTAAGCTGGTTGAAATGGAAATAGATGTTTATCGCGATGATATTGAAATCGAAGACGACATTGAATTAGACCAGTTCAGCGATGAAATTGAAGCTTGGGTAATTACCGAATTGAAAAAAATCGGATGCGATACGGCGAAAAGCGTATTGAAGCTGACTAAAGAAGAATTGGTTTCAAGAGCTGATTTGGAAGAGGAAACAGTAGAAAACATAATCTCAATTCTACAACAAGAATTTGAGGAAGAATAAAAACAGTAAAGACACTCTATGAGTAGCGTCAGATTAAGCAAGGCCACCAAAACACTCAATATCTCACTTGATCGTGCGGTTGAAGAGTTGGCAAAAAATGGCCATGACATTCCAAACAATCGAAACACAAAGATTTCGGAGGAACAGTATGAGGTCCTAAGGACAGCATTTGCCGATGATCTCGAGCGCAAGAAAGCTGCTGAAGAGGTGAGTCAGCAAGGCAAAGAAGAAAAGGAAACTTTGCGCGGCACACCAAAGGACGAAGAGCCTGCGGAGACAGTTGTAGAAGTTGAACCGGTTAAAGATGTACCTGAAGCTGCGGTAGAAGAAAAGCCTGTTGAAGAGGTGCCTGTTCCGGAAGAGGAAAAGCCTGCAGAAACTAAGGAGGAACCCGCCGAGGAAGCTATTGGTGAATTAAAGGTCATGGGTAAAATTGATCTTGACGCCACCAAACCAAAGAAAAAGCCAAAGAAAGAGGAGCCCGCTCCTGAAAAAAAGAGCCACAAACCAACCGTTAAGGCTCCAAAAAAATCTGCCGGGGGTGCCAAACTCCAAGAGCAAGCTCCAACGAAGAAGGAAGAAACTAAACCAGAGGACGTTAAGCCAGAAGACGCAGAACATCAAACTAAATACGTTAAAATCGATGGTCCAAAATTTACTGGACAGAAAATCGAGCTTCCGGTTGAAAAGCCCAAAACACCCAAAAAGAAACGGACACGAATAAAAACACAAGGACCTGGAAGCGCCACCCCGGCGCAAACCGATCCAAAAAGCCGCAATCAACGTGGCGGGAATAATCAAAATCGTGGAAAAGGAAAAGGGCGTCGCAATCAACCCGTCGTTCAGAAGCAAGAACTGTCTGATGAGGAAATCCAGAAACAGATTAAAGAAACGCTTGAAAAATTAACTTCAGGTAAAAAGAATAAAGGCGCTAAGATTAGACGCGATAAGCGAGCTGAGCGAAGAGAAAAAGAGGAGCTCGCTGACATGCAAGCAGCAGAAGAAAGCAAAGTATTGCAGGTAACGGAATTCGTTACCGTAACTGAGCTTGCCAATATGATGGCTGTAAGCGTTAATGATGTCATTGGTTCTCTCATGGGCGTTGGAGTCATGGTTACCATGAATCAACGTTTAGATGCTGAAATGCTTGAGATGGTCGCTGAAGAATTTGGATTTAGCGTAAACTTCGTTGATGAAGAGGTTACTGAAACTTTCCAGGAAGAAGAAGACAAAGAGGAAGATTTGAAGGCTCGTTCTCCAATTGTCACGGTAATGGGTCACGTTGATCACGGGAAGACTTCCCTTTTGGATTACATCCGAGAAGCAAACGTTATTGCTGGTGAAGCGGGAGGTATTACTCAGCACATAGGTGCTTATAATGTTAAGGTACACACAGGTCAAACAATAACGTTCCTAGATACACCAGGTCACGAAGCGTTTACTGCAATGCGCGCTCGTGGTGCACAAGTTACAGATATAGCCATCATTGTGGTTGCCGCTGATGATGCGGTTATGCCTCAGACGAAAGAAGCAATTTCCCATGCACAGGCAGCTGGCGTACCTATAATTATAGCGATCAATAAGGTTGATCGTGATGTGGCCAACCCCAACAAGATTATGGAGCAATTGTCTCAAGAAAATATCTTGGTCGAAGATTGGGGAGGAACTATTCAATGTCAACAGATATCTGCAAAAACAGGTCTAAATATTGAAGAGTTGCTTGATAAAGTATTGCTTGAAGCGGAAATGCTAGAATTGAAGGCCAATCCTGATAAAAATGCTAGCGGAACAGTTGTAGAAGCGTCTCTAGATAAGGGTCGCGGTTATATGTGTACCGCGTTGATTCAGGCGGGTACAATGAAAGTAGGAGATTATGTTCTTGCAGGACAATACTCTGGTAAGGTAAAGGCAATGTTGGATGAAAGAGGCAAACGAATTAAGGTTGCGGGTCCTTCAACTCCTGTAAACCTGCTTGGTATTGATGGTGCTCCAACCTCTGGTGATAAGTTCATTGTTATGGACGACGAACGTGAGGCTAAGCAAATTGCAGCGAAGCGTTTACAGTTGCAACGAGAACAAAGTGTTCGTTCACAGAAGAAAATGACCCTAGAAGAAATTGGTCGTCGTTTGAAAGTTGGGGACTTCAAAGAGTTAAATATTATTTTGAAGGGAGATGTAGACGGATCTGTAGAAGCTTTGTCGGATTCACTCCAGAAACTCACAACAGAAGAAATACAGGTCAACATTATTCATAAAGCGGTAGGTCAAATCTCCGAAAGTGATATTCTCCTTGCAACAGCCTCCGAAGCAATCGTTGTTGGTTTCCAAGTTCGCCCTTCAGCTCAAGCGCGTAAGCTTGCTGAAAAAGAAGATGTTGAAATCAGAATGTACTCAATCATTTACGATGCGATTAATGAGATCCGTGACGCAATGGAAGGCATGTTAAGTGCTGAGGTCAAGGAAGAGGTGAAAGGGTCTGCTGAGATTCGCGAGACCTTCAAGATTTCTAAGGTAGGAACTATTGCAGGTTGTATGGTCACTGACGGGACTATTGAACGCAACCATGATGTTCGAGTTATTCGAGACGGAGTGGTAGTATATACCGGTAAATTAGGTTCATTAAAGCGCTTTAAAGACGACGCCAAAGAAGTCCGTCAAGGATTTGAATGTGGTTTAAACATTGCAAACTTTAATGATATTAAGGTGGGCGATGTTGTAGAGGCCTTTGAAATGGTCGAAGTAAAACGAACCTTAGATTAGTTTTAAAATAAAAAAGCGCGGTTTTATACCGGGCTTTTTTATTGGTACTTATCTTAAAGAAAAAGCAACGCGCCTACTCCGAAAAGAGCTCCATATACTGCAGCAATTCCCAATACCCAGTGCAGTAACAACATCCATGAGGATGGCCCATGCTCATTTGTTTCATTGACCTTAAGAGCTACGGGTTTCCAAGAACCTCCAGGCTGAACCGTTTTATAAAACTTTACCAGCGTATAAAACGGCTCAGGACTCGTTAGATACATGGTAGTAATCCATGTTACTGTTGTAAAGGCAACGGTAAAAAAGAAACTGTTTGGGAAAGCCCAATCAAGTAGCGTATGAGCTATACCGTAACCAATAAATGGCGCCAAGGTTGCTGCAATTTCCGTCCATGCATTTATCCTCCACCAATACCATCGCAGTATCAGGACTAAACCGAGTCCTGCCCCGCATTCCATAATAAACTGCCATACTCCAGCAATACTATCCATCATGCTGGTGACAATCAACCCTATAAAAGCTAGAATTAGTGTAACTAACTTAGACATATTCAGGGTATTTCGCTTTGGTGAACTTGGACGGATAAAGCGTAAATAAAGGTCATTAATCAAGTAAGAGGCGCCCCAATTTAATTGAGTCGACATGGTCGACATGTATGCGGCAAAAAAGGATGCCAAAAGCATTCCTAATAAACCTTTTGGCATGAAATCGCGCATTATAAATATGTAGCCAAAACGGTAGTCCTGATTGTATTTTACCGCCTGTGGCAATTGTTCTCCATAAACGGCGCCCCAAGTATTCAGCCATTGCTCATATTCAGCTTCTTGTGCGGTCGTCATTCTTTCAAACGGCTGGTCTCCAGATAACATTTCGTAAGAAATAAAATTCGGCAGGTCTTCATCGGGATTTCCCTTGGAGCCATATAATGCTATTGCGCTAAGTGCAACTAAAATCCAAGGCCAAGGTCTCACCGCATAGTGTCCAATTTGAAACAAGGCGCTGGCTAAAAAAGAAGAACGCTCGTCTTTTGTTGCCAACATTCTCTGAGCGCTGTAGCCACCGCCTCCCGGCTCAGCTCCTGGGTACCAAGATGACCACCAAACCATTCCAAAAAAAGCAAGAAAAGAGGCCAGTGTTATTTGATAACCTCCCTGAGATGAATCGGTATTTCCTACAGCAGGTAAAAATTCGAACGTTTCTGATGGAAGCACTTCTTTGAGTCCTGAAATACCGCCTACTTCTGGAGATTGAAGCACATATACAGCGAGAACAATAGATCCCGACATGGCAAGAATAAATTGGAAAACGTCCGTATAAACAACCCCTTTAAGGCCGCTGAAACTCACGTAAACAACAACACCAACAAGAGACAAACCGGTCCAAGTAAAGGCTTCTGAATAAGAAAGACCAAAGAAACCTTGCAGCAGAGTAATCATAGCAACATTCACCCATCCCATAATTAGGATATTCATGAAGGCACCTAAATAGATGGATTTGAATGCTCTTAAAAGCGCGGCAGGCTGACCGGAATATCTGAATTCTATAAATTCAACTTCGGTTGTTAGGCCTGAACGACGCCATAAACGAGAGAAAAACACGGTGGTGAGCATTCCTCCAGCGAGCAAGTTCCACCAAAGCCAGTTTCCACTGATTCCGTATTGCCCTACCAATTCTGTAACTGCTAAAGGAGTATCAGCAGCGAATGTGGTTGCCACCATTGATATTCCGGCTATATACCAAGGCAGCGAACGCCCTCCTAAAAAATATTCACTTACAGAGGACTTGTTACTACGGCCAAAATACATGCCTACTAGAACAGTTGCTAGGAGTAATGTAATAAGAACTATAAGGTCTAAGGTGGTTAGCGTCATAAGTTTACTTACGTTTTCTTTGGAAGAAGTTCGTGATTATTTCACCGCATTCATATTCCATTATACCTGTAATTAATTCTGTCTTAGGATGAAGATTTCCGCCGTGCTCTTGGAAACCTCGTTTAGCATCTTTTGCACCAAAAACTACTCGACCCATTTGTGACCAGTAAATAGCGCCAGCGCACATGGGGCATGGCTCTAGTGTTACATAGAGCGTGCATTTTTGAAGGTATTTAGATCCTAAGTAATTTGATGCTGCGGTTATAGCTTGTATTTCTGCGTGAGCGGTAACGTCAGTAAGTTTTTCTGTAAGATTGTGCCCTCTTGCTATGATTCGCCCACTAGCGGTGATAACAGCCCCAACAGGGACTTCGCCTTTACTTGCAGCTATACGTGCTTCAGCGAGTGCAGCTTTCATGAATATGCTGTTATTGTCTAGCTCTATCATCTTCAACGCAAAATAGGTATTTGCCTCACAAGTTTGGCTATTTTTGCGGTTCAAACATAAAGTAAGATGTACAGATCTCATACTTGTGGCGAATTGCGCGCCTCACACATAGGACAAGAAGTTACACTAGCAGGTTGGGTTCAGCGCTCGCGTGAATTAGGGGGAATGACATTTCTTGATTTACGCGATCGTTATGGAATTACTCAGGTGGCGTTTAATGAAGAGTGGGACGCTAATCTATTGCAAGAGGCAAGAAAGTTAGGCCGTGAGTGGGTGGTTCAAATTAAAGGTGAGGTAATAGAAAGGCACAGTAAAAATGCTGCGATGTCAACCGGTGATGTAGAAATCAAGAGTTCTCATCTAACGGTGTTGAATGCAGCGGATACGCCGCCATTTACTATTGAAGAGGAAAGTGACGGTGGTGAAGAGTTAAGGATGAAATACCGGTACTTGGATTTGCGCAGAGCTCCGTTACAACGCAATTTAGCATTGCGAAACCGTGTAAATATTGAGGTGCGGAAGTATTTAGATCAGGAGGGTTTCATGGATATTGAAACACCGTTTTTAATAAAATCTACACCGGAAGGCGCAAGAGATTTTGTTGTCCCGTCCCGTATGCAGGAAGGTAAGTTTTATGCTTTACCACAAAGTCCGCAAACATTTAAGCAACTGCTTATGGTAAGTGGTTATGATAAGTATTACCAGATTACCCGTTGTTTCCGTGATGAGGATTTAAGAGCGGATCGTCAACCTGAATTCACCCAGATAGATTGCGAGATGGCCTTCGTTGAGCAAGAAGATATTTTGAGCACTTTTGAGGGTTTGCTGCTACACCTTTTAAAAGAAGTTAAAGGGGTTCATATTGATGGCGTGCCTCGCATGACCTACGCGGAATCAATGGAAAGGTTTGGCAATGACAAACCAGATATTCGATTTGGTATGGAGTTAGCAAATTTAAATGAGCTTACTCAAAACCTTGGCTTCATGGTATTTGATCAAGCAGAGACGGTTTTAGGCATTGCCGTTCCGGGGGCAGCATCTTGGTCGCGCAAGCAGATAGACAAATTAACTGATTGGGTGAAGCGTCCAGACATCGGGATGAAAGGCATGGTTTACTGTAAGGTGAATGAGGACGGTACGTACAAGAGTTCGGTAGACAAGTTTTATACGCAAGAACAACAAGCCGAGTGGGCCAAAGCAGCGGAAGCTAATCCAGGTGATTTGATTTTAATATTAGCTGGCGAGGAGCGTTTGACTAGAAAGGCTACGTCTGAGTTGCGACTGCATATTGCAGAGGAAATGGGATTGCGAAACCCTGAGGATTTTGCCCCTTTATGGGTAGTTGACTTTCCATTGTTAGAATGGGATCATGAATCAGAACGTTTCCATGCTATGCACCATCCGTTTACTTCTCCGAAACCTGAGGATATAGAGTTAATTGAAACAAATCCAGGAGAGGTACGCGCAAACGCATATGATTTAGTGTTAAACGGGAATGAAATTGGCGGAGGGTCAATACGTATTCATGATCGAGCACTACAAAGTAGAATGTTTGACTTACTCGGCTTTTCAAAAGAAGAAGCAGAGAAGCAGTTTGGATTTTTAATGAACGCGTTTGAATATGGAGCCCCGCCTCACGGAGGTTTAGCTTTTGGGTTTGATCGACTCGTAGCAATCCTTGGCGGCGCTGAGGTTATCCGAGATTTTATTGCATTTCCAAAAAATAATTCAGGTCGCGATGTTATGATTGACGCTCCAGCGACAATTGACGAAATTCAACTCAATGAGTTAAAGCTTATAACCACTGCGAAACCGAATGAATAGATAAGTACAGTTTTTGTAGCTTTAGCCTCCTTAACAACTTCATATGCTACGAAAACTTACCCTGTCGTTAGCCTTTATTGCCGCCACATTTATTTTAAAAGCCCAAAAACCCGAGTCCAATACATTGTCAGACAAAGAGATTCGAGAAATGACATGGGTTGAAGCCATGCAAGATTATCGTGTCAACTTTCACACGGTGGTCTCTAAGTTTGAAAAAGCCCACAAAGGAGTGACCTATGAAAAAGGTCATGGAATTAAACAATTCCGTCGGTGGGAATACATGATGGGTCAGCGCGTTGGCGCAGACGGCGTTAGGCCAAATCCCGCTGTCTTATACCAAGCAATTCAATCTCAAAAAAGCAGTAACACATCAGAATACGGTGAGTGGAAACCTATGGGTCCATTTAATGCGCCTTCTGGTGGTGGAATTGGCAGAATCAATAACGTAGCGTTTCACCCTCTCCATAATGACACCATTTATGCGGGAGCTCCCGCTGGAGGACTATGGGTGAGCTATGATGACGGTCAGAGTTGGCAAACCTTTACAGATGAACTAACCAACTTAGGAATAAGTGATCTTGCTATTGATCCTACTAATCCGAATATTATGTATTTGGCTACAGGAGATCGTGACGGTGCGGACACCTATAGTTACGGCCTTTTAAAGTCAACTGACGGTGGTTTAACGTGGGGTACAACGGGCTTGTCATTTAATGTGAGTCAGAATTATAGAATTGGCCGTGTAAATATTGATCCGGACAATACAGATATTATTATTGCAGCCACCAACGGTGGAGTCTACCGATCTACGGATGCTGGGAACACTTTTACACTAGAGCAAATTGGCTCATTTTATGGACTTCATATAGGCAACGGAGATACTGCTTACGCCACTACTTCAGGCAGCTCACCAAAGGTGTATAGATCAGTTGACGCCGGGGATACGTGGCAGCAATTATCCAACGGTCTACCCACAAGTGGAAAGCGTAGATGTGAGTTAGCCGTAAGCAATACCCCCGGAACGTTGTACGTTGTTTACGGGGATAGCAACAATGGTTATGGCGGAGTTTACCGTTCTAAAAATGGAGGAAACTCATGGACGCAAATGAGTTCAACTCCTAATATTATGGGTTGGTCAAACACGGGTTCCGGATCTGGCGGACAGGCCTGGTATGATATGTCTATTGCCTGTGATCCAAATAATGAAAACACCATTTATGTAGGGGGAGTAAATATTTGGAAGTCTACCAATGGAGGTTCTACTTGGTCTATAGTTGGTCATTGGTATGGTGCAGGTTCTACTCCTTATGTTCATGCTGATCACCACGATGCTATATTTAGACCAAATACTTCAGAGCTCTATGTGGGCACAGATGGCGGGGTCTATAAAACAACTAATGGCGGAGCATCATGGTCTGAGTTGAATGACGGAATGAACATCTCTCAATATTATAAGATAAGCCAAAGCACTTCAGATACTTCTTTAATTGTGGCCGGTGCTCAAGATAATGGTTCACATTTACGCTCGAATACATTCAACTGGTCAGAGGTTACTGGTGGAGATGGAATGGACAATGGTGTGGATGCTGTCAATGACAATATTCTCTACACTTCTGTATATTATGGTGACTTCTACAGGAGTAATAATGGAGGTGCTTTTTTCTCACCGATTAATAATCTATCACCCGCGGGATCTGGGAATTGGGTAACCCCATTTAATGTTGATCCTGTTGTTTCAAATACTATTTATGCTGGTTTCACAAGATTATGGAAATCTGTAAACGGAGGTCAAAGTTGGTCGGCAACGTCAACAAATAATGTGAACGGGAACTCCAATATTGATGAGTTTGAAGTTGCTAAAAGCAATGCAAATTTCATCTATGTACTCATCAATCAAAACGTATATAAGTCAACCAACGCCGGTTCCAGTTGGTCCACAATAACTCCTTCAGGGAGCTTGGCTCCAGGGTCTAATGTATTAGGTATAGGAATTGATCCGGACGATGAAAATCATATTGCTATTGCTATTGGCGGTTATAATGGGAATAAGAAAGCGATGGAAAGCTTTAATGGAGGACAAACATGGTCAAACATTTCAACGGGTCTTCCTAATGTTCCTGCTACAGCGATTGCTTTTGAGGGTAACGGTAGTGATGGTATTTATATTGGAACTGATATAGGGGTGTATTACAAGAGCTCCATTTACCCTACATGGGTTAGTTACAATAAGAACTTACCAAACGTTATAATCAGTGATTTAGAGGTCTACGAAGATCAGTCTTTGCTGCGCATTGGAACCTTCGGTCGCGGTGTTTGGCAGAGCCCTATGATGGCAGGTTTAAGTAATGCTCCTGAAGCGAATTTTAATGCTGATCCATACAGTACTTGTGGGTTGTTGGATACGATTCAATTATCAGACGCATCATCAGGACAGCCAACATCTTGGTATTGGCAGATTACGCCGTCATCATATAGTTTTGTTGGTGGAACTAATGACAGTTCTGAAAACCCGCAGATTGCCTTTAGCTCAACGGGTAATTATACAGTCACACTTAGTGTAAGCAACAACTATGGAACAGATGATACCACCCAATTCCAAGTTATTTCTGTAGGCGGTGCTATGCTTCCTTTTATAGAAGACTTTGAAAATGGAAGTAATGGTTGGGAGATTTATAATCCTGACAATGGCATTACCTGGGCGGCGGCGTCAGTTGGCGGATCCACTCCGGGTTCAACCGCTATGAGCGTGAGTCATTATTCCTACTCCACTAGTGGTGAGGTAGATGAATTGATAAGTCCGCCTCTTGATTTCTCTAATGACACCCTGGTCACAATGACCTTTGAATATGCATCATCCTATTATTCCTCAGGATATACGGATAGCTTGAAGGTATACATTAGTGGAGATTGTGGTTCTAGTTGGAACGAATTGGCTAGTTGGAAATCAGACGATGTTACTTTTAGTACCGCTGGACAGTTGTCTAGTTCATTTGTTCCAAATAGTCCTTCTAATTGGTGTTTTGGGAACGCGAATGTATCATGTCCTTCAATTGATTTGAACGCGTATAGTGGAATGTCAGGTATTCGCGTCAAGTTTGTTGCGATTAACGGATATGGGAACAATATTTTCATTGACAATATTAATATAATCGGTCAAGCTCAAATTGCTCCTGTAGCATCCTTTGTAGGTGATACCGCGGCATGTGTGGGACAGACTTTGAAATTTTACGATTTCACTACGCCATCGCCCACAACTCGTATGTGGTATTTCCCAGGAGGAACTCCATCAACGTCAACATTGGCAAGCCCTTCTGTAACCTATGCAGCCCCTGGCATGTATGATGTAAAACTTGTAGTGAGTAATACAGTAGGATCAGATTCTGTTTCACTTGTCAATTATGTTGATATCGTAACAGCTCCAACATCCTCTGTATCCCTTTCAGTGAGTTCATCTACCGTTTGTGAAAACGACAGTGTTTTTGCTTCAGCAACTTATTTGAATGGAGGACTTTCACCCTCATTTGACTGGATGATTAACGGTAGTGTTGTTTATTCTGGCGGTACAACTTACGCTGGAGTATTATTGGATGGAGATGTACTAAAAGTCAAAATGACTAGTTCAGACGATTGTGTTTCTTCCAAGGTAGTATTTGATTCTTTGACAATTACGGTCAACGACTTACCTGCTGTAACATTGGCCTCACAGGGCTATGTATGTGAGTTAGAAGACCCAAAAATCTTGACAGGCGGAGCCCCCGTCGGTGGAGTTTATTCTGGTACGGGTGTGTCCAACGGTTCCATTTTCCCAAATATTGCAGGTGTTGGTTCACATTGGATTTATTACACCTATACAGACCCAATAACTGGTTGCTCAAATACAAAGCAACGGTCTATGAGTGTACAGCCGGCCCCAAATAAGCCTACTGTGGCTCAAGACGCATTAACAGGAGAGCTTCAGGCCACCACGCCTCCTGGAAGCTATACTTTCCAATGGTTTGATGCCAACATGAGCCCAATAGCAGGAGCTACATCTTCTACTTATATGCCAGGCTCAAACGGTGATTATTACGTAGAGATTACCTCAAATATCCAATGCTCTAATATCTCTGATGTGTACAGCGTAAACAACATAGGATTAGGCGAGGAACTTTTATCGGGTTATGAAATTTATCCTAACCCAGCAGTAAATATGTTGACGATTCGCTTAGACGGTATTTCTAACGTAAGAATTCTTGATGCAGCTGGCCGCACGGTGCTTATAACCACTGTAAACGGTTCTTTAGATGTAGATGTACAAGATTGGGCACGTGGTGCTTACATGGTCCAACTCATTCATAATGATGAAATTGAAAATGTACCGCTACTGTTACAGTAGATGCGTATGAATTGATATAAAAAAACCTCCTGAACTTCAGGAGGTTTTTTTTGACGAAAGTCAAGCCTTAGGCTATAGACATGTGATTTATCAAGCTTTTAAAAAGCTCTAACCCGTCTTCATTATTTAATTCGGAATCAGCAGCGCGCTCTGGATGCGGCATCATTCCAAAAACATTCTTTGCTCTATTGCAGACTCCTGCAATATTTTCGACGGCTCCATTAGGGTTTTCAGCTTCACTTACAACACCGGATTGACTGGAATATTTAAAGAGAATTTGGTCGTTCGCTTTTAAATCTTCTAAAGTTTCGTTAGAACAATAGTAATTCCCCTCGCCATGCGCGATTGGTATTTTATAGCCGCGATTATGGTCAAGATCTGCTGTAATTCCCGCTGTCGTACTTATGGGTTTGATAAATACGTTTTTGCAGATGAATTTGTGACTGTTATTATGCCTTAGCGCCCCAGGTAATAAGCCGCTTTCAGTTAGTATTTGAAATCCATTGCATACCCCTAATACATAACCGCCGTTATTCGCAAAATCAATTACGCTGCCCATAATAGGACTCATTTTGGCTATAGCTCCAGATCGTAAGTAATCTCCGTATGAAAATCCACCAGGTAGAACTACGCAATCTACCTCTTGAAGATCAGTATCCTTATGCCACAGGTTGACCACATCATAACCCATGATAGTCTCCAATACATAAATCATGTCTTGGTCACAGTTTGACCCCGGAAAGGTAATTACACCAAACTTCATAGCGTTTACTTTTATTGCGACAAATGTACAGTCTTTAGCGCAATATTGAAGACATGAGTTAGGAAGGATTGTATATACTTATTGGCAGTATTTTCCTTGAAGTACCCTGATTATGAGAGATCCATACCTTTAGGAGATATACGCCACTTGGTGGCCTTTTATTCAACCAATTTATAGGTCTAATTTCCAGGTATTGTTCACCAGCACTTATGGGCTGGTCAACAAAGACGTTAGTTATTGGGCGTCCTGAAGGCGAATGAACGGAAAGCGTGAGTCTTGCCTCTGACGGTGCAATAATTTGAAGTCTAGTTGTTGGTATCATATTATGAGGGTCGTATGAAATATGAGGTTGGCTTAATTCTATTGTGCCTGTATACACCGGGTTACGAATATGTGATACCGAATTGGGGCTATTTGGTGTAGCCTCTGTTGGATAGGAAATAGAGAAATGATGCGGCGCCCAATTAAGAGAATCTGTTCCTGAAAGATTAAAGGAAATCCTTTCTGCGCTATGCTTGTCATAAAGTTCTTGATTCCATGGTGCATAAGTCATTTGGTCAATTAGAGCGCCAAACCTGCCGAAAAGACGAATGGAACACCTTACGTTAGGAAGAGAAAATGGTGCAGGTACAGATAAAAAACCCTTTGGTAATAACAGGGGGTAAAGAGGCTCTTGTGAATTATAGCGTGCCAAATCGGGATCAATTAATTGGACTTCAAAGGAGCCGACTTCCGGATTTTTCTCTAGTTGTAAATCTTGGAGAATCACAGGGAATGAATTGTTATTGTGCAGCTCAATGAACTCACTCAAATAGTTCGGGTTAAAATGAACCTCGCTTAAAAACAGATGCGAGCTGTCCGAATGGAGTGGAGTTTGAAATTGAAATGTAGTATCACCAAGTGGTTCGGAGAGTTTGATTCCTGCAGGTAGTAAAAAGGGTCGTTCAGGGTCGAATACGTGGGAAAGAATGGAAGGTTCTAAGAGGTCAAGGTATGGCCATACGGAATAAGAAAACTCGCTATATACCTGACCTGTAGAGTCTACAAAAAAGGCAATAGTTTCCTGATTTGGAAGGTTAGCTTCCAAAACCTGATTTGGAGTGTAAGTCGCAATGGATTCCACATAGAATTGATTTGCTAGGCCATTTAGCGATTCCGCAACTAAAAGGAAGTCACCAAGTTTCTGATGCGGTGCAAAGATTTCTTTATATGGTTGTAAGCAGAGAATAATACCATCTTTTTGAATAGTTAGAACCGCTTCTTCAGGAAGCCTTAGATCTTTAACCAACCGTGTATGGCCGCTGTCCAAATCATAGGTAAATAGTGTTGTTTTACCAGAAGGCTCTAAAACGGATAGGGTGATATTAGCTACAGCTTGGTCTGATTGTACGTCAATAAAATACCCTCCTGCAGAAGCAAAAGGATGAATAGCAGTAATCCAGCATGTCTTTGGCGTGGGGTAATTAATTTCAATTTTGTGTGTATTGATGGTGCTTAAATTTCCTTCAGCATCCAGGGCATTTGGAATGAGAATTTCATAATAACCAATAGGAATGGGACGGGATTTTTCTAAATACCAGTATTCGTCAAAGTGGCTGCGAATGGTCAATGTATCCTTAAACGCACCATCGGAAAGTAGAAAAGCTTCAAAACCATTGGCTAATTCGCACCATTCGTTCCATTTTACTTGTAAAGAAAAAGGGTTTAAAATAGCACAGCTAAGTATTGATGGTCCAATGGTGTCGGGGAAATCGAAACCTTCAGCCAGTAATGTTGAAAAGAGAAATTTATCTACACGAGTTGAGGTAAAGCGCGCATATATACTCAAAGACTCACTTCGCATTAGGGTGCTGTCCGCGCAAGTAAAGAGAAGAGAATCATCATCATAAACCAAGAAATGACCTGAAGAATCCCTTAATATTTTTAATGATACCTGCGGGTTGTTTGAATTAACATAATTAGGAATATGGCCAATTACTGTATCCTTGAGAGGGGTGTGAAGGATCAGGCTTAGGTTGTCTGAGGTATTTCCGCCCAATTGTATGGCATAATAGTTTGAACCATTTTCAATGAATCTGAATTCACAATAGTTTGCGCTTGAAGGGTTAAAACCCATTGAGACATTTAGACGCCATTCTGCATTTAGTCCGGCTAGACTTGACCGTCTCCAAATTAATGAACCTGCAGAAGGAGCGTTAGATTGCAATCCTTGCTTGGTATAATTCATCCATGCTGTATCACCTGTCCATTGGGGATTGGGTGAAGTTAGAGAGTCTGAAAGGTGATAGAATTGCCCAAAAGCAGTATTGGAAATGAGGTAAAGAATAAAGATTAAGGCATGACGGAACCATTGCGTTTTCATAAGGCTGATAAGAATTAGATTTGTAGGGTTCTAAATAAGTTAGTGTATTTATGAGAATTGCAATAGTTGGTGTAACGGGAATGGTTGGACAGATCATTTTGAAAGTTTTAGCAGAGCGAAGCTTTCCTGTAACCGAGTTGATTCCTGTTGCTTCAGAAAAAAGCGTGGGTAAACAAATTCAATTTGGTGGTAGAGCCTGGGTAATTCAAAATATTGAGCATGCAGTTTCCGCCGCTCCAGATATTGCATTATTCTCGGCAGGAGGTAATCTATCATTAGAGTGGGCTCCAAAATTTGCAGCAGTAGGTACACGTGTTGTAGACAATTCCAGCGCATGGCGAATGGACATTAATAAAAAGCTAATTGTTCCCGAAATCAATGCAGATACATTGGAATCAACGGACATGATTATTGCAAACCCTAACTGTTCTACCATACAGCTTGTTATGGCATTAAACCCATTGCATAAGGCATTTGGTGCTAAGCGAGTAATTGTGAGCACATATCAAAGCGTAACAGGAACCGGAAAAGCAGCCGTAGATCAGCTTGAGGGTGAGCGGTTAGGCGCAAATGTGCATATGGTTTATCCCTATAAAATTGATCGAAATTGTATTCCTCATTGCGATGTTTTTCTTGACAATGATTACACCAAAGAGGAAATGAAGATGACTCAAGAGACGGCTAAAATTATAGGTGACGACAGAATAAAATTGGCAGCAACAGCGGTTCGTGTTCCGGTACAGGGAGGGCATAGCGAAAGTGTCAATATTCAGTTTGAACGGCCTTTCGAAATAGCGGAAATACGCCAAATATTAAGTGAGACTGATGGCATAACTCTGCAAGACCAACCAGAATTTAATACGTACCCAATGCCATTAATGGCGGAGGGAAAAGATGATGTTTATGTGGGTCGAATAAGGCGAGATTTTACTGCAGAAAACGCCCTGAATATTTGGATTGTCAGTGACAATCTGCGCAAAGGTGCTGCAACCAATACTGTTCAGATTGCAGAAGCTCTTCTTGCGAAGGGATTTGTTAGTTATTGATTCTTTTTCACAATTCCTTACCATAATCGCGGAACAGATGGCCTCTTATTTGTGTTATTTGAACCATGAAGGTGAAAATATTAACTATAGCTGTGTTTGGGTTAGTCCTGAGCTGTACAGCACAAACCAACAAGACAATGAGTGATGCATATGCAATGGCAGTCATTCCTGAACCCGGTGAAGGTCAAGAAGTAGCAGTTTTAGCTTCAGGATGTTTTTGGGGTACAGAATATTATTTACAGAAAATACCTGGGGTACTTGCTACTACATGTGGATATACAGGAGGTATGGTCAAGAACCCAAGTTATAGGGAGGTATGCACAAAACGCACGGGACATTATGAGGCCGTTCATGTTGTTTTTGATCCTTCTCAGGTAAGTTTTGAGGAATTGGCGCGTGTGTTCTTTGAAACGCACGATCCAACGCAGCGCGATGGACAGGGTCCAGATATTGGACCTCAATACCGTAGTGCCATTTTTTTTCAAAATGAAGCACAATTTGAAATAGCCTTGATGTTGAAAACATTGCTGGTGAATAAGGGCTACGATGTAGCTACGGAAATTCTTCCAGCAGCCGAATTTTATTCTGCGGAAAATTATCATCAAGATTATTATGACAATAAGGGCGGCACACCGTATTGTCACGCTCCTCGAAAGCTATTTTAAATACGAGTAATAAAAAACCTCGCAGGCAACTGCGAGGTTTTTTTATTCAAAGGCGCAACAGGCGCATTCCTTACTCTTGGAGTTCAAAATCTTCCATGAACTTAGTCGTGTAAACTCCTTTACGGAAATCTTTATTATCCAATAATTGTTGATGAAATGGAATCGTTGTTTTAATTCCTTCCACTATAAACTCATCAAGAGCTCGCTCTAGTTTGTCTAAAGCTTCTTCACGTGTACGAGCTGTAATGATCAACTTGGCAATCATAGAATCGTAGTACGGAGGAATAGCATAACCACTATAGCAATGCGTATCAAGGCGGACTCCATGCCCACCTGGGGCGTGAAATGAAGTAATCATACCTGGAGATGGTCGGAAGTCGTTAAATGCATCTTCAGCATTAATTCGAACTTCTATACTATGCATTTCAGGAAAGTAATTTTTACCAGAAATAGGCTCTCCAGCAGCCACTTTGATTTGTTCACGAATTAAGTCGAACCCTACGACTTGTTCTGTAATAGGATGTTCTACTTGGATACGAGTGTTCATTTCCATAAAGTAGAAGTTTCGGTCTTTATCCACCAAAAACTCCACTGTACCGGCACCTTCATAGGCAATGAATTCAGCAGCTTTGACTGCGGCCTCGCCCATCTTCTTGCGAAGCTTATCCGTCATGAATGGAGAGGGTGTTTCTTCTACCAATTTTTGATGACGACGTTGAACAGAACAATCGCGTTCGCTTAAGTGACAAGCTTTCCCGAAGCTGTCTCCAATGATTTGAATTTCAATATGTCTAGGCTCAAGGATGAGTTTTTCCATATACATACCGTCGTTACCAAAGGCTGCTGCTGCCTCACGACGAGCGCTGTCCCATGCACCTTGAAGTTCGTTTTCCTCCAAGATTGCACGCATCCCCTTGCCACCACCACCGGCGGTAGCTTTCATCATGACTGGATAGCCAATTTTGCGGGCTGTTGCAACAGCGTCTTCGTATGTCTCAAGAATTCCTTCTGAACCGGGTATACAAGGTACCCCAGCTTTTTTCATAGTTTCCTTGGCGGTAGCCTTATCGCCCATGCTGTCTATTTGATCGGGGCTTGCACCAATAAACTTGATGCCGTGCTCTTGACAAATACGAGAAAATTTGGCATTCTCACTTAGGAAACCGTAACCGGGGTGAATAGCATCCGAATTGGTTATTTCCGCCGCGGCTATAATATTTGGAATACTTAAATAGCTTTCTGAAGAGGCTGCGGGACCGATACATACGGCTTCATCCGCAAAACGAACATGCAATGAATCAGCATCTGCTTGAGAATAAACAGCAACAGTCTTGATGCCCATCTCTTTACAAGTGCGGATTACGCGCAGTGCAATCTCACCCCTATTGGCAATGAGTACTTTCTTAAACATAACGAGCGTGTTTTCGCAGTTTTATGAGGGATCAACTAAAAATAGCGGTTGATCATATTCGATAGGACTTTGATCGTCAACTAGAACTTTAACGATTTTTCCGCTCACTTCACTTTCAATCTCATTGAACAGCTTCATGGCTTCTACAATACAAAGAACATCGCCTGGTTTGATTTCAGAGCCCACTTTCACAAAAGCATCTTGTTCTGGCGAAGGGCTGCGGTACAACGTTCCAATCATTGGTGATTTCACCTCAATGTAATTACCGTTATCATCTTCTGATGCTGCTGCAACTTCGGGTGCTACAGGAGCCGAAGGAGTTGCTGGCGCAGCAGCAACGGGCATTGCCGCCTGAGGAGCAACCGCTTGGATAATTGTTGGTTGTTCAGCTGCACCTGATGCCGTCTTAATGTTAATCTTGAAATCTTCGGTTTCTAGACTCACTTCTTGAGCGCCGCTTTTTGAAACGAATTTGATGAGTGCTTGGATTTCTTTCAAGTCCATGTTCGTGTTATTTAGGAATATGAATTTACGAGTTATTTTTTATCGATTGCCCATTTGATCCACATAGCTCCCCAAGTGAATCCTCCACCGAAAGCTGCGAAGAAGATATTATCTCCTTTTTTGAATTTATCCCTATAGTCCCACATACCCAATGGAATGGTTGCGGAGGTTGTATTTCCGTAATTTTCAATATTTACGACTACTTTCTCTTTGGTTAGCCCCATGCGACGAGCAGTGGCATCAATAATTCTAAGATTTGCTTGGTGCGGAACCAGGTAGGCTACGTCATCACCGGTAAGATTATTTTTTTCAAGCAATTCTGCTGAAGTGTCAGCCATTCTGCTTACTGCAAAACGGAAAACATTCTGGCCTTCTTGACGAATAGCATGTTGTTTTTTATCAATGGTATCATGTGAGGGAGGCAGAAAAGAGCCGCCTGCTTCAATGCGTAAAAAATCACGACCAACCGCATCTGTTCTGAGGATTTCATCTTGAACGCCTAAATCTTCTTCGTTGGGTTCCATTAAGGCAACCCCACAGCCATCGCCAAACAATATACATGTTGTACGATCCGTGTAATCAACAATTGAGCTCATTACGTCGGAGCCCACCACTAAAACTTTCTTATATTTTTTGGATTCAATGTAAGCTGCAGCATTACTAACTGCGTAAAGAAAAGAAGAGCATGCAGCTTGTAAGTCAAAAGCATATGCGTTAGTTGCACCAATTTCTTGAGCAATATAAGCTGAGGTGATTGCAACAGGCATATCAACAGTAACGGATGCTAGGATGACTAAATCAACGTCGTCCACGCGAACGTCGTATTCTTTCTTCATTGCTTCAACCGCTTTAATAGCTAAATAGGATGCGCCGCGTCCCTCCTCAGGTTTTAAAATACGTCTTTCTTTGATTCCAGTTCGAGTAGTTATCCATTCATCATTGGTGTCTACCATGGATTCCAACTCGCTGTTGGTTAGAACATATTCAGGAACATACCCTCCGATGGCTGTAATTGCTGCTTTCATCCTATCTCGTTGAGGGGGCTAAAATAGGCGACCTATTTAAAAAACCCGGTTTAAAAAAGAAAAAGTAGCCTTTTGAGGGGCTACTTATTTATAAATCAATTGTTTATCTAAACAATTAAGCTTGTTCCATGACCACTTTACCTTTGTAGTAAAGTTTTCCTTCGTGCCAGTGCGCACGGTGGTAAAGGTGTGCTTCGCCAGTAGTAGGGCAAATCGCTAATTGCTGATCGGCCGCTTTGTAGTGCGTTCTGCGCTTGTCTCTTCTTGTGCTTGACTGTCTACGCTTAGGATGTGCCATATCTAAATGTTATTTATTATTCAACAAATTTTTTAATTGATCCCATCTAGGATCAGTACTTTCTTTTCCGTCCTCTTCTATAAAATCTTCAACACCGTTTCCTGCGTTAGGCCCAGTTAATTTGGGTGGAATGCTTAGAACAACTAACTCGTATAAAATTTGAGAAATGTTGAACGAATGCTCTCCGTGAGGGAGAATGAGAAGCTCATCATTTTCATCGTTGTATTCTTCCCCAAACTTTACTTGCATTTCAAAACTATTTGTTAGTGCTTGAGTAAAGTTTTCGTTGGTAACGTCGCATGGCGCCGTAATAGAACCGTTGAACGTGAAATCAAGATCAAATACTGTTTCACTTTTCAACATTTTCATTACTGCTTTGCCCTGCAAATCGCGGTAATCTGTGAATTCAAAAAGAGTAAAGAACATGTCATTCAGTTCGTATTCAAACTCGTGAGGACCAAGCTTTAAGCCGCTAAAAGAAATGGTAAAGTCTTTAGCCTTCATTAGTTTCTCATCTGAATGAGCGTGCAAAGATATTCAAATTGTTGAAAACTTCTAACGCTTATCGTTTTGTTTTTTGATTGGGTTTGCTGTCATCTCATCAAAAGCTTTTCTATTGTTGACAACATCAATTGCGGTAAATAAAGCTGAGCGGAATGAATGCTCATTAGCTTTGTTTTTACCTGCAAGATGCATTGCTGTTCCATGGTCGGGTGATGTTCGTACCACGGAGAGACCTGAGGTAAAATTCGTCCCTCTTCCCATTGCTAAGGCTTTAAAAGGCACCAATACTTGATCATGGTACATTCCTAATACAGCATCAAACTTAGTGTCATACCCTTGACCAAAGAAGCCATCTGCAGGGAAAGGCCCCTTTACTATAGCCTGTATTGCACTAGCGTTTTCAATGGCAGGCTTGATTATTTCTTCTTCTTCAACCCCAATAGTACCCATTTCTCCCGCGTGTGGGTTTAAACCTAAAACCGCAATACTGGGATTGACAATACAAAAATCTCGCTTTAGACTTTGCGCCAAGAGCTCAATGGAACGTGTGATTTTCTCTATTGATAACGATTCGGCAACTTGTGAAATGGGAACATGACCAGTTACAGTTGCAACCTTTAATTCTTCTGATGAAAGGATCATCAAAACATCGTCACCGAATGATTCTGATAAGTATCCTGTATGTCCCTTAAACCCCTCTAAGGATTGAGCAATATTATGCTTATTAATTGGTGCAGTTAGAATGGCATCTATTTTACCCGCTTTTGCTGCGCTTATGGCAGCATCAATGCTCTTAAGAGCATATGCTCCGCTTACATCCGTTGGTGTCCCAAGATTCAGCTCAACATTATCCTCCCAGGTGTTTATCAAGTTCAGTTTCTTCTCTCTTACATCCTCAATGCTATTGCATATAAAGAAATTGAATTCCCTTTTGTCCAAGGCATTTTTGTGGTATGAAGCAACCTTGCTTGAAGAAAAAATTACCGGCGTACAGAGATCTAATATTTCTTTGTTTTCCAGCGTTTTGATGATTAGTTCAAAGCCAATTCCATTGAGGTCGCCACAGGTGATTCCGATTGTGGGTTTCTCAAGAACCACAGCAGTACGCGCCTGTATCTCACCAGGTTTAACGTTCTCACTGAACATCTCGGATTGTTCTTGTAAAAACGTGGATTCTTTATCGCTCAAAGGTGATGCTTTCACATCTTTTACTGGACCCTTCTGTTTATTGCGATTGCGATTTCTGTTTCTGTTTTTATTCCGGTTGTTGTTTGCTTCTTCTTCCGGTTTAGCTGAGGCTTTTTCTCCATCAGATGCAGCAATGTTTTCTTTTGGTTTACGATTGCGATTTCTGTTCCGATTTCTGTTCCGGTTTTTATTCTGGTCATTCCTTGGATTACCCTCAGAATCGCCTTGTGGTGTGTTTTCTTTTTTATCGCTCATTCTAGTAATTGCTTAAATAGTCAAAAAGCAAACGCACGCCTATCCCAGTTCCTCCTTCTACTTGGTAGCCAACTCGCTTCGCCAGATGTGCGGGACCAGCAATATCCAGATGGATGTACGGATAATTTGTAAAATGCTCTAAGAATTTGCCCGCGGTGATTGCGCCTGCCTCTGCTCCGCCAATATTTTTAAGATCGGCGATCGGGCTTTTGAGTAATTCTTTGTATTCATCCCAAAACGGAAATTCAACCACGCGCTCTCGAGTCTTG
>Ga0181596_10001490_pt1 | contig 23737 bp, 19 predicted proteins | sample 041ome_6_FD_148655 | JGI IMG/M metagenome (GOLD analysis project Ga0181596, IMG submission 148655) | Coastal salt marsh microbial communities from the Groves Creek Marsh, Skidaway Island, Georgia - 041402US metaG (spades assembly) | ecosystem: Environmental > Aquatic > Marine > Intertidal zone... | reverse complement strand
GGCACTTAAACGGGCACTATATAAATGTTAATAAGAAGTAAACCCCTACGGGTGTTTAGCTCAGTTGGTTTAGAGCGCTACCTTGACAGGGTAGAGGTCACTGGTTCGAATCCAGTAACACCCACAATTATCCTTAATGGCTTGGCTTTATTGCCATAAACCTCATTTTCACCCCAATTTTCACATAAAACACTTCTAAAGCTAACCTTGGAAAGGAGATGCTTTCTTTCTGACTTTAAAGTCACAATAATTTTGAGCTCTCTTTTGACGGCCTTAATCGACAGTTTTGTTTAAGGTTTGCAAAATTATAGGCTTAAATACAACAATTGTAGGTACAACATAATGGAGCTTTAAAAAAAGTCGTTTAATTTCATTATATAATTTAAATTCAGATGGATCAGACAAAAAAATATTACCTAGTATATCCTTACGTACAAATGATGGGATGTATTTGGTTTTTAGACTCTTTGTAGTCAACTAATAAAATGATTTTCAGTAGCTTCTAATCTTCTCATAAAACGAGCCTTTTTTTGTTTAAAAATTTTATTTTCAAAATTTCGACCATGAATCGATTTAATAATGATTCAAAAAAAATAGATCAGAAGGAGTAGTGCGAGAATACTTTATTTATTTACTGTCTTCATTGGATGCTTTAGGAACTTCAACCAATACCTTAAGGAATTTTTTCCTCAGGGTTTGCAAGGAGTGTTCAACCCAAACTTTCACACCAACTTTTTGATCGGAGAAATCTGCACCAATTACTTCATAAATATTAATTATATTTAAACATGAGTAAAAATTCAACCACCTATTGGAAAACCAATCTTAAGTATTTGGGTATATTACTTTGTATTTGGTTCATCGTCTCTTTTGTATTTGGAATCCTTTTAGCTGAAACCTTAAACCAATTTCAAATAGGGGGCTTTCCCCTCGGGTTTTGGTTTGCTCACCAAGGGTCTATTTACTCATTTGTCATTTTAATTTTTGTTTACGTCTATTTGATGAACAAACTCGACAAGAAATTTGATGTCGATGAAATATAAAACTTGGAAAAATTTATGAGCGCACAAACATGGACTTACCTTTTGGTAGGGGTTACTTTTTTTATATACATTATAATTGCCATTATCTCTAGAGCAGGATCTACAAAAGAATTTTATGTAGCTGGAGGTGGAGTAAATCCGATTGCAAACGGTATGGCTACTGCGGCAGATTGGATGTCAGCAGCCTCGTTTTTATCTATGGCAGGTCTTATCGCATTCATGGGCTATTCAGGAGGGCAATATCTGATGGGCTGGACAGGAGGTTATGTCCTTTTGGCACTTTTACTGGCACCTTACCTCAGAAAATTCGGAAAATTTACTGTTCCCGACTTTATAGGAGAACGTTATTATTCAAAAAATGCTCGATTAGTAGCTTTAATCTGTGCCTTATTTATATCCTTCACCTATGTGGTTGGACAAATGAAGGGGGTGGGAGTTGCTTTCGCACGTTTTCTAAATGTGCCTTTCGACACAGGTGTCCTTATTGGTATCGGAATTGTCTTTTTTTATGCTGTTTTGGGAGGAATGAAAGGTATTACCTACACCCAAGTGGCTCAGTTTTGTGTATTGATTTTTGCTTTTACTGTGCCTGCGATTTTCATTTCTTTACAAATGACAGGAAATCCAATCCCTCAGTTGGGTTTTGGATCCAAAGGTACTGACGGGGTATATCTTCTGGAAAAGCTCAATCAAATTTCTATGGATTTAGGTTTTGATGCGTATACCTCCATAAATAAGGAAAACTTAATTAATATGTTTTTTATTACCGCTGCCCTTATGTTTGGCACGGCGGGATTGCCTCATGTCATCGTTCGATTTTTTACGGTTCCAAGAGTAAAAGACGCCCGTATCTCTGCGGGCTGGGCACTCTTATTTATTGCCATCCTATATACCACAGCTCCTGCAGTAGCTGTCTTTGCAAGAACCAACCTCATCAATACCCTGTCTGAGACTCAATACAGTGATGTGCCTGGTTGGTTTACCAATTGGGAAAAAACAGGCTTACTCTCTTTTGAGGACAAAAATGAGGACGGTAAAATTCAATATGTAGCGGACACTACTTTAAATGAGTTAACCGTGGATCGGGATATCATTGTACTTGCAAATCCTGAGATTGCAAATCTGCCCCCTTGGGTCATTGGTCTGGTTGTGGCAGGAGGATTGGCTGCAGCACTTTCTACAGCCGCAGGACTTTTATTGGTCATTTCTACTTCGATATCGCATGATTTGTTGAAAAATTATTTACGTCCAAATATCAGTGAAAAAGGAGAGCTTTACGCAGCTCGAGTGGCTATTGCTGTAGCTGTAGTTGCAGCGGGCTTAGCAGGAATGAATCCTCCTGGATTTGTGGCTCAGGTAGTTGCATTAGCTTTTGGCTTGGCAGCTTCTTCTTTTTTTCCGGCTATTATTTTAGGGATTTTTGACAAACGTATGAATCGAGAAGGTGCCATTTCAGGGATGATTACTGGAATTGTATTTACAGCGTCCTACATATTACACTTCAAACCTCAGTTAGGAGGATCGGGACTTCCAGAAGATTTTTGGTGGGGTATTTCCCCTGAAGGTATTGGCACTTTGGGAATGTTCATTAATTTTATTGTGGCAATTTCGATCTCTCGATTTACTGCACCACCTCCACTGGAAGTACTCGAATTGACAGAGCGTATTCGTACTCCCAGAGGATCAGAAAACCCCGATGCTATTCCACATTAACACAACTAAAGTAAAGCCTTATGAATCAAAAAATACAATCCCTTTCAGGATACCTTCATGAATATCAAAAAAGCATTCACCAACCCGAGCAATTTTGGGATAGAATTGCATCTTCTTTTTTTTGGCGAAAACCCTGGGACCGCGTCTTGTCTTGGGACTTTGAAGGACCTGAAATCAAATGGTTTGAAAATGCAAAACTCAACATTACAGAAAATATTTTTGAGAGACATCTTTTTACCCATGGTGACAAAACCGCAATTATATGGGAACCTAACGATCCCAACGAAGCTTCTATACATCTGTCGTATAGAGAACTCTTTGAGAAAACTTGTCAATTTTCAAATGCGTTAGAAGCTGAAGGAGTAAAAAAGGGTGACCGTGTCATCATTTACATGCCTATGATTCCAGAAGCCGCGATAGCCATGCTTGCCTGTGCACGTATTGGAGCAGTACATTCTGTGGTTTTTGCTGGTTTTTCATCTTCGGCATTAGCAGATCGAATCAATGACTGTCAGGCCAAAATGGTGTTGACCTCGGATGGAAATTACAGGGGTGCAAAAAATATTGCCGTCAAAGCGGTGGTAGATGAAGCGCTAGAAAAGACAAATTGTGTTGAAAAAGTAATTGTATGTGAACGCACTAAAGCTGAGGTTCAGATGGAAGCAGGGCGAGACTTGTGGTGGCACGATGTAATCAAAAATCAGCCTACGGAACATCAGGCAGCTACTACAGATTCTGAAGATTTATTATTTATACTTTATACTTCAGGATCCACAGGAAAACCCAAAGGAGTAGTGCATACTACGGGAGGGTACATGGTTTATTCTCAATATTCATTTTTAAATGTATTTCAATATGAACAAAATGATGTGTATTGGTGTACAGCAGATATTGGATGGATTACTGGACATTCATATATTATATATGGACCCCTGTTGAGTGGAGCCACCACCCTAATGTTTGAAGGTGTTCCTACTTATCCACATGCTGGGCGTTTTTGGGAGATTGTTGACAAATATCAAGTTAACCAATTTTACACTGCCCCGACTGCCATACGTGCCCTGCAAGCTCATGGATTGGAGCCTTTGGAACCTTATAAGTTAGACTCATTAAAAGTGATTGGATCTGTAGGAGAACCTATTAATGAGGAGGCATGGCACTGGTATCATGATCATATAGGAAAAGGAAACTGCCCTTTAGTAGATACCTGGTGGCAAACCGAAACAGGCGGAATTATGATTTCTCCTTTGGCAGGAATAACGCCCAATAAACCAGCTCATGCTTCACTTCCCTTACCTGGAATTCAACCCATCATTGTAGATGCGGAAGGAAATGAATTAAAAGGGAATAATGTCGAAGGAAATTTATGCATCAAATTTCCTTGGCCTTCAATGATTCGAACGACTTATGGTGACCATCAGCGTTGTAAAGACACCTATTTTTCTACTTATCCAGGTATGTATTTTACAGGGGACGGAGTGAAACGTGATCATGATGGGTATCTGCGCATTTTAGGACGGGTAGATGATGTTATGAATGTTTCAGGACATCGTATGGGAACCGCTGAGGTTGAAAATGCAATCAATGAACATCCAAAAGTCATAGAGTCTGCGGTTGTAGGTTTTCCTCATGAGATAAAAGGACAAGGTATTTACGCCTATGTGATCTGCGATATGGAGGGAAGAACCGAATCGGGTTTGATTCAGGAAATAAAAGATACTGTCCGAAAAATTATTGGTCCTATCGCAAAACCAGATCAGGTTCAGATTGTTTCAGGGTTACCCAAAACTCGCTCAGGAAAAATCATGAGGCGTATCTTGAGGAAAGTCGCAAGCAATGATTTTACTAATTTAGGAGATACATCAACATTATTAAATCCTGAAGTAGTAGATGAGATCATAGAAGGTGCAAGGACCAATTAAACATCAAAGTTCGGAGCAGTAAGTATCTCCAATTGAGAAATCGTTAAAAATTTGTTCTGACACTATTCCCTGTCGAACTCCATCATCGGGAAGATTCGGTTGGTTTGGGTTGTTGTAATAGTTGACGTATTCATCGGTTTGAAGGACGAAGTAATAGTTTTCGTTTTGTTCCACCTTCTGAATTATGGTACCACATCGATCATCAGTTGCTTGACACCCTACCACAAATAAAAATAAACCCCAAAAAAGAAACTGTCGCATAAGTTTAAAGAGATTCAAGTAAAGGAATAATTTGCTCTAGTTTCATAGATCGTGAACCTTTTATCAAAATGCGATTGGATTTTTTTTGTTGTGCTTTTAGAGTATTAAAAAGCGCATCTAAATTCTCGAACTTTTGAATACTAGGATGTGTAATGGTCGTTTTTTTGAAATGTGAACCAAGGGTATAGATATTCTCAAAACCAAGTTGAAGACTGAGGCTAAGTATGTCGTTGTGTTCTTCTTCACTTTGTTTACCCAACTCCAGCATGTCACCAATAATTACAACATTATTGCTAGTATTATATTTGGCAAAGGCTCGGAGTGCGGCTTCCATACTACTTGGATTTGCATTATATGCGTCTAAAATAATTTGTGTACCTTTAATACTTAACTTTTGAGAACGGTTATTTTTTGAATCATAAGCAGCTATAGCATTTTGTATCTCTGTTAAAGGAACTTCAAACAAAGTACCGAAAGCTATAGCTGCAGCAATGTTGTTAAAATTATATGTGCCATACAAAGGGCTTTTAAATATTCTCTCTTTAAACCGTAACTCCAATTGATTTTCATCATTAGACAAGTATTCAATTTTAAAATCTGGGGTATTTTTATTGCTGAATTGAACTACTTTATAATTTTTTGTTTGTTCAACCTGTTTGGGATCTGCTCCATTAATTAAAATTTGACCTTGATTTTGTATCAGATGTGTGTACAATTCGGATTTACCGCGTACTACGCCTTCCTCACTCCCAAATCCCTCCAAATGTGCTTTTCCAAAATTTGTGATGTAGCCCCAATTGGGTAATGCTATTTCACAAAGTTTTTCAATTTCCTTAACATGATTTGCTCCCATTTCGATGATACCTATTTCATGTTGCTCAGTAAGTTGTAATAAGGTGAGAGGTACACCAATATGATTATTTAAGTTTCCTTGAGTTGCAAGAACTTTAAATTTTTTCTGGAGGACTTCCCGAATTAATTCCTTGGTTGTAGTTTTGCCATTACTTCCTGTGAGAGCAATAATTAGGATATTGAGTTTTTTTCTGTGGTAGTTTGCGAGCTGTTGAAGGGTCGCAAGGGTATTTTTTACTAGAAATACTTTAGAATGGTTTGTAAGGGTATTGAGATCACTGACAACCACATACTCGGCTCCTTTTGCTAAAGCTTCTTTAGCAAAACGATTTCCATCAAAATTTGGACCACTGAGCGCAAAAAAAAGAGCTCCTTTTTTTAGTGTACGCGTATCGGTACTAATCTCAGTAGCATTGAGGAAAGCGATATATAGTTGTTCTATTTCCATCCTAAAAAAAAAGCATCTTAGTAGAAAGATGCTTGATTTCTGTATTCTTATCCTCGTCTTTTGTGACGGGCACTCTTTTTCGTTTGGCTTTTTGACCCCAGGCGTGACATGGCACATCTAAAGCCAATATAGTCCGTTGCAATGTACTGAGGCAAATAACGTCTTTGTGCGGGGTCTAACCAGTAAGCACGATCTTTCCATGATCCCCCTTTGTACACTCGAACTTCATCGGTAATCAAAGTGGTGCGGGAGGGACTTCGGTCAAATTGACGTTGGATTCCACCATCGGCGTCTTTAGTCACTTTGGGAGGTGTTGGAGCATCATACATTTGGGTTGTTTCTGGTTTGTCGTTCAATCCATTTTCTTGTTTTCCTGAAGCAAAATTTCTTGAAGACTCGGTATCTCCATCTCTAAAATTTCGATTGTCGCTTTCAGAAAAATTTTGGCGTAAAAAAGTTTCGTTTTCATCAATAGCTACTTCATCCAGTTCACCCGGAAGTCGTTTTAGTAAAACCTTTCCATTGGGAAGTGTATCAAAAACCAATTGGTCTGCAGCGATAATCGATGCTTTTCCGTCTTCACCAATTACCGATTTGGTATAAACATTTCCACGATAGTAGTTAAAGTCATTGGCTTCATCGTCTACTATGGGACGATACACATCGGAAACCCATTCCGAAACATTTCCAGCCATATCGTAAATTCCAAAGTCGTTGGGTGGATATTGTTTTACTTGGATAGTGATGTCAGCTCCATCATCAGACCATCCTGCAATACCACCATAATCTCCTTTGCCGAGTTTAAAGTTTGCCAATTGGTCTCCTTCAGTACGTCTTTCACTGGATCTAGTGTATTCGCCAGACCAAGGGTATTTTTTCTTTCCTCTGTAGTTATTGTATTCACGATCACCAACAAGAGCTAGTGCTGCATATTCCCATTCTGTTTCAGTAGGAAGTCGATATGAAGGAAGAAGAATCCCTTTTTCTATTCCGGCATAGACTTTAACAATAGAATCTCCTTTTTTCTGCTCAGCCCTTTTTCCTGCCAAGCTATCCATTTTTCCACCGTAGGAAGTTTCAGGTCTTTTGAGATAAGCTTGAGTATTAAAAGTACTATTGGTTTCAACTTCGCTGTAACGAACATCTTTTTGAACATAAGATTCTCTTTCAAGAATAAATTCGTTCACCCGGTCTGTTCTCCATTCCGCGTATTGTACTGCTTGAAGCCAGTTAACCCCTACTACAGGGTATTCAGCATAGGCGGGGTGACGTAAGTAGTTTGTTGTAAGTTCTTCAACATAACCCAGCTGGTTTCTCCATACAAGCGTGTCTGGAAGTGCTCCTTCATAGATTAGTCGGTATCTAGGTTCATTGGTTGGGAATACATACTCTAACCAATCGAGGTATTCCATATACATTAAATTTGTAACCTCTGTTTCGTCAATGTAAAACGACATTACATGTTGTTTTGTAGGAGTATTATTCCAATCGCGCATTACATCGTCTTGAACCTGACCCTTTGTAAAGGTACCTCCTTCTACGAAAACAAGTCCGGGACCTGTTTCTTGGTCGTCAAACTCAATATTGTATTGAAATCCACCTTTTTTGGAATTTATATCCCACCCCGTACCGCGGGAAGAATTTCCACCGCCACAAGCAATCAGAGTAAGGATTCCAATGAATGCGATTGAGAATAGTTTCAAATTACTCACTTTCATATAGTTTTATATTTGTTCAAATACGAATGCAATATACAAATAATCGAATTTAGCTGTATTTGCTTTTTGATTTAATTCTTTACACAATTCATTAAACGGTATCCTTGCACAATTATTGTTTTAAACTGAGAAAGAAATTAAAATTCTCATTCACACACGATTTTTACAAAAAAAGCGTTTTATGTATATGTCAAACAATACCATGAGAATTATCAAAGTAACTGTATTCTATTTTGTGTTTGGATTTGTTTATTGCTTTGGTCAAAATTCAAATAGGGTCGTTACTACAGGAGTTCCTTTTTTGATGATCACTGCAGACGCTCGTGCGGCAGGTATGGGAGAGTTGGGTGTTGCTACTTCAGCAGATAATTATTCCCAACATTGGAATCCTGCAAAATATGCCTTTGCCACAAAAGAAAAGAGTTTTGGGTTGAGTTATACTCCTTATCTAAGTAAGTTGGTAGATGATATCTTCCTTGGCAACATCACTTATTACAAAAAAATAGACGATCGTAGTGCATGGGCAACGAGCTTGAGGTATTTTAGTTTAGGCGACATTCAATTCAATGAATTTATTGCAGGAAATATTGTTGACCAAGGGGTGGAACGCCCCGCCGAACTTACTCTGGATTTATCTTATGCCTTAAAATTGAGCAATGAATTTTCAATGGCTGTGGCGGGACGATTTATATATTCAGATTTAAAAATTGCCATGGATGCAGATACCTCTTCCGCCAGATCTCTTGGGGTAGATGTGTCCGCTTTTTATGAGAGTGAGCCTTTTGAAATGAGTACCAATACTGCTATTTTTCGCTCTGGCATCAATATTTCAAATATAGGTCCTAGACTGAATTACGACTCTGGGGCTCAAAAAAGTTTTATCCCCACGAATTTGAGAATAGGTACCGGTCTTGAGCTCTTTTTTGATGATGACAACAGTTTGGGATTTTATACGGAATTTAGTAAACTTTTAGTTCCCACACCCGTAGCCGTTTTTGATACAGACGAAAATTTCTTGGGATACCGTCAGCCTGATATTGATTTTTTAAATGGAATTTTCACTTCTTTTTCTGATGCGCCAGATGGGTGGTCAGAAGAGCTGAGTGAAATTACTACGGCCATAGGTTTAGAATATCGTTTTCAAGAGTCTTTTTCCGTTCGGACAGGGTTCTTTAATGAAAGTCAAGACAAAGGATCTAGACGCTATCTGACTATGGGAGCAGGATTTAATCTTGATTTTATAGAAATTGATCTTTCTTATTTGTTTTCAACTTCTCGAGTGAGAAATCCACTGGAGAATACAATTCGCTTTTCATTATCCCTAAACCTAGATCAATCTTCTTCCCAGTCTCCTGTTGACAATAGTCTGTAAAGCAGTCTGTAATGACGATCTAACAAAATAGGTCAAATTGTACCCGAATTTAGAACAGAATTGAGTAATTTTGAACTCCAATATTAGGATTAGATTATTAGGATTTTATGAAGAAAATAACAAAACAAACCTATTTAGATTGGTATGAAAACATGCTCTTCTGGAGAAAGTTTGAGGACAAGTTAGCCGCTGTATATATCCAACAAAAGGTGCGTGGTTTTTTACATCTCTACAATGGGCAGGAAGCTGTTTTGGCAGGATCGCTTCACGCAATGGAAATTGGTAAAGACCGAATGATTACTGCGTATAGAAATCATGTACAACCTATTGGCATGGGTGTTGATCCCAAGCGCGTCATGGCAGAGCTTTATGGTAAGGCTACAGGAACCTCTCAAGGACTTGGTGGTTCCATGCATATTTTTTCAAAAGAACACAAATTTCACGGCGGTCACGGAATTGTAGGAGGTCAAATTCCCTTAGGTGCGGGTATGGCATTTGGGGATAAATATTTTGAACGTGATAATGTCACTCTTTGTTTTATGGGAGACGGTGCAGTGCGTCAAGGGTCTCTTCACGAAACTTTAAACTTGGCAACACTATGGCAATTGCCCGTTGTTTTTGTAGTTGAAAATAATGGTTATGCCATGGGAACCTCTGTTGCCCGAACCGCTTCTCATGAAGAAATTTGGAAATTGGGCTTAGGATATGACATGCCTTGTGAGCCCTGTGACGGTATGGATCCAGTAGCGGTTTCTAAAACCATGGATAAAGCCATAAGCTTGGCTAGAAAGGGAGGGGGCCCTTCTTTTATTGAAATGAAAACTTACAGATATCGCGGACACTCTATGTCCGATGCACAGCATTACCGAACCAAAGATGAGGTTCAAGAATACCGAAAAATTGACCCGATTACCCAAGTAAAAGAAGTCATTCTTTCCAAAAAATATGCTACCCAAAAACAGTTGGATGCCATAGACGCTGCTGTTAAAGAACGCGTAAGCGAATGTGAAAAATTTGCAGAAGCTTCTCCTTATCCGGAAACGAGTCTGATGTATGATGCGGTTTATGAGCAGAAAGATTATCCATTTATAAAACACAAATTATAGCAGATGGCGGAAATAATAAATATGCCGAGGTTGAGCGACACCATGGAAGAAGGAACCGTAGCAAAATGGTTCAAAAAAGTGGGAGATACAGTTAGCGAAGGGGATATCCTGGCAGAAATTGAAACTGACAAGGCAACCATGGAATTTGAATCCTTTAATGAAGGAGAATTATTGCATATTGGTATTCAAGAAGGGGGAACTGCCCCTGTGGATACGCTTTTAGCTATTATTGGTAAAAAGGGGGAAGATATATCAGCTTTGATTTCTGGAGGGGATGAACCTACAGCAAAAGAAGAAACAACAAATGAAACTGTTATTCCTGTTCCAGCAGAGACCGAAACTGTGATGATGCCTGAGGGGGTAGAGGTTATTACCATGCCCAGACTCAGTGATACAATGGAAGAAGGAACTGTGGCAAAATGGAATAAAAAAGTAGGAGATAAGGTAAGTGAGGGGGATATTTTAGCAGAAATCGAAACGGACAAAGCTACAATGGAATTCGAATCTTTTTACCAAGGAGAATTGCTCCATATTGGTTTACAAGAAGGAGAATCTGCACCTGTAGACAGTGTTTTAGCAGTTATTGGAAGGCCAGGTACAGATGTTGGGCAAGTAGTTTCAGCTTTGGCAACTAGAAGTGAGTCCACTACTTCACAAGAAACTGAGGTAAATCCTGAACCCGCTCCTGCAAAAATAGAGATTGTACCCGAAGTTCAAAGTACGTCTCCTATTGCAACTCCTGAAGTTTCAACTCCTCCAGTGCATTCAAATGGTCGTATCATCGCTTCTCCGTTGGCAAAGAAATTGGCTGTAGAAAAGGGCATTGACCTTAGTAGGATTCAGGGTACAGGAGAAGGAGGTAGAATTATAAAAAGAGATATTGACCAATACCAGCCTCAAGCAGGGGTAAATTTACAAGCTTTTACACCCCGGGGCACAGAGTCTGTTACAGAAATAGCAAATTCGCAAATGCGAAAAACCATTGCCAAACGCTTGTCTGCCTCTAAATTTTCTGCACCTCATTTCTACCTCGGAGTAGAATTTGACATGGACAATGCCATTGCATTTAGAAACCAATACAATTCCATTCCTGACACTAAAATTTCATTTAATGATATAGTGGTCAAGGCAGTAGCACTAGCCTTAAAACAGCATCCAAAAGTTAATGCAAAATGGGAAGATCATCAAATCACTCAACACCATCATGTGCATGTAGGGGTGGCTGTTGCTGTTGAAGACGGTTTAGTGGTGCCTGTTGTAAAGTTTACAGATGAGCAAACTCTTCCGCAAATTGGAGCAGCAGTAAAAGATTATGCCTTTCGAGCGCGTGATAAAAAATTAAAACCTCAAGAAATGGATGGAAGTACTTTTACTATTTCAAACCTTGGAATGTTTGGGATTCAGGAGTTCACATCGATTATTAACCAACCCAACGGAGCTATTTTATCCGTAGGTGCAATCATGCAAAAACCCGTGGTCAAAGCGGGGGTAGTGGTCGTGGGGAATACAATGAAACTCACTTTGGCTTGTGATCACCGTGTGGTAGATGGCGCTACAGGAGCTCAGTTTTTACAAACTCTACGTGAGTATGTGGAAAATCCTTTGACAATGGTATTATAAGGATAATTTTATCGATTTTCCTTACCTTTAAAATATGTCAAAAACAATAGTAGTAACTGGAGCAAGTAGAGGTATCGGTCGTGCTTTGGTAGAACTTGCCGCCCTTGACGGACATCGTGTTTATGCACTTTCCCGCAATAGTAAAATTCTTACTGCAACACAATTCATTCATCCAGTAGAGATTGATTTATCAAATGAAAAGGCACTTTCTGCCTTTGCGTTAACCCTTCATAAAGAAGGTGTAGTAATTGACGCCTTGGTGAATAATGCAGGTACTTTTTTAAACAAACCCTTTGCTGAAACTTCTAGGGAGGAATTTGAATCCATTTATCAAGTAAATGTGTTTGGTTTGGCTTCTATCACTCGTAAACTTTTATCTCAAATTCATCCCAAGGGACATGTGGTGAATATTAGCAGTATGGGAGGAGTGGCTGGGAGTGCAAAATTTTCGGGTTTGGCAGCCTACAGTAGTAGTAAAGGAGCAGTAAATATTTTAACTGAATTGCTGGCAGAAGAGTTTAAAGAAAGTGGCCCTGCTTTCAATACGCTAGCACTAGGTGCAGTCCAAACAGAAATGTTGGAAGAAGCCTTTCCTGGTTTGAAAGCGCCCTTGTCTGCTCAAGAAATGGCAGTCTATGTGTTGGAGTTTTCCTTGACGGGACAGCGGTATTTTAACGGGAAAGTAGTACCTGTTTCTTCCTCAACACCTTAGGGTAAATGCAGCAACTTTTATCTTTTATTCCTCCGGCTGCAAAACCGCAAGTCATTGAGATTTTGGAAGCAATTCCTATTGAAATAAAAATTACCCAAAAGCGGCTCTCCAAGCATGGAGATTTTAGAAGACAGCTTAATGGAACTTCTCTGATCACAATAAATTCAACTCCAAATCCTTATCGTTTTTTAATTACCCTATTACATGAGTTGGCTCATTTTAAAGTTTCGCAGCAATTTTCCTTTGGAGTGAAACCACACGGATCTGAATGGAAAACCGCCTATAGAAATCTTGTGCTTCCGTTTTTAAACCCTAAAATTTTTCCAGATTCAATATGTAGTGAACTGGCACAACATATGAAAAATCCAAAAGCATCTACAGATCGTGATTTTAAACTAGTAATGGCATTAAGACAATACGATCCCCCTTCACTAAAAGCCCCTGTTTGTGAAATGGAGTCTGGTCAAAAATTTACTTTGGATAATGGGCGTATTTTTATCATGCTAAAAAAACGCCGAACTCGTTTTGAATGCAAGGAACTCAAAACAGGAAGAATATACCTTTTTAGTCCTCATGCTGAAGTACTCCCATTGTGAATTTAAGTTTTCAAATACATCTCTCGGACTTTCTTGAAAAGATCAGAGGAATAAACAAAGTTAGAAACCGCTTCATTTTCCGTATTGAAAATATCTTCTTTGCTCCCTTCCCAAGCTTTTTTTCCATTGAGTAGAAAAACGATTTTTTCCCCAATCTCCATTACCGAATTCATATCGTGAGTATTGATAACTGTAGTAATATTGTATTCAGAAGTGATTTCTTGAATTAAGTTATCGATTATTATGGCTGTTTTTGGATCCAATCCGGAGTTGGGCTCATCACAAAATAAATATTTGGGATTCATTACAATGGCGCGAGCAATAGCCACACGTTTTTTCATACCGCCAGAAATTTCATCTGGATGTTTTTCATTAGCATCAACTAGATTTACTCTTTTTATCACCTCATTTGCCCGATCCCGAATTTCGTCATCTTGCTTATTGGTAAACATTTGCATAGGAAACATAATATTTTCTTCTACAGTCATAGAGTCAAATAAGGCACTGCCTTGAAATACCATGCCAATTTCCTGTCTTAGAACTGAACGCTCGTTTGTGGTCATCTCGTCAATGGCTTTATTTTCAAAAAAAATCTTTCCGGAATCGGTTTGAAAAAGACCAAGCAAACATTTAAGAAAAACAGTTTTTCCCGATCCACTTTGACCGATGATCAAATTGGTTTTTCCTTTTTCAAAAACAGTGGAAATCCCTTTGAGTATTTGGGTTCCATCGAAAGATTTTACAATTTGGTCAACTTGAATCATCTAGGTAAGTAATAGCTGAGTGATCAGATAATTTATTAAAATAATGACGACACTGGTCCAAACAAAAGAAACGGTGCTGGCTTTTCCAACCTCTAGTGCCCCTCCTGTCATAAAATATCCGTGAAATGAAGGGACTGTAGCTAGGATAAAAGAGAAAAAAGCAGTTTTGATAAAGGCATATGTAATATGAAAGGGAATGAAATCCAATTGAATCCCTTCTACAAATTCAGTGCTGGATGAAAAACCACCATACACACAGGCTATATAACCTCCAAAAATTCCTAGAAACATTGAAAGACAAATCACTAAAGGGTAAAGCGAAAGAGCAACAATTTTCGGAAAAATGAGATAATTATAGGTATTGATTCCCATCACTTCCAACGCATCGATCTGTTCTGTAACACGCATAGTACCAATACTCGATGTAATATACGAGCCAACTTTTCCTGCCATAATGACTGAAATAAAAGTGGGTGCAAATTCTAGAATGATGGACTGGCGTGTCGCAAAACCAATTAGATTTTTTGGGAGTAAAGGGTTTTCTAAATTTAATGCCGTCTGAATAGAAACTACCCCTCCTACAAAAAAGGAGATGAAAGACACAATCCCTAATGAACCAATGACAAGGGAATCAATATCCTTTAAAATCAATTGTTTCAAAATTCTCCACTTCGTGAACTTCCCAAATACACTTTGGAGCATTAAGAAGTATTTTCCAATATTTAAAAGGATTTTCATACCCTTTCAAAGGTAGCAATTTTAAGTAAAATTCATTTGGTTTTTAAAGTTAGAATTTGAGACCGTAGGGTTAAATTCTATAGGTAATAGCATTGATATTCATTCCCGCTCCCACAGAAGCAAAAATAATTAAATCCCCTTTTTTCAATTCATGACCGCCGTAATTTTCTTTACGAACTAAATCAAAAAGAGTAGGTACTGTTGCCACTGAACTATTTCCAAACTCCTGAATATTCATGGGTAATACATCATCAGGCATGGACATTTTGTACAGACGATAAAACCTTTTTACAATGGCTTCATCCATTTTTAAGTTGGCTTGATGAATGAATATTTTTTTGACGTCATCTATGGGTTCTCCGGAAGCTTCTAGACAGGACTGTATGGCGAGAGGTACTTTGCTTAAAGCAAATTCATAGACTTTCCTTCCAAACATTTTTATGTATTGCGTTCCTGCTCCCTTGTCGTTTGCAGGCCCGTAAAAAATGAACTCGGCTTCTCCTTCAGAGGTATAGCTTACTGTCTTGTGTGATAAAATTCCCCCTTCATCCGAGGTTTCTTCAATCATAGTGGCTCCTGCGCCATCCGCATAAATCATGGAATCCCGATCACTATGATCCAATACTCTGGACAGTGTATCTGCACCAATTACTAAACATTTTTTCGCCATTCCAGCTTTGATGAATGCCTGTGCTTGTATGACGCCTTCTACCCATCCTGGACATCCAAATAAAATGTCGTATGCAACACAATTTGGATTTTTAATTTTTAGTCCAGCCTTTACCTTAGAGGCTAGACTGGGGAGTGTATTTACCTGGTTCGAGTTAAGAGAAATATCTCCAACATTATGTGCTACGATTATATAATCAATGCTTTCAGGGTCACACTTGGCATCATTGATAGCCACTTGGGATGCTTCCACAGCGATATCTGCCACGGTTTGGTCGTCTTTGATATATCTGCGTTGTTCGATTCCAGTTATGGCCTTAAACTTTTCAATAATATCAACGTTAGAACTTTCTATTTGAGTTCCGCTTGTGTCGAAAAAAGAATGATCCAAAAAAGCAGAATTGGGGGCTGTTTTTTGGGGAATACTAATGCCGCTACCTGTGATTTTTATATTCATATCTTGGGCATAAATGTACTCTAATAATGAGTTTCTTTTCAGGAGTGTCAGAAAATTGCTACGAAGCCTAATCTAAAAATTTAGGTAATTATGATTCACAAGAATATTTACAAATATATGTAAATCAATTAGTTATATATGATTCGATGGGATTACAGCTGCATACAAGATTACGATCTCCATAGGCTTCATCGACCCGTCTTACCGTAGGCCAAAATTTATTTTCAGCAACAAATTCTAGTGGGAAAGCGGCTTTTTGACGAGAATAAGGAAAATCCCATTGATCTTGGGTTATCATTTCTAGTGTATGGGGTGCGTTCTTGAGCAGGGCATGGTCATTTTCATTTTCCGAGGCAATTTCCATTCTAATCGAGATCATAGCATCGCAAAACCGATCCATTTCTGCCATATTTTCACTTTCGGTAGGCTCTATCATCATGGTTCCTCCTACAGGGAAAGAAACTGTAGGTGCATGAAATCCATAATCCATTAAGCGTTTTGCGATGTCAACAACTTCTATCCCGTATTCTTTAAACGGTCTGCAGTCAATAATTAGTTCGTGAGCGGAACGCCCTTTTTCACCAGTGTATAAAATAGCATATGCACCTTCTAGACGTTTTTTAATATAATTGGCATTGAGGATAGCGATTTCTGTAGCTTTTTGAAGTCCAGTACTGCCTAACATTTTGATATAACCATAGGAAATAAGACATGCCAGAGCCGATCCAAAAGGAGCTCCAGAAATAGAAGTAATGGCTTTTTCTCCTCCAGTTTCTATGACTGGATTTCCAGGCAGGAAGGGCGCAAGATGAGCAGCCACGCAAATGGGTCCTACACCAGGTCCACCACCTCCATGGGGTATTGCAAAGGTTTTATGTAAGTTTAAATGACACACATCTGCTCCAATAGCTGCGGGACTGGTCAGTCCTACCTGCGCATTCATATTGGCACCATCCATGTACACTTGTCCTCCACAGTCGTGAATCAATTGGGTGATTTCCTTGATTTTGGCTTCAAATACACCATGAGTACTTGGATAGGTAATCATCAATGCGGCTAGATTATCCTTGTTAAACATTGCTTTTTCATAGATATCATCCCAGTCAATATTTCCCATAGAGTCTGTTCCCGTCACCACTACTTTCATTCCAGCCATCACTGCTGAAGCAGGATTGGTTCCATGAGCTGAAGCAGGAATCAGACAGATATTGCGGTGGGTATCTTCGTTGTTTTCGTGATAGGCACGGATAACCATCAGACCCGCATATTCTCCTTGAGCGCCTGAGTTGGGCTGAAGAGAGGAAGCGGCAAATCCAGTAACTTCATTGAGTTGTTCGGTAAGACGAGCTAACATTTTTTGATATCCCACTGCTTGGTCTATGGGAACAAATGGGTGAAGACTTCCCCAGTTGGGATCACTTAAGGGCAACATCTCTGCTGCTGCGTTGAGCTTCATCGTACAAGAACCCAACGAAATCATCGAGTGGTTTAATGCTAAATCTTTACGTTCTAAAGATTTGATATATCGCATCAACGCTGTTTCTGAATGAAATGAGTTAAAAATAGGATGTGTTAAAAAAGCACTTTTACGCAGGTGATCTAAAGGTAATTTGTGTTTTACATCTTCAATTTTTAAGGAAGCTTCTTGTTTTTCTAGTGAGGCTTTAAAAACGGTTATGATATTATCGATTTCTTCTTTAGAAGTGGTTTCATTTAAAGCGATACAGATGGTTTCCTCGTCTGGATAATAGAAATTAATTTGCTTTGATTCTGCAAGGGGTTTGATTAAGGCAACATTTCCTGTAATTTGAAGAGTGTCAAAAAAGTATTGGTTTTTTTGGGAGAAGCCTAGGGCTTCAAGGTTTTGGCTCAGTTTTACTGCTTTTTGATGAATATCTTCAGCAATAAATCGAAGTCCTTTAGGACCATGATACACAGCATACATTCCTGCCATAACAGCCAGGAGTACTTGTGCAGTACAGATATTGGAGGTAGCACGGTCTCTTTTGATGTGCTGTTCTCGGGTTTGCAACGCCATGCGAAGAGCTGGGTTTTCATTCAAGTCACGGGTTTGACCGATGATGCGTCCAGGGATGTTTCTTTTGTAATTCTCACGGGTTGCAAAAAATGCAGCGTGTGGTCCCCCGTACCCTAGTGGAATTCCAAAGCGCTGGGTGGTACCCACAACTACATCTGCGCCAAATTTTCCTGGACTTTCTAAAACAACCAAGCTCATGATATCTGCGGCGACAACCGAACAAATACCCTGATCTTGTGTTTTTTCAATCCATGATTTTAAGTTGGGAATAGATCCTTTTTTTCCAGGATACTGAAATAGGGCTGCGAAAAATGTGGTGTCGTAATCGAAATGATCTGGATTGCCGATCACAATCTCAATTCCCAAAGGAGTAGCACGAGTGTAAAGCAGGGAAAGGGTCTGGGGTAATACGTTTTCATCAACAAAAAAGCGATATGCTTGATTGCGTTTTTGATCTTTGGTTCTCGCTCCAAATAGCATTGTCATAGCTTCCGCTGCTGCGGTACTTTCATCTAAAAGGGAGGCATTTGCCAATTCCATTCCTGTGAGGTCACACACCATTGTTTGAAAATTAAACAAGGCCTCTAACCTACCTTGCGCAATTTCTGCTTGGTAGGGAGTGTAAGCCGTGTACCAACCTGGGTTTTCTAAAATATTTCTTTGAATCACCGCAGGGGTAATGGCTGGGTGGTAACCTAGTCCTATGTAAGTGTCAAAAATATTATTTTCTTTTCCTAGCGCATTGATATGTTTTGAGAATTCATATTCACTTATCCCTTCAGGCAAATCCAACGGGTTTTGCAGCCTAATGGAAGTGGGAATGGTTTCATCTAGGAGTTGGGTAAGTGAAGCTACATCAATTTTTTGTAGCATCTTTTTAATTTCTTCTTCATTTGGACCTAAATGTCTATTCAAAAACATATCCGTTCTCATGCGTAACAATTTGATTGTGTAAAATTAAACTTTCCATTGGAATTTTTTCATTCTCAATTTGGGTTTTGAAATTTTTTTATAAAAAATGGAATCTCTATCCTGAAACTTTCGATATTTACATGTGGGAAATCACTTAAAAAATATTTTTGATTTTTATATTAAATCCAGCATTCACGTAGCTTTATCTGTTACTTCACTTGCTTTTATTTCGATGAAAGTTACAACAGAAAAGTTCTCTTATCTATTGTTAATATTTATTTTTAGTAGTGCTTTTTTCGCATATAATTTTGTCAAATTTCAATCTGTTTTTAGAACAACAAACAGAACAAATTTCCCTCATCTTATTTTTTGGTTAACCTTTGAATGTGGACTTTTGAGTATCTATCTTTTTTTCAGACTGACTTTGCTTGGGCAACTCTTCGTTTTGTTTGGAGGTGTGTTAGTGCTTTTATACAGTGTACCGTTCGCAAAGAATAAAGAAAACTTAAGAAATGCTAAAGGCTGGAAAATTTATTTGGTGGTTCTGACCTGGGTTTTTCTAACGGTGGGTTTACCTTTAGCGATGACTCCTAATTTTAATGTCTATTTGTTTTTGCAGCTATCGTTGATTCAGGGAGTTTATATTTTTGTAGCCATTATGCCTTTTGAAATAAGGGATTTAGCTATTGATCCGTCAAGCCTGAGCACCCTTCCTCAACGTTTGGGAATTTATAGAGTAAAAGTACTTGGTTGGGTTTTGTTGAGTGTGGCACTGCTTTTCACCTTTTATTTTTTTGGATTAACTGCACCCTTTACTTATAGCACTATTTTCAGTTTTGGATTACTCGCTTATTTTTTAGCTCGCTCTAGTACCAATCAAACGACTTATTTTAGCAGTTTTTGGGTGGAATCTATACCGATTTTTTGGGCTGTAGGTTTGTATTTTATTAATTAACTTTAGAAGATCTATTTTAAAAATGATGAAATGAAACAGTATTTAGTATTCTTTTTGATCTTGGTTTCTTGTACACAGCAAAAACCTCAAATTCAACAAGTAGAAAAAAAAATATTTCAAGAATTAATAAAACAAGAGGTTCAGTTGGTTGATGTTCGTACCCCAGGAGAATACCAGGGAGGATCTATAGGCAACGCACAAAACATAGATTTTAATTCAACTGACTTTAAGGCACAAGTCTCCAAGTTAGACCGTAACAAACCCGTATTGGTATTTTGTGCAGTTGGAGGCCGAAGTGCTCGGGCTTCGAAAGTATTGGAATCTCTAGGATTTAAAGAAATCTATGACCTTAAAGGGGGTTACAGTGCATGGTAAACCTTACCTGTAAATCCTTTTTTTTAGTCTTTCAATTTCATTTTGTTGATCTATCACTGCATTGACCAAAACGGGAATTAAACCTTGATAATTAAGACTTTTTATCCCTTGGCTTTCGTGTACTAAATTGGGAAATATAGTTTCCACCTCTTCTGCAAGAAACCCAAATTGTACGATTCCAGCCTTTTTCTTGTACTCAAATTGGTAAGGAGTCAATTTTTTTAAAGCATTTGTACTATAAGGGAGTCTTTTAACTTTTGTTTTTTTACTGCCTGTCGAGATGATGTGAAATCCAGGTCCTGTCCATATACCACTTGTTGTGGTATCTCCATTTTTTAGCATTATTAGTGCATCTGTCCTACTCGCAGTAGAACTTCCTGTTCCATTTCCGACGACAAAGAGCCGGTCTGTGGGTTCCCAACGGTTTGTGCTTCCTAAAGGTGTGTAAAGACTGTTATAGCTTCCGATGACCGTTTCGGCTCTACTTTGCGCAGCAGTTCCAACCCCCATACTAGTAGAGTGCCAAGCTTCTGAAATTGTACTTAGTCCAAAAGCAGTAGCATGAAAACCCGAAGCTATGGTATTCCTTCCCATTGCGACTGAATAGGTCCCAAGTTGATTTTCATCCCATTGATCGCTTTGTGCAATTCCTGCTCTGAATGCTGCCTTAGATTTGTCGAAAAACATACGCTTATTATCCGTCGTAACGCTTGTGTCATTATCTAATTGGGGACTACCAAAAACAAAATCATCTTGTCCCCAATTTTGAGATTGATTGGAAGTAATACCATTCAAGGTATTGAAAGCTGCTGCTTTTGAAGTTAAGGAAAGGGTAGTTGAATTTTTTTTAGAAAAAGCTAGCAGGTCATTGGTTTCGATATAGATCTTATTTCCATTACTGATTTTTAGTTCCAGCGTATTCGAATTGGGCGCACTAATAATTAAATTCTGCTGGTCTTGATCGTCTAAAAAGGCACTAAGATTGACACTTCCTCCTCTACTAAGCATCAACGTCGTATGAGAAAGAGTGAGGCTTTGATGATCGGTATTTATACCGTTTAAAGAAATTTGATGAGGAGCTTCTTGATCCTCCGATAGGGAAAGTGATAGGGTAGAACTCGCCAATTGAAACAGGTCAATTTTTTGCGGAGCAGGTAAATTATTCAGGTTGGAAAGGTCTACACTTCCACCCCGTTCAATTGTTAATATGTTATTTTCTAAGGAAAGTTTTTGATTGTCACTTGAAGGAGAAAACAATGGACTCAAATCCACCTCCCCTCCTTTTTCCAGACTTAAAATAGTTCCGTTGAGTTGGAGTTCCTGAGATTCGGCTTGATTTACAAGAATTCCCAAATCTACCGCCCCTCCATTCTCTAAATGAAGTATTGTACCTTCTAATTCAAGCTTTTGATGATCTGTATTATCAAGTAAAAAACTCAAATCTATTTGATTCTCATCGTTTGAAGTGAGTATTTGATTTTGAACAACAATTTGAGGAAAAATAGTTTTTAGGGATTCCCATTTTTGAAATTTGGACAAATACACTTCAAATTGATCATTGGTGGTGTTAAAGATTAGTAATCCATTAGGTAGGTTTTCTCGAAAGGCATCATCCCGCTCTGTTGTTGTCATTCTAGGTAATAGGATTCCTTGTTGTTTGCTTTCAATTTCAAAGATGGCATGAGGATCAATAACAAGTGGTCGATCTCCCATTTTGATTTGACTCCATAAAGTCATGTTTAAAGCAAAAAAACAAATCATTAATTTTAGATAAAGAATGGTTTTTTTCATGATTTTGAAGATTAATTTAACGATTGAATTTTCTTAATAATTTTAAACTGAAGCATCAAAGAATGATTGTTTTGTCTGAGCTTCGAAGAACTTTGAAACGGAAATTCAAAGGAGTAGGCAAGGTTCAAAGCACCTTTGCTAAAGAGTTGAAATCCCAATCCCAGATTTTTAGAAGTGTTTGCCCCTAAAAATAAAGTTCCAAAGGGGAGATAATAATTTCCCTTTATTTGTATCGTGCGCGAATCGAAGTCTAAATTGTGAAATTGTAAACCCAGCTCAAATTCTTTGGTTCCTGAAAACTTAAAAAAACTTTTGCCAACAGATAAAGAAAAATACAAACGATCGGGAAGGAAAAGTTCTGGAACCTTTTTAAAGGCATAACGTTCTAGCAATCGGGGTAGTGATGCACTCAGAAAATAGGCTTTTTTTTGTAAATGAAACCCTACTCCAGTATTGGGAATAAAGCGCAGTTGTTTTCGAAGTAACGGATCTTGGGCAACCCCATCTACTGAATTCAAATGTTCAAAATTTAATTCGTAAAAATCACCACCTGCTTGCATTCCGAGATGGAGAAAAATATCTGTTCTAAGTTGAATGGGAAATGATAGCTGAAGAAAAAGTTGGGTACTGTTTTCCGCAAATCGAGAACGGTTGCGAATCAACCCTCCAAAACTTATTTTTCTATTTTCAAAATTCGTTTTAAAAAACAAGCTTTGTTGTTTCGGAGCATCTTTTATGCCCAACCATTGACTATCGATTAGCAGACCAAAATAATGATCATTTTCTATTCCGATTAGGGAAGGATTGGTCCATTGCAATTGCTTAGAAAAGAGAAGCAGATTTGATGTTTCTTGTCCTATCAAAATATTGAACCCCATCACACAATAGAGAAAAAAAACCTTATGCTTTAAATGCTTCAACATTTCAGTTGGATTTAATATAGATCCATCCTTGTCTGTCTATCACAAAATCACCATCCCAATCGATGGTGTAGAAATAGCTCCCTGGACTGAGAGATTCCCCAGTAATTTCTGAACTACCATCCCAATCGTTTTGATACAAACCTTCAAAATGATACACCTGTTCTCTACCGTGATTGTATATAAAAATACGACTACGTTCAGTAAATCGATATCCACTAATTTTCCAAGTATCATTAATTCCATCTCCATTAGGTGTGATGACTTGACTGATCAGTTTTGTTGTAAGGAGGGGCTCTTTTTCAATTAAAAAAGTCAGTGCCTGATACTGATTCAAATTTACTGGATCTAAAGTTCTGGCTGAACCAAAATCTACGCTAAGTGGAGTATCCTCAAAAAATTGATTATGAGAAAAATGAGTGGAGGTAGGCTCCCAAAACCCCGAATTTAAAATTCCAAGATGTAATGTCTTAGGTTCTAGGTGGTAGTAGGAAAGTTGTTGAAGTTGATGATTTTGTGTCCAGTAAAGTTGAACAATACCTTCGCTGATTCCGTCAGTTTTCCAACTCCAAATATGCTGTTGAGGAGCTTCAAATCGATTGTTTTTTGAGAGATAGAGAAAAGTACTATTTCTCTGATATTGTACCTCGATAAAATTCTCATTGCTTTTTAGAAATAAAGCAAGTGGACTGAATAAGTTGTGTTCTCCTACTGGAAAGATGAAATCTCCTAAATGATAAATTCGGACAATACCA
>Ga0181596_10001487_pt1 | contig 23757 bp, 25 predicted proteins | sample 041ome_6_FD_148655 | JGI IMG/M metagenome (GOLD analysis project Ga0181596, IMG submission 148655) | Coastal salt marsh microbial communities from the Groves Creek Marsh, Skidaway Island, Georgia - 041402US metaG (spades assembly) | ecosystem: Environmental > Aquatic > Marine > Intertidal zone... | reverse complement strand
TCTCGCTTTTTTTTCTTCAGGAACAATTCTCTCTAAATCTATATTTAATAGACCATTAACTAGTTCAGCATTTTTAACTTTAATGTCTTCTGAAATTGTAAAAGATCTCTCAAATTGTCTAGTTGAAATTCCTTTATGAATAACACCATTACCTTCTTCATTCACAATTTTTTCTTTTTGTTTATTTCGAACAGTAAGTGTGTTTTCTTTAAGCTCTAATTCAATATCATCTCTAGAATATCCAGCTAAAGCTACTTCAATCTTATAATCATTCTCATTTATTCTTCGAATATTATAAGGTGGATAATTTGAATTATATCGCTCCGTAGACTCTAACATTCTGTCAAATTCTTCAAAAATTGAGTCAAACCCTACTGAAAATGGTCTAAGCGAATTCCATACGGATAGGTTTCTTGTCATAAAAACTCCTTGTTAAGCAAGTTAAATATTAGCACCCACAATGGCATGCTAACGATAAAGAGATGGGAACTGTTAAAATTATTTCAAGTAAAAAAATTATTTTTTTCGTATGAAAGAAAGACCGTCAGATAATGGGAGCAATGAAAACTCCACTCTATCATCTTGATTTATGTGTGTACTTAATTCCCGAATAGTTTTGGTTTGTGAGTCATTTTTAGATGCATCAGCTACATCACCATGCCATAGCATGTTATCTATAATTATGATTCCATTTGATGGCACCAGTCTAAGAGACAATTCATAATAATTAGGATAGTTATTTTTATCTGCATCAATAAAAATCAAATCAAAAGTGTGTTGACGATCAATTAAACTTTGCATCACATCGGTGCCTGCTCCAATAATAGACTCTATTTTTGAAGTCATGCCACCCTTATCCCAATATTTTTGTGCTAAGGGTAAAAATTCTTCCGAATTATCAACAGTGGTAATTCTTCCATCAGATGGAAGTCCTCGCGCCATATATAATGTGCTTAATCCTGTAAATCGGCCTATCTCTAAACAGGATTTTGCTTTTGATATATTTACAATAATTTCTAAAAACTGTCCTTGCTCTTTAGCAATTTGCATTTGAGCAACTTTACCGAGTGCTTTAGTTTCCTTTTCTAATTCATCGACAAGGGAGTCTTTTCGGTACCCTGCTTTTTGAAGATATTTTATTAAATCATCATTAATTTTTAATTGTGTGCTCATTAGTTGATTGCTTCATACGTATATGGAAGTTTACTTACCTCCGAATCTACAATTACAAAACAATCGACAATTTTTTTTCTAACATTTTTATAATCATCTTCTGAATTTGTATAAACTGTCAAAAGAGGCGTATTTGTATCCACTTTATCACCAACTCTTAATACTTGATCATAACCAACATTAAAATTAATTTTATCCGTAACTTGTTTTCTTCCTCCACCTAGCTCAATAAGAATTAATCCTAGATCTCTTGTTTTAATTTCCTTTACCCATCCAGATTGAGGTGAAAAAATTTCTTTTTTGACAGCTTTTATTTTTAAATGATTATCATGGGAAGACATAATATTAGAAGGGCCTCCCAAAGCATGAACCATTTTTTCAAATTTTTCTGCTGCTTGACCGTTTGATATTACAGTATTAATTTTTTTCAGAGCATCTTCTTTTGAAAGATTTTGGGACATCATCAAAATTGAAGCTACTAATTCATATGTTATCATTTCCAGTCTTGATTCTTTTTCTTGGTTTTTTAAAAAATTAATACACTCAGACATTTCCAAAATATGCCCTGCACTTTTCCCTAAAACCTGATTCATATCTGTTATGATTGCCTCACATTGTAGCCCAGCACCCTGTGCTACTTTTACAAGTGAGTGGGATAATTCTCTTGCTATATCTATAGTGCTATTAAAAGATCCGTTACCTACCTTCACATCTAAAACTAATGTCTTTAAACCTGATGCAATTTTTTTAGATAGTATAGAGGATGTAATTAGCGGTAAGGACTCTACTGTACCTACTATGTCTCTAATTGAATATAATTTTTTATCTGCAGGGGCTAAGTTTGATGTTTGTCCTATAATTGCACAACCAACTTCTTTTACTGTTTTTTTAAAAGTATCTAAATCAGGTTGTGTATTATAACCTGGGATAGAATCGAACTTATCTAACGTTCCACCTGTATGTCCAAGACCTCTTCCAGAAATCATTGGAACAAATAATCCGCAAGCTGCTAAAATAGGAGCAAGAATAACACTTGTTTTATCTCCAACACCACCAGTGGAGTGTTTATCACAAACTAAGTCAGTATCAACAACACCAGCCCAATTAATCGTATCCCCTGAGGTCGTCATTGCTTCAGTTAAATTAACTGTTTCTTCGGCGATCATGCCATTTAAAAAAATTGCCATACTCATCGCTGCAACTTGTGAGTCTGAAAAAGATCCATCTGTAAGACCTTTTACAAATAAACAGATTTCTTCCTTGGAAAGAACTTGCTTATTTCTTTTTTTTCTAATTATTTCCTGAGGAATCATCAAATGTCACTTCTGTAATAAAGTTTTTAATTAATTGAAGAATATTATTTTCAGCCAGACTGGCATTTTCAAGTGTCTCCTTATGGCTAAGTTTAGTTTTATTCATTCCTGCTGCTAAATTAGTGATAACACTAATTGCTATAACCGGAAGGTTACAATGATTAGCAACCAATACCTCTGGTACTGTTGACATACCTACAGCATTACCACCAATTACTTTTAGCGCATTTATTTCAGCTGGTGTTTCAAAATTTGGACCAGAATACATACAATAAATCCCTTCAAAAATTTGTTGGTTAGTTTTATTGGCAATTCCAAGTAATTGATCGCGATAAAATTTATGGTAGCCATCACTCATGTCATGAAACCTAGGTCCATACTCATCTTGGTTTTTTCCAATCAAAGGGTTGTAACCACTCCAATTAATATGATCAGATATTGCCATTAAACTCCCCGCTGGCATTTTTTCATTAAGGCTTCCTGCTGCATTGGTAACAATCAAAAGTTTACACCCAATATCTTTTAATACTCGAATTGGTTTCGCGAGACTATTTGGTTCATGACCTTCATAGATATGGGAACGACCATACATGCACACTACTTTTTTATCAGCTATTTTTCCTAAAACTAATTTTCCTGCATGACCTTTTACTGTAGGTTGAGGAAAATCTGGAAGGTCAGTATAAGGTAATTCTTTAATTATATTTTGTGGTTCAAAAAAATTTGTTAACCCTGATCCAAGAATAACAGCAATTTCTGGTTGGGTATTTGTTGTTTCTAAAAAAATTTTTGAAGAAGAATGCATTATAAATTTTCTGGACCAAAGGAATCAGGAAGCAAGTCTTCTAGTGTTGATGTTTTAATATGTCCATTAACATTACACATATGAATATTAACATCAAGTGCTGCAAACTCTCTTAATCTTTGTCGACACCCTCCACAAGGTGAGCAAAGTAAGTCTCCGGAACCTATCACCACTACTTCTTTAATTTTTGTAAAACCCTTTGCTACAAGATTTCCTATTGCGCTTGCTTCTGCACATTGAGATTGGGGGTATGCTGCATTCTCAACATTGCACCCTGCAATAATTGAATTGTCCTCTGTAAGAAATGCAGCGCCTACTTTAAATTTTGAATAAGGAACATGGGCATTATCTCTAACATCTTTTGCGGCTTGAAAAAGCTTTTCAAAATTTTCTGAAATCATATGTTCGTTTATCATGAAAAAACAAAAAAAATTATTTATTTCTAAATCTTAAACAATTCTTCTGTTAAATCAGGTAAGTCATCACCCCAGAAAACTTTTCTACGTAAAAATTCTGGATCCTTATCAAAACACATGGACATGGCTGAATTATAAACAGCCCTTGAATCAATAGTGGAGTTTAGATCTCTGCCTTCAAATAATTCTTTCTTTTTTAAACCAGGCCAATCTGTATACACCTGAGATTTTTTTAACAATCCACCTGCCATTAATATTGCACTTCCATAGCCATGCTCTGTCCCATAACCTCCGTTTTGTTTAATTGTTCTTCCAAATTCTGTCAGCGTTAAAATAAGAGTGTTATCAAAAGCTTGGCCAAGATTTTCATACAATATTTTTACAATTTCATTTACTTCTTCTAGCTCATCTGCATGAGCCCCATCAACACCCCCTTGCGCAGCGTGCGTATCAAATCCATCTAATTCAAAAACAGCTACACGTGGACCGTTTTGATCTTTAAGTTGTTTTGCAGCTTCTTGAGCAAGTTTTTTTCTATCATCCGAGTCTGTAGCAATTTGCATTGATAGTGGTCTTTGTCTAATTGTATCAAGTGTAGACTTAATGAGCTCATTATGATCACCTTTAAATTCATCATAAATACGATCTATTAATTTTGTTTCAACAAAATCTGGAGAAGGGAAAAAGTTATTATTTTGTGGGACACCTCTCAATAAAAGTGGCATCGGTAAAGATATAGCTAACCCTTTTCCAACAATATCTGATGCCAACAATCCTCTACCAAGCCATCCTGTTTTTTCTTTGTAAGGAATATGAGCGCCTGTTTCCATTAAGTTTTGCCCATCAAAATGAGATCTACCCGTGTAAGGAATGTTTGTTGCATGCACAAATGCTGCTTTGTCGTTTTGCCATAGTTTATGAAAAATTTCTAATTTAGGATGTAAACCAAAATCACTATTCAACTTAAGAACATCTTCTAAAATAAGTTTTTTTCTTAATTTTTTTAATCTTTTATCTCCAATTACTGGTACTGCTGTTAAACCATCCATCCCTCCACGTAGAGAAATAATTATAAGGTTTTTTTTCTGCATCGAGGCAAAACTTAATTTAGGAAAAAATCCAGAAAGAAATAATGTTGTTGAGCCTCCAATTAAAAAATTTCTTCTTGTACAATTCATACTTTTAATACTCCTGGTAAATTACAAATCACTCCAAATTTTCTTCCTAAATCTTTTTCCGTTGTTCCAAATCTAAATTGATGAATAAGAGATGCCATACTTTCATAATTATCAAAATTATTCTTAAGACAATTTATAATAAAATCATGTAATTGATTTTCAGATTTAACAAGTCTTGGAAGCTCGACTGAAGCAAACCAAAACCGCCGTAATAGTAATTCGGGCGACACCCAATCTGCCTCAACATCACTCCATCCATTAGGTTGTTTAGCTCGATAGGGCGAATGTCCAATTTCTCTAAGTATCCAAGATAACTGCCCCTGTCTATTAGTTGGTCTTGATTTAAAATTATAATTCATCCTATCTGACGATAAAGGAATATTTAAATCAAACATTCTTGATAACTGCATAAGCCATATCTCTGGAGGATGAAATTTATGTGTAGTATCGTTATACTTAAAGGCCTGCTTTATCACCGCCTTATGAATATCAATTAAATTACCATTAGATTTATTCCATGCTTCAATAACAGGATTAATCATTTCTGAAGTTGGTTCATCCGTAATAAAATGTCGGCATAATTTTGTTGATACAAACTCTATACAAACTGGATGAGTTGCAAGATCATGAATAACTTTGGCAAGCTCTCTTTTTGCATCATTTTTATATTTAACGCCTAAAACTTGCTTATCCCCTTTTTGATGTTTTTCTTGATCAAACCATACATCTCCTGTTTCCAAATTTTTTCTACTCCATTTATGCCCCCACCCAGTCATAATATAAGCTAATTGAATTACATCCTCTTGAGTATAACCTGCAGAAGGAGAGACAGTGTGTAACTCTAATAATTCTCTTGCGTGATTTTCATTAATGGTATCTCTTGACTCTAACCCTCTTCTAGAGTTTGGCCCCACAGACTCTGAGTTATCAAGATGATGAATCATGCACCACGATGTTGTTACTGATTGAACCATGTCTTCAAAGGTTTTTACCATATTTGGTCTAATAATTTCTCGCTGATAAGGCCCTGTACTAAACTCAGCTAAAAAATCTTTTTCACTGATAGCAAAATGATTTCCCCAGAATAGCCAAAAACGCTCAAAGACAGGTTGCTGACTATATTTTGTTTGGTAATGCCTTATAGCGTGCTCATTCAACTCAAAGTATCTCTCACCTGTTTTTAACCTAAGGTCATCTTTTGCTTTTTTGTATTCATTTTTGTCATTTTTAAATTTTTTTCTTAAAACTTCTCTGTCACCATATACCCACTCACCATATTTTTTTCTCAGTTCTTTTTCTGTAGGTATTGATCCAGGCCATAGAAATTCTGGAACAGTATTTAGTTGATTCAATGCCCAAGGAAGAGGATCGTCTGGCTTTTTATCACTTGGAGAGAGACCAAAAGCAACTCGTCTAAAAAAATTTAATGACATAGGCTTACAACCTAGTTTACAGATATTTTATAATAATAAAATAAAAAATATGAGAAAAGTATCATTAAAAATTTGCGGCATCACAAATTCACAGTCTGTCAAAACAGCCTATAAAAATAAAATAAAGTCACTTGGATTTGCGAGCAATAATCTAAATGGTCCAAACACTGCTACAGATAAAAAAATACAAATATTAATTAAAGAATGTAAAAATTATAAAATTGAATCAGTTTTGCTAACTCGCTATGTATCCTTAGATAAATTAATAAAACAAATAGACTTTACAAAGCCAAAAACTATTTCATGTTCATACCACTTTAAAAAAAACGAATTAGAACTTTTACGCAAAACATTTAAAAGGTTAAAAATTGGAGTCGCAGTTAATCCTGAAAATTTTAATATAGCATATCTTCGTAATATTAAAAATATTGTGAATATTATATATTATGATCTGAACGTATATAAAACTAAAAGTATAAAAACATATTCTTTAATGAAGTGTTTAAAACAAATTCAATCGATAAAAAATCTATCTATCCCTGTTTTTATTGGAGGCGGTATTGATGAAGAGAAAGCTAATAAAATAATAAATTTATTAAATCCTGAAGGTATTGATGTATCGCGTAATCTCAAAAATTCTAAAAATATAATTTCTTCAAAGAAATTAAAAAACTTCTTACACCAAGTTGCGGTAGCTTAATTTTTTAACAATATAAGTATCTTTTAATTGTTCAATTAATTGTTTCACAGTTAATTTAGACACTGGATGTCTGAAGAAAGGATTAATATCCAAAAGAGGATATAAGACAAAATCCCTCTCTTGTGCACGTGGGTGGGGTATGATTAAATTATTATTTTTAAAGACTTTTTGATCAGAGAAAATAATATCTAAATCAATTTTTCTAGGTCCATTTATAATTCTTTTATTTTTTTGTAATTTTCTTTCTGCCAGTTGTATTTTATTTATTAATTGGCTAGGTAACATTTCAGATTTTAAACAAACCATACTATTGTAAAAAAAATTTTGCTTTAAATATCCATAAGGTTTAGATTTGTAAATATGTGCAACTTTAACCACATGGCCAATTTTTCCTAATTCAACTAATGCTTTTGATAAATTGTTTCTGTAATTACCAACATTAGTTCCTAAGGCGATATAATAATTAGTTGGATACACTAACTGTTTCTGATCCGTAACGCTTAGCAACTGCGGTTTTATTAATTTTAACTTTAACTTTTTTAATCTTAAATTTTTTTGCTAACATGTTAGAAGAAGATGTAATGAGTTTTTCCAAAGTATCATAAGAGGACTCAGTAATAAATTGTTTTAATGATTTAGTTATCTTTGAATAATCTTTTAAATTATTCATTGCTTCTAAATCTTTACCTTTAGCAACATTATAACTAAAATTTAAAGTAACTTTGAGTAATTGCTTTTTTTTTCTCTCATCTGAGGTGATACCAATATTTGCAAATATTTTCAGATTTTTAATTTCTACATCGAACATAATTTTTTATACACCTTAAGAGTTTGGTAGGTTTCTTTAACGTCATGTACTCTAAACATATTCACCCCTTTTTTATAGCAATAAAGAGCGGAGGCTATTGAACCACCGAGGCGATTATTAACATCACTCTTATCAATACCGCTGATCCAACTCTTACGAGATGCTCCTAATAAGACGCCACATTTTTTGATTTTAAATTGTTGAATATTTTGCATGATTTCAACGTTTTGTGAGAGATTTTTACCAAAACCAATGCCTGGATCAAACCAAATTTTAGAGTGGGGTATTTTATATTTATCGACTGTTTTGAGAGTTGTTTGAAAAATTTTTTTAATATCACTCACAACATTTTTATAAGAATTTACTTTAGATTGCATAATTTTTGGTGGAGCTGGGGTATGCATTAAGACTAAACCATTTTTAAATTTTTTAGTTAACTGAAACAAATCTTTTGAACCTCCAAAAACATCATTGATGATATGTGCGCCGTTCTCTAAGGCAAATTCCTGTGTTTCAATTTTAGAAGAGTCAATAGATATTAAAAATTGATCTTTAGGTAATTTTTTTAAAATTGGAGATAGTTTTCTTATTTCTTCTTTATAGCTTATTGGATCACTTCCTGGTTTAGTGCTCTCCGCTCCTATATCAATAATTTGCGCCCCTTCTTCAATCATACTCTTTATAGACTTTAAAGCATTAGAGGTTTTGTAATTCTTTCCACCGTCACTAAAAGAATCTTTAGTGACGTTACAAATTCCCATAATTATTGGTGATACAATAGAAAATTTATTTTTATTAAATATCATAATTTTAATTGAGCATCGTATATTGAAGAGAGCCTTTTAAACATTTTTGATGAAGAGCTAAACCATTTAATTTGAGGGATAGATGAAACTTTAACTACACCTTTGCCAGAGCCAACCAAAATTATTTCATCAGCTAACAAGAGATCTGCAAAAGTTATGCATTTAAATTTATATTTATTTTTAAATTTTTTTAAAAAAAAATTCATTGTTATGCCTTTATAATAATTACCTGTGGGAACAATCATCTGATTGTTTTTGATCATTATTAAATTTGTTGTGGAACCTTCAAGTATCATCTTTTTGTTATAAAATAAGATTTCTTCTTTTTGCATATCAATATTTTTTTGTAGAGATAATATTTTTCTATAGTGTAGATTTTTTACTCTTGCATTTGTTCGTTGATAATTAGCAAGTTGGATTTGAAAATTATTACTTGGTGTTAGGCGAGGTCGAAGAGATATAGATATTAAATTTTGTTTAACAGCAATTCTAAGAAGGTGATTAAATTTTTTTATGTGTAATTGATGAGGAATTAACTCTAATAATTTTTTTTCAGTTAGAACAAAGTTTATGTTTTGTTTTTTTAAACTTTTATTTAACTGCGATATGTGCTCTTTTAAAAAAATATATCGGGGACTACTTCCAACAACTCTGACTGTTGTAAAAACACCTTTTGACCCCCATAGATGATCGTACTTAACATGATTAAAGTTGTTAAAATTGTAGGACTTTTTGAATGAGAAATTTACCATCAACAGTTAAAAAAGAGTCTGGGTGAAATTGAAAACCATATACATTATTAATAGTATCTTCTATGGCCATAGCAACATTAGATTCTACACATCTCATTGATATTTTTAATGACGAAGAATTGAAGGGTTCTTTCAGCTTAAGAGAGTGATAGCGGCCAGTTAAAAAAACCTTATTAGGCTTAAATAAAGCGCTTACTTTTAGAGCTTTAACTTTAGACTGATAACCATGGTATATTTTTTTTTGAGGAACTATTTTTGCATTTTCCGCATATAATATTTGCTGAAAACCAAGGCAAATGCCTACAATTTTTTTCTTACCTTTATACTTCTTGTATACTTTCTGTGTTTCCAGATAGTTTGAAGGATTGCCAGGCCCTGGTGAAAAAATAATAATTTTAGATTTTTCTAATTGGCGCCAATTAATATCATAGTAATTGGAAACATAAGTTGGGGCAAAGCCCTCTAAGAGATGAACAAGATTGTAAGTAAAGGAATCCTCGTGATCAATGACGTAAATCATGTTTTAAATAAATCTAAAAGTGATTTCGCTTTAATATAATTTTCTTTATATTCTCTTTTGGGTTTGCTATCGATCACAACACCACTTGCAGCTGAAATTTCTGCTCGTTTTTTATAATTTAAAATTGAACGAATAATAATATTAAAACGCATGTCCCCGTTAGCATTTATATACCCAAAGCTACCTGTATAAATATTTCTATTTAATTTTTCACGACCATTAAGAAGTTTTATCGTATTTATTTTTGGACAACCAATAACAGATCCACCAGGCATCATGGCAGAAATAATATCATGATTAGTAATGTGCTTCTTGAGCTTACCTTTTATCTCAGTGACATAATGATAGAGATCTCTATACTGTTCAACAGTTTTTAGTTTATTAATTTTCACCGTACCCGTTTTACATATACGTGATAAATCATTTCGCTCCATATCAACAATCATATTGTGCTCTTTGCTCTCTTTTTCATTTTTCTTAAAAAAATTATTAGCAAATTTTTTGGTCATTTTTTTTGTTCGATTTAAAGTGCCAGCTATTGGTTTTGTAATTATAACATCTTTCTTTTTTTCAATAAGTGTCTCTGGGGAGCAACTTATAATACTATAATCTTTATCTCTGATTAAAAAACTTTCTGGAGATTCATTAATGCTCATTAATTTCCAAAAAAAATTAACAGCATCAATGTTAGATTTATTTGAATAAGTTTGACAAATTTTAATTTGATAGGTTTCTCCTAATTTAATTTTTTTAGAAAAATGTTTAAACAAATTAGAATATTTTGATTCATCTAAATTCAAATTAAATTTTTTTTGATAAAAATATTTATTTTCATATTTTGAAGTTTGTAATTGTCTAAAATTTTTTAATAAACTTTTAATAACTATATTTTTTCTAATTTTAATTATGGTCTGTGGTTTATACACAAGTCCTGGATAAAAATTTAAACTTTGTTGTTTAGGAATTTTAATTTTAATATTTTCACATAAGAGTTGAAAACCAAAAAAACCAACGTAACAATTTAATTCCTTAATAGAAGATTTTGATTGTAAAGCTTTCTTGTTAAGAAAGTTTTTAAAATTCTTAGAATTTAAAGTGATCTTCTCTTTGAAATCAGTATAAACGTCGTATCCACCAATAGTTTTGTATATTATTAGTGGTTTATTTGATTGAAAAATCTTATTGAGGTATTCTTTATTGTTCAGCACGTAAATCTATTATAATTAGGTAAAATATATGAAACATACCTTTATTCAAAAAATTGTTTTTTTGCTTGTATTATTTTTCTCTAGCGTAGTTTTATCGCATGGAACACTCATTATACCAAATGTAGAGCATGAAAAAGGATACATTCATGTAGCTATATATGACTCACAAGATGCTTTTCTGAATGAGGATCAGGCAATTGAAGTAATTAGAAAAAAAGCAAGTAAAGGTAAAGTCACCGTACCATTTTCAAAAATACACGAAGGTCAAATTGCGTTCGTAATATATCATGATGAAGATAATGATGGTGAATTGAAGACAGGTCTTTTTTGGCGACCAAAAGAAGGCTTTGCTTTTAGCAACAATTACAATCCCAAAGGACCTCCAAAATTTAAAAAAGCTGCAATAATGTTGGAACATGGAGTCCCAGTTGAGATAGAGTTGAATTATTAAACGCTCTTAATTTATGGTCTTAAAAATTCACAATACATTAACAGGCACTAAAGAAATTTTTAAACCAGTAGATGAAAATCATGTCAGAGTCTATGCATGTGGACCAACAGTTTATAACTTTGCTCATATTGGTAATGCTAGAATGGCAGTTGCTAATGATCTCTTAATAAATGTTTTGCGGACACAATTTAAAAAAGTTACCTATGTTTCTAACATAACCGATATTGATGACAAAATTATAGAAGCAGCTCATGAGCTCAATGAGCCCATTAAAAATTTAACGACAAAATACACAAAAATTTATAACGAAGATATGGGTTATCTCAATGTGCAGCTTCCTGATGTTCAACCACGAGCAACTGATCATATTAAAGAGATGATAGATCTTATTACAAAATTAATAGACAGTGGTAATGCATACGAAAAAAATGGTCATGTATTATTTCATGTGCCAAGCTATTCAAAATACGGCGTTCTATCTAAAAGAAACAGAGATGAACAAATTGCTGGAAGTAGAGTTGAAGTAGCGCCTTTTAAAAAAGATCCCGCTGACTTTATTTTATGGAAACCATCACCTGACCCTATGCCAGGTTGGGAATCGCCTTGGGGATTTGGTCGACCAGGTTGGCATTTAGAGTGCTCAGCAATGTCTGAAAAAACATTAGGACTTCCCTTTGATATTCATAGCGGTGGAATGGATTTGGTTTTTCCACATCATGAAAATGAAATTGCCCAAACTTGCTCATTACATAAAAATCATGACCCTGATAATTTTGCGCACTTTTGGTTTCATAATGGTTTTGTTAATGTTGAGGGAGAGAAAATGTCAAAATCAATTGGCAATATTCGATTAGTTCACGATTTAAAAAATCAGTACAGAGGAGAGGTATTAAGATTAACTCTCTTATCAGCTCATTACAGACAACCTCTAAATTGGACTAAAGAAATAATAGATCAAAACAGTAAAATGTTGGATCGACTTTATCGCTCTTTAAAAGATCTACAAGAAATAGAATTAACTTCAAAAAATTTATCGAATGATGTTATGGAAAGTCTTTTAGATGATTTAAATACCCCTAAATTACTGGCCCATCTTAATACTTTGGCCAATAAACTATCTACAGCCGATAAAGCTGAAAAAATTAACATTAAAAATAATCTTATTGCAGCTGGAAAACTTCTAGGAATACTAAGGGAAGACCCTGATGTATGGCTTGGTTACAACCAATCATCAAACCCTGAAAAAGAAGAAATAGAAGGGTTGATAAATCAACGTAATGAAGCTAGACGCGATAAAGATTTTAAGCTGGCAGATGAAATTAGAGACAAACTCAAAATAAAAGGTATTGAAATAGAAGATACAAATAACGGGACTATTTGGCGAAAAGACTCATGAACGATAATATTACAATTACTTTTCCAGATGGAAATACAAAATCAGTAGAAAAGGGTATCTCTGGTTTTGATCTTGCAAATCAAATATCTAAATCACTTGCGAAAGAGTCAGTGGCAATCCAAATTGATGGAAAAATTTGTGACCTTTCGTTAGAGCTGAATCAAGATTGTAGGGTTGTTATAATTAAAAGAGAAAACGAAGAAGCTCTAGATATTATTAGACATGATTGTGCACATGTTATGGCTGAAGCAGTGCAATCCCTTTTTCCTGGAACACAAGTAACTATTGGGCCATCAATTGAAAATGGTTTCTATTATGACTTCGCACGCAAAGAACCTTTTACTCTCTCTGATCTACCCAAGATTGAAAAGAAAATGCATGAGATTATCAATAGAGGTGAAAAATTTACCAGAGAAGTTTGGTCGCGTGATGAAGCAATAAACTTTTTTAAAGAAAAAGGTGAAGAGTATAAAGTTGAACTAATTAAAGATTTAGACCCTGATGAGGAAATAACAATATATAAACAAGGTGAGTGGCTTGATCTTTGTCGTGGTCCTCACATGATAAGCACCAAACAGATTGGTAAAGGTTTTAAATTAATGAAAGTGGCTGGTGCCTATTGGAGAGGTGACTCTAATAATGCAATGCTAACTCGTATCTACGGAACTGCTTGGCGAAACGAGAAGGAACTAGAAAATCACTTACAACAAATTAAAGAAGCTGAAAAAAGAGATCACCGAAAACTTGGAAAGGAGATGGATTTATTTCACTTTCAAGAAGAAGCTCCTGGAGCTGTATTTTGGCATCCCAAAGGATGGAAGTTATTTCAATCTCTAATAAATTATATGCGTAACAGACAAGATAAGGCAGGCTATGTCGAAACTAATACGCCTGACATGATGGATAAATCTCTTTGGGAAACCTCTGGTCACTGGGATAAGTTTAGTGACATGATGTTTAGAACTGAAGCTAAAGATGACAAAATATATGCAATCAAACCAATGAATTGTCCTGGTGCTGTTGAAATTTTTAAACAAGGATTAAAAAGTTATCGTGAACTTCCATTTTTATTAGCTGAATTTGGAAAAGTTCATCGCTATGAACCCTCAGGAGCATTACATGGGTTAATGCGTGTTAGAGCTTTTACACAAGATGATGCACATATCTTTTGTACTGAAGACCAAATTACAGAACAAAGTAAAATTGTTTGTGATCTAATACTAAGTATTTACAAAGATTTTGGCTTTAATGATGTCAGGATAAAGTTTTCTGATAGACCTGAAAAGCGTGTCGGTGAAGATGCTATTTGGGACAAAGCAGAAAAAGCATTAATGCAAGCAATGGAAGCAACAGGTCTTGAATATACTCTCAACCCAGGTGAGGGAGCATTTTATGGCCCAAAACTTGAGTTTGTTTTGCGAGACGCTATTGGTCGTGATTGGCAATGTGGAACACTGCAAGTAGATTTAAATTTACCAGGCAGGCTTGGAGCAACATATGTTGCTGAAGATGGTCAAAAGAAAGTTCCTGTTATGTTGCACAGAGCTCTATTTGGTTCTTTAGAAAGATTTACAGGAATATTAATTGAGCACTATGCAGGGCATTTACCATTATGGTTATCTCCTTCTCAAATTGTAGTTGCAACAATTACATCTGAGTCAGATAGTTATGCTTATGAAGTTAAAGAGCAATTAATTAAAAATGGACTACGCGCAGACGCAGACATTAGAAATGAAAAAATTGGATATAAAATTCGCGAACATAGTAATGCGAAAATACCCGTCATTCTTGCTGTTGGAAAAAAAGAGGCTGAAGAAAAAACTGTATCTGTTAGACGTCTAGGGAGTCAAAATACAACAGTTGTTAAACTTGAAGAATTAATTAACGATCTAAAAAAAGAATCACTTTCACCTAATTAATTAATATGTCCAAACTTAATCTAGGCCAATTTCCAACTACTCGACTAAGAAGACTTCGTATGAAAGAGTTTACAAGAAGAATGGTCAGTGAAAATAATTTGTCAGTTAATGATTTAATTTGGCCCTTATTTGTCTGTGAAGGAAATAATATTGCAGAAAAAATAAATTCTATGCCAGGTGTTTTTAGATATTCTATTGATAATATTTTGAAAGAATTAGAAACTGTAGCAAAATTAAAAATTCCTGCCATCGCATTGTTTCCACAAATTGATAGTGCTTTAAAAGATGCAGATGGATCTCAGGCAATTGATGAAAATAATTTAATTTGCCGAACAATTAAATCTATCAAAAAAAACTTTCCTGACCTTGGTATTATTTGTGATGTTGCTTTAGACCCTTTTACTGATCATGGACATGATGGATTAGTAATTAATGATATTGTTGATAATGATGCAACATTAGCAGTATTAGAAAAACAAGCCCTTGCTCAAGTTAGAGCAGGTTGTGATATTATTGCTCCATCAGATATGATGGATGGACGAGTGGGAAGAATACGAAAAGCTCTGGATGACAATAATTTTCACAATACTTTAATACTGTCTTATGCTGCAAAATATGCATCAAAATTTTATGGTCCATTTAGAGATGCTATTAGTTCTTCAGGAAATTTAAAAGGTGGGAGTAAATCTACATATCAAATGGATATTTCAAATAGCGATGAAGCATTAAGAGAAGTTGCCTTAGATATAAATGAGGGCGCTGATATGGTGATGATTAAACCAGGTATGCCTTATCTTGATATAATTCAAAGAGTAAAATCAGAGTTTAAAATACCTACTTTTGCTTATCAAGTGTCAGGTGAGTATGCGATGATTAAAGGTGCAATTGATAATAATTGGTTAGATCCTATGGTAATAAAAGAATCTCTTTTATCATTTAAAAGAGCTGGCGCTGATGGTATCTTAACTTATTTTGCAAAAGAGATTGCCAAGGAACTAAATAATGAGTGATATTAAGTTTGAACAAAGAAAAACAATTGAGCAGGTTGAAGAATCAACTGACCTAGCACCAAAGTTTGATCGAGATGGACTGATACCAGTTGTAACAACAGATTTTGAATCTGGAGAAGTCCTAATGCAAGGTTACATGAATGAAGAAGCGTTTAAAAAAACAATCTCATTAGGTGAGGCAGTGTATTATTCACGAAGTAGAAAAACATTATGGCATAAAGGTAAGACAAGTGGACTTGTCCAAAAAATAAAAGAGATAAGAATTGATGATGATCAAGATTGTGTATGGTTGCGTGTAGATGTACAAGGTGGTGCTAGCTGTCATGTAGGATATAGGTCTTGTTTTTATAGAAGTATTCCTTTTGGAGATAACAACTTGTCTACTGTCTTACAGTTTGAGGAAAAAGAAAAAGTTTTTGATCCTAAGGAAGTTTACGGGGATGCTCCCAACCCTACAAAACTATAATCTTATTTACAATTAAATATAAAGGCATAAAGCAATAATCTAGTTATGACATCAACACTAAAATTTATTGAAACAAGCAAACTGCCAACAGATGTAGGAGAGTTTACTGTTCACGCTTTTACTGATGAGAAAGATTCCAAAGATCACCTAGCAATAGGCATGGGTGATTTGTTAACTAATGAGCCTGTCTTAAGCAGAATACATTCTCAATGTATTACCGGAGAATCTTTTTTTAGTATGCGTTGTGATTGCCGCTATCAGTTAACTGAGTCACTTACTCAAATAGCTGAGCGAGGTCGAGGTGTAGTTTTTTACCTACAACAAGAAGGAAGAGGTATTGGTTTATCAAATAAAATTAGAGCCTATAACCTTCAGGATCAAGGTTTAGATACTGTCGAAGCTAATCATCAATTGGGTTTTAAGGAAGACGAGAGAGGTTATGGAATTGTATCTGATATGATTAATTTTCTTGGCATTAAAGAAGTTGATTTGATGACAAATAACCCAAAAAAAATAAAAGCACTAGAAGCAATGGGCGTTGTTATTAATCAACGAGTACCTCTTTACTCAAGTACCAACAAATATAATGAAAAATATATATCAACAAAAGTTAAAAAGCTTGGTCACTTGATATAATCTCCAGTTTTTTTATGACTGATATTCAACACCTAATTAAAGAATTAAAAATGATTGCTCACCCAGAAGGTGGGCATTTCTCTGAGTCTTTTCGTGATGAAAATAATAATATTAGTTTAATTTATTATATGTTGCAAAAGAATGAATGGTCACATTGGCATCGTTTAACAAAAAATGAAATATTACATTTTTATAAAGGTGATCCAATTACTATTTATATGTCAAAAGACGGCATTGATTTTACATCAGTTACTTTGGGAGAAAATGAGAATTTTCATTTTGTAGTTGAAGCCAATAACTGGTTCGCTATGCAATCAAATGGGAGATTTAGTTTAATTGGCTGTACTGTTGCTCCTGGTTTTGATTATGCTGATTTTGAATTAGCTCCTAAGAACTGGAAGCCTGAAAATTTTACGCTGAATAATAATAAAATTTAATCTATTTTTCTTTGCTTTACTTACATTTATTTATATATCTATAGTAGTTCAAAAAAGGAGAAACATACAATGGATGTCGAAAGTAAATGCCCAGTAATGCACGGTGCGAATACAAAAAACAAAGGGGAGGGAACCACAAATAGAGATTGGTGGCCTAACCAACTAGATATAAGTATTCTTCATCAACATGATGAAAAATCAAACCCTATGGGAAAAGATTTTGATTATCGTGAACACTTTAAAAAAATTGATTATGATGGGCTAAAAAAAGATCTTAATGATTTAATGACAGACTCACAAGACTGGTGGCCTGCTGATTATGGTCATTATGGTCCATTCTTTATTAGAATGACATGGCATGCAGCTGGAACCTACAGAACTGCCGATGGTCGCGGAGGTGGAGGGACTGGCGCACAAAGATTTGCTCCTTTAAATAGCTGGCCAGATAACGGAAACCTAGACAAAGCAAGAAGACTCCTATGGCCAATAAAACAAAAATATGGAAATCAAATTAGTTGGGCTGACTTATTAATTCTAGCAGGTAATGTTGCAATTGAATCTATGGGTGGCAAAACTTTTGGGTTTAGTGGTGGTCGACCTGACATCTGGGCGCCAGAAGAAGATATCTACTGGGGTCTTGAAACGGAATGGTTAACAAATAAAAGATACTCGGGTGATCGTGTTTTAGAAAATCCTCTAGCAGCAGTTCAAATGGGTTTAATATATGTTAACCCTGAAGGACCTGATGGTAATCCTGACCCTCTTGCAAGCGCAAGGGATATTCGTGAAACTTTTGGTCGTATGGCAATGAATGATGAAGAGACAGTTGCTCTTACGGCTGGTGGTCATACTTTTGGAAAAGCACACGGTGCTGGCGATGCTGCATTAGTTGGTCCAGAACCAGAAGGTGCTCCTATGGAAGAAATGGGATTTGGATGGATAAGCAAACATGCATCTGGCAAAGGAAGCGATACAATTACAAGTGGTATTGAAGGAGCATGGACAGCTAATCCAACAGTATGGGATAACGGCTATTTTGATTTACTTCTAGGATATGATTGGAAGTTAACAAAAAGTCCTGCAGGTGCAAATATTTGGCATGCAGTTGATCAAAAAGAAGAACACATGGCGCCCGATGCAGAAGATGCATCTAAAAAGGTTCCAACTATGATGACTACCGCTGATATGGCTATGCGTGAAGATCCAGAATATAGAAAAATATCTGAACGTTTTCATAAAAACCCTGATCAGTTTCAAGATGCTTTTGCACGTGCATGGTTTAAACTTCTACATCGTGATATGGGGCCAAAGACTCGGTACATTGGACCTGAATCTCCAGAAGAAGTTTTAATTTGGCAAGACCCAGTTCCTGCAGGAAGCACGAACTATGATGTTGATAGTGTGAAAGCAAAGATTGAAGAGTGTGGTTTATCAATCCAAGAAATGGTTGAGACAGCTTGGGCTAGTGCTTCAACGTATCGTCACACAGATATGCGTGGTGGTGCTAATGGAGCACGAATAAGATTAGAACCTCAAAAGAATTGGGAGGTTAATAAACCAGATCAATTATCTAAAGTTCTTGAAAAATTAGAAGCTATTGCTTTTGAAACTGGAGCTAGTGTTGCTGATGTTATTGTTCTTGCAGGTAATGTAGGAATAGAAAAAGCGTCTGGAAAACAAGTTGCTTTTACACCAGGAAGAGGTGATGCAACTCAAGAACATACAGATGTTGAATCATTTGCAGTGCTCGAACCAGAAGCAGATGGTTTTAGAAACTATCTAAAGAAAAATTACACAGTAACTCCAGAAGAGTTTATGCTTGATAGAGCTCATCTACTTGGCCTGACAGCACCTGAGATGACCGTTTTAGTTGGTGGTATGCGTGCTATGGGTATCAGCTCAGATGATCGTGGAATTTTTTCAGAAAAAGGAAAATTAGATAATAGTTTCTTTACAACACTTCTCGATATGACTGTTAAGTGGGAAGCGACAGGGAGTAACTCTTATCAAGCAACTGATCGTCAATCAGGTGAAAAAGTAAGAAGAGCTTCAAGAACTGATTTAGTTTTTGGATCGAATTCTCAACTTAGAGCTTTAGCAGAAGTTTATGCTCAATCAGATAATCATGAAAAGTTCCTAACTGACTTTATCAGTGCTTGGAATAAAGTAATGAATGCTGATCGTTTTGATATTAACTAGTTAACTTTTTTATAAAGAATTACGACCAATTTATTTGGTCGTAATTTACCCCTTAAATTTTTTAGGTTCACTTAAAATATATTTTAAAACTCTTTTATATTCTTCTCTCTTTAATGATGTAAGGGCTGGAGCCCGTAAAGTTTTTCGAGTTTGTGATATGCCAATAACAGCACTAGCCATTAAATCATATTGAAGAGGAGTAATTTTCTTTAATTTTTTTAAGATAGGAGTGCGCATTTTTTTTTGATTAGTATTTTTAACTAAATCTCCAACTACAGGATCAGCAGCATTCATTATTAACATTTTAACAATGGTGGTTTCATCTTTAAGATCCATGCTGTCTAATAAAAAGCCAGTAAACAAATCGACAATATTATTATCATTCACATCTAAATCTTCTACCCAATTAAATGCTTCCTCAAGTATTGTTGTAAATAAACCTAATTTGTTTTCATAATACCTTGGAATTAGGGCTACATCAATCTTAGCTGCTTTTGCAATTTGGCGAACAGTGACATTTGAATATCCATAATTCCAAAATAGTTTTTTTGCTTCTTCAAAAATAATTTTTTTAGTCTTATCAGATTTATTCATAAGATCCTCTTACCATAAATAAATGTCAACATTTGTTGACTTTTATATTTATTTTTGTAAATAACGCTATAATTTAAAGGAGAAATTTAATGGATTTAAATAAGAGTGAGCCTGTATTGGTAACTGGAGCGACAGGATATGTTGCTGGATGGATTGTAAAAAAATTACTAGATAATGGAATAACTGTTCATGCTGCAGTTAGAAATCCTGATGATGGAAGTAAAATATCACATCTTAAAAATCTAGAACAAAAATCACAAGGAAAAATTATATTTTTTAAATCTGAATTATTAGAAGATGAAAGTTATTTAGAAGCAATGAATGGGTGTAGTGTTGTTTTTCATACAGCTTCTCCTTTCAACTTTAGTGTAAAAGATGACAAAAAAGGCTTTATCGATCCTGCTTTTATTGGAACTCAAAATGTCCTTAAATCTGTTAACAAAACTGAAAGTGTAAGGCGTGTTGTTTTAACTTCTTCATGTGCTGCAATTTATGGAGATGCTGCAGATATAGCAATGTACCCAGGACAAGTTATGACTGAAGAAATGTGGAATACTTCATCAACTGAAACTCATAACGCCTACAGTTATTCAAAGACAATTGCTGAAAAAGAAGCTTGGGATATTTCAAAGAAACAAACAAGATGGAAGTTGGTAGTGGTTAATCCATGTATGGTTCTTGGACCCTCTCTCTCTAATAACCCTACATCAGGATCTTTTGAAACAATGAGGCAACTAGCAGATGGAAGTATGAAAAGTGGGGCCGCACCATATGAAATAGGTACAGTTGACGTTAAGGATGTTGCAGAAGCACACTTCAGTGCTGCTTTTAAAGAAAATGCTGAGGGTCGTCATATCTTATACTGCAAAACACTATCTGTTCTGGACATTGCCAATATTATAAAAAAGAAGTTTGGTGATGAATGGCAATTACCTAATAGAAATGCTCCAAAATGGTTAATTTGGTTAATTGGTCCTTTTGTTAATAAAAGATTTACTCGAAAATTAATTTCAAAAAACATGAATCATTCTTGGAGAGCTGATAACACAAAATCAAAAAAAGATTTGGGCATAGAGTATTCTTCTGTTGAAAATTCTATTGAAGATATGTTTCAGCAAATGATCGACAATGGAATTGCTAAAAAGAAATAATAAGAAAATTGGTTTGATTTAGAAAAAAATTAATCTTAAATATTATAAAAGCGGAAATATTATTTCCGCTTTTTTTATATTTATTTAGGCATATTAGTTGCGCCGGTTTCCATAGAAATTATTTTACCATCTTTAAATTTATATACTGCCATAACAGCTTGGGTATTGCCGTCTTTAAAAGTTACAAAAGAGTGATGTACCCCTATTTCGTCATTTTCATATATAATTCTAGAACGATCTCTATCTTCAGAAATATCATCACTCATAGCCCAACCAATAACATCAGATTTTGAAAGTTGTTTTCCTGTTGAGTGCATCGTGAATTTAAAATCATCGTGTATTATTTCATTCATTCCAGCTTCATCTTTTGCCTGAAATATTTTATCGTATTTTTCTAATATAGACATATTTTCTCCTATTATTAATTGTTTATATACAAGTGTTTTTTTTTATAACTATCAAAGATTAATAATGGTTATCTCTCTTTAATATAAGGTTGCCCAATAGCTCTTGGGGCAATTGCTTTACCAACAAAACCAGCTAACAAAACAACTGTTAAAATGTAAGGGACTGCTTGAATTAGCTGAACGGGAATTGTGCCAATAGCAGGAAGCTCAACTCCCTGTAATCTTATTTGAAGGGCATCAGTAAATCCAAAAAGTAAACATGCTACTAAAGCCGTCTTAGGGTGCCATTTACCAAAGATCATTGCAGCTAAAGCTAAGTAACCTCTTCCTGCAGACATCTCTCGAAAAAAGTTAGCATTAACTGCTGTTGATAAATGTGCTCCAGCAAAAGCTATTAAAACACCATTAATTGCTAGTGCTTTGTACCGCATTGCAAAAACGTTTATTCCTGCCGTGTCTACGGCACTAGGATTTTCACCCACTGCTCTTACTCTCAAACCAAAGCTTGTTTTAAAAACAACCCAATAAACAATGGGAACAGACAAATAAGCTAAGTAAACAAAAATGTAGTGTCCACTTAATATATCACTGTAAATTAAACCAATAATTGGAACCTCTCTTAAAGCATCAGCAAAAGGAAGAGTGATTTCTAGAAAACGTTGATCGTCTGTGAGAGTTGGTGTCAAACCTGCCTGACCAAACCACGCTGCTGCTAAGGCTGTTGTTAAGCCAATTATTAAAATATTAATAGCGACACAAGAGACAACCTGATCACCTTTATGTGTTACGGAGGCGAAACCATGTAACATAGATAAGCTTACACAGGCAACAATAGCCATTAGTAATCCAATCCATGGATTACCAAAAAAATAGGAACCCACTGCAGCAACAAAGGCGGCCATTAACATTTTGCCTTCTAAACTAAAATCTATAACACCAGATCGCTCCGCAAATATACCAGCCATTGCAGCAAAAACTAATGGGGTTGAGATTCTTAATGTCGAGTTTGTTAAAGAAGCTATATCTGATAAAAATTCCATTACGCCTCAACCTGTCTATTAAGTCTATTAACAAAAAAACTTTCAATTTGTGGTCTAAATAAATTTTCTAAAGCGCCACTAAATAAAATGATAACTCCCTGAACAGCAACAAACATATACCGCGTTATATTTGGCATATCAAAAGTTACCTCTGAGCCTCCTTGATATAAAATTCCAAATAAAAATGCAGCGGGAAATATTCCTATGGGGTGATTTCTTCCCATTAGAGCAACGGCAATACCAGTGAAACCATATCCTGCGGGAAACCCTGAAACTATTTTATGATGCACGCCTAGTATTTCATTGATACTTAGTAATCCGGCTAAACCGCCAGATATTAACATTGCTATAATGATATTTTTATAAGGGGAAATACCTGCATATATAGCTGCTTGCGTGTTATGACCTACTGCTCTCATTTCATATCCCCATTTAGTTTTCCAAACAAGAAACCACACGAAGAAAGATGCTGCAATTGCTAACAGAAATGATGCGTTAAGTGGCGAGTATCTAATTTTCATACCAAACAGTGCAGCCAAATCTTTAAAAGTTGGTAACCACATTTCTTTTGGCAGAGCAACTGTATGTGGTCCCATTTGTTTCATATCTCGAATAACATCAACTAACAAATAAACCATTAGTGAAGATGCGATAAAATTAAACATGATAGTTGTAATAACAATATGACTACCTCTTTTTGCTTGTAAATACGCTGGGATAAATGCCCATGCAGCACCAAAAATAAAAGCTCCAGCTATTGAGAGGATCCACACAATTGGAACTGGAAGAAAACTAAAATTTATTGCAACAAGAAAAACTCCCAAACCTCCAATATAAGCCTGTCCCTCTCCGCCTATATTGAAAAGACGACAATGAAACGCAACTGCAAAAGCTAATCCAGTAAAAATAAAGTTCGTGGTATAATAAAGAGTATAGGCA
>Ga0181596_10001476_pt1 | contig 23861 bp, 21 predicted proteins | sample 041ome_6_FD_148655 | JGI IMG/M metagenome (GOLD analysis project Ga0181596, IMG submission 148655) | Coastal salt marsh microbial communities from the Groves Creek Marsh, Skidaway Island, Georgia - 041402US metaG (spades assembly) | ecosystem: Environmental > Aquatic > Marine > Intertidal zone... | reverse complement strand
AACCCTCCAGTTACATCAAATATGTGCTAGATAATATTGCCGATGCCACGACAGTTGAAAAATTAGAAGCATTATTACCTTGGAATGTGCCAAAAACTGCGTAAAGTGCTGATTTAAGATCGCTTACTGTTCAAGTGCACTGTCACTTGCTCGATACTCTTTTGTAAGCACTTCATTTAAGTAGTAATTTAGCCATTCATCAGATATTGCGGGGTGATGGTCGATTACGTTGAGATTTCCCATCAATGTACTATCCGAATGCGTCAACCAGTTAAAGAATTGAATAAGGCGATTAGTAACAATACTTTGTGTATTTTTAGATATTTCACGTTGTTGCCAAATAAAATCAGTACTAAACCGGTCAACTCCTCTTTTTTTTAATGAACGCCAAATTAAGCCCGTTCTAGCGCAAGACCTACTAAAAAAAGTAGGCAAAAGCAGAAGCTCGCCATTTGAGGTACAAAAAAAAGTTGTTCCATCTTTTTTTGATTTGATTGGGAAAATCATAGGAAACAAAAATAAAGGACTGGTTGTAGTCAGTATAATCTGTTTTTTGAATTGTGCTTGGATACATTTACTATGAAAAAAGGTATGTCTGACTTTTGAAACCATTCATGGGCAAGAGCGCCAGCGCCTGCATTTTTTGCAAGCGCAAGCTGTCGTTTTGCGCTGTTATAGTGAGCGCTGCTGTGTTTTTGCCCGCCACTGCCAAAAGCAAGAGACAGGGAGCCGTTTAGCGATAACACTTGTTCGTTAATATTGAGGATCGCAACAAGGTCATAAAGCGCATCGAAGAAAAGGTTTGCCGCGATCTGCTGTTCTCCCGCAGTAACCCATCGCCCTACGGTAATTGTAGCGAAATTAAAAAGTTTGCGGATATCTTGAAACGAAACGTCAGCGCCGTCTCTGTGGCTAGGGCCGTTCCGATAAAATTGCTGATGTATACGGCCTTTGCTTTCCAACGTTTTTACTCGGTTGTAAATTGAAGAGGCTTAGGCCAGTGAGACCAATAACTGCTCACACCATGCTTCGATGCGCGCGTCTGTTTTGTCGTACTGATTTTCATCATCAAGAGACAAGCCTACAAACTGTGATCTGTCTTCAGTCAAGGCTTTTGAGGCTGTGAATTCATACCCTTCGTTCGGCCAGTAGCCCACGACGTTGCAGCCTGAAGGTAGAATGGCATCGTGAAGCATGCCGAGTGCGTCCTGAAACCACTCTCCATATCCGAGCTGATCGCCCAGCCCGAATAAAGCTATGGTTTTGCCAGAAAGATCTAGACTGTGTACATCTTCCCAATGAGACTCCCAATCTTCTTGCAGCTCGCCAAAGTCCCACGTTGAAATACCGAATATAATGATGTCGTAGTCGGCAGTACGAGATAGACTCACATCTTTAATATTGTGAAGCTCAACGATATTTTCGTCAAAAAGACTATTGAGCTGCGCTTGAATTTTTTCAGCCGCCATTTCGGTGTAGCAGGTTGTGGAGCCGTAAAATAACCCGATTGACAGTGCGCTATCACTCATTAGATACCTCTTTTGAACTAGTCGTCTTTTGAAGTGGGGAATTCTACCTCTTTACCGTTGCTCAACAAAGCCTTGCACTGCACATCGGTGTTTTTCTGTGAAATTTTTAATACACCTAGTGCGCAACCGTTGAACAATTCGCCGTAACCCATACTTGGTTCCCTCGCTTTAACCGACATATTTCTGCGCCTGGTAAACAGGTTAAGCGGTGACTTCGAGCGATAAAATACGCGATTTAATCTGTCTAGCCATTTTATCAAGCCATCAGGAAATGCGTTCTTTAAACCGCTACAGGTAAATTGAGTAATGTGAGGGCTGTTGCGACGAAAACGCAGGCGCACGTCGTACACGAAAGAATAGTGCACATCGCCGGAGAGAATAATAAACTCGGGCGGCGTTTTGTAATGCCTGAAGATATTCAACATGACGTTAGCTGTTCCTTTATGCGCCATCCAGTTCTCTGCATCCACCGTGAGCGCTTTACCAAAAAAGGTAAACACTTTTTGAATAGCTTCAATCACTTTCACGCCATATATAGGGGCAGCCGATACCACAATAACAGACTCTTTGCCGATAATGGAATGCTGAAAATCACATAAAGCTTCCCAGTCCATTAACCCCGATGGCTTGTTCATGTTTGATTCTGAACGCCAGCGTTGTGTGCGAGTGTCTAAAACTTCAATAGGGGGGGTGGTATCTAAACGGTAATGCCACTGATTAAAATCTAACAAATCATCAATGATTTCATCGTGAGCGTTTAAGCCATCTTCTCCTATCGATTCTTGCACTTTAGTCATCAATGGGGCTACTTTTTTGGGGGCATTTCCCCAGCCCTGGCAAAGCAAATAGCCAATGAGTGCATTGCCGATCATGCGTTTCGATAGAGGGTTACCATAAACTTCCTGTTCCCATCCGCGGGTCAGATTCCAGTCATCGGTTACATCATGATCGTCAAAGATCATATAGGTTGGGATGTGTGCCAGCGCGCGACGTACTTGCTTAAGCTGTTTTACAAATCCGGTCAGCGCGTCATTTTCTTTGTCGAAGATAGCATGGTACTTTTCTGGGATGCCATCTTTGTTTATGGTGATATTGGCCCACAGCGTGTCGGACCACACCAGCAAATACATAGCGATAATCTCAGCATGACCAATCAAGTGGTTTTGTGCGTTTACTGATGTGAAAACGGGCTTTTTCTTCGCCCCAAAGAAAATTGAGGACAAGACGGTGTTTGTGCTTATTTGCGGAAGAAGTCGCTCTCGTTCATAAAATCCGTATTCATGAGTAGCAAGTTCACGGGTATTGCCAATGACAGCCCCTTCAAGCGACTCGTGATAGAGCCCTAGACGAGCAATGACACAATGAATCGCTTTAAGCATCGGCCCTGCAACATCGTCGGCGTAAATCTGATCGCCGGTCATCAACAATAAGTCGGGAAAATGTCCTTTTTCCTCAAACGCAGTTTGGTGAAGGTTATCTACCTGAGCAAGGGCATCATCACCATGAAAATGCGGCTTTCGGCATGAACCGTGTAAAATTGTTTCAGGTGTTTCAGTGTAATGAAAGCTAAGGTGAGTCTGGCCTTTATACAGGAGTGAACGCTGCTCGTCTTGCCACGCATTTTGCTGTAAGGGGTCATGAAATGTGATTTCGTAGCTTATTCGCGCTCTGTCATTAAAAGGCGAGGACGCAGAGAAAGTGAGGAGTTGTATAAAAGCGTGCTCGCCCACGGGAATGGTTTCGCCCTTACAGTTGCCAGCCAATTCGGTATCACAGTAAGACAATGACAGCACGGGAGCATCAGCGGTGCTGCTCACTAGCCACACATGACACGTGTTTGATGTCACTCTTCTAACTATTGGCCCAGCAATAATTTGGGGCAAATGCTGCGTAGAAATGACGCTCTCCTTATACAAATAATCTAATACTCTAAATACTCATTGAGCCTTGATGTGCCTATTTTAGGGCTATAAGGCATTCTTCATGTGCTTTTGTGACGATGTTTGTCTTTATACGTTTTCAATTCAGGCCCGTTAAGCCTTCACACAGCCGGTGTGTTCAAACGGCACACCTTAAGACAGTGCGGCAACGTTCGATAGGCCCGAATCATTTATTGTGCAAAACGCGCAATGATAGCCGGCTTCATAGCGTGAGTAGCATTGTCAATGTAATCAACGGTGTTTCTCATTTTCGAGGTAACTTTACTCTTTTTTGTGCACAAACGGTATGCTCGTTATACTCCCTTACAAATTTTTCAGTATTGATAATGGCTCTCTTTGAGATGTACAAAACAGGATTTCAAAACATGTTGAGATACTTAACAAGTGCAGTGGTGACTGTATTGCTGATTAGCGCCTGCAGTGAGCCGGTAGAAATGGTGATGACGCCAGCGCCTCAAGATCTCTCGCAAGTAGCGGTGGGCAAGTGGATACTCGATGAAAATGGTAACGTGATGTTTGACCCCCAAACATCAGGGTTGGTGGCCATGGAGGGGATGCTTGTTACGGTTTCAGATGCCAGTGCTGATGCTACGCAGCAGTTAAAGCTTCACCGAATTTCGCCCGAAACTGCAACGCTTGCTGCCTCGAGCGAACGCTTTACGTATTCTCAGAGCGTGCGAAGAAGTTGCTTTTTCAGCTATCTCAATGAGGAGCCCGATTTAGAAGCATTAGCTGTTGATCCTAGAGATCCTAACGTGATTTATACGGTCACCGAGGATGCCACGCGCACAGGTGCGCTAAGTCCGCGTTGTGAAAGCAAGTACGAGGATACTGGCTCTACGGACTACCCCACGTTGCTAATAAAGCTAACCCGTAAAGATAATGATGCGATTGAAATGTCGGGAGTGCGGCCATTGCAATTTCCCGTTGAATTTGAAGTGGGAAATTTTCCTAACGATGGGATTGAAGGTTTAGCGATGGCAAGTGACGGCACGCTTTATTTAGCGTTGGAGAAAGATAAAGCGGCTCAACCGAGAATTTTTTCGTTAAATATTGATGACGCGTTTTTTGCATCGAGTGATTTCGCGACAGTAAGCGAGCCAAAGCTTCAACTGCCTATGTTTACTTCTGGTAATCATCCTATTAATGGATTAGCCGTTTACACTCATTCGACCGGGGAACATTACTTGTTGGGCGCAGCGCGGAATGACAACGAACTTTGGGTAATTGATACGAGCGGCAGCAAGGCTACCAAACGCATTCCAATTACTTTTGATGTGGCTAAAGACTCGGGTTGCGACCAGTACACAATGGATAATGCTTCAATGGAAGGTCTTGTATCAATGAATGATACGCTCTGGATTATTAACGACCCTTGGGAGAAGAATTACTTAAAAAACGCGACGTGTGAGGCGCACCGAGGTCGCTATGAAGATTTAGCCCCCCTTCTTTTTTCGCTTAAGATTAGTGAGGCGTGGTTTGAGTAGTTGAGCATGAAAAAGGGTTGCTTACTTTGCAACCCTTTTTTTGGGTTTAGCTTAACGAGTTAACGTCGTTTCTTATCGAATACACGTCTTAGTGATACTTCACTATGCTTCGCTGCGAAGGCGCGATGCAAAGGTCTTTTTAAACTTTGCTAGCTTAGGTGCAACAACCATTGAGCAATACTGGTTTTGTGGATTATTTTTAAAATAGTCCTGGTGATAGTCTTCCGCATCATAGTAGTTATTCACTTCTACGATTTCGGTCACGACAGGGTCTGGCCAAATTTTTTCTTCAGTAATCTCGGCAATAATTTTCTCAGCTTCCGCCTTTTGAGCGTCGTCGTGATAGAACACGGCACTTCGATATTGAGTGCCCACATCATTTCCTTGTCTATTAAGCTGAGTAGGATTATGCAGCGCAAAGAAGATTTCTAAAATTTCTCGGTAGCTGATGCTATCTGCATCAAATGTCACCTGTACGACTTCAGCGTGGCCTGTATTACCTGAGCATACTTCTTCATAGGTGGGGTCTACTTTTTCGCCTCCAGCATAACCAGACACTGCTTTTTCTACGCCCTCAACACTGTTAAAAGCTGATTCTATGCACCAAAAGCATCCGCCTGCTAAGGTTGCGACTTGTAAATTTGCCATAGTAAAACCTCGTTTATTCTTTCACCCTAGTGTGGGTGCGACCTACCTACAACACAAGTCATCCAAGCGTGTTTTTTTATCGTATAAACGAATATTAAATAAGAATAACGCAAAGCTTTCGCAAAAGATTTTAAGCTAGCAGCCCATAGAATTTAATGCAGATAGTTCAGCACGATTATTTGCAAACGCAAACGCAAACGCAAACGCAAACGCAAACGCAAACGCAAACGCAAACGCAAACGCAAACACGCAGTTACAGATAAAGTCCGCTTGGTTTAGCAGAGGTATTGAAACGTGATTATATTTTACGACGGCTATTGCCCACTTTGTATGGCCGAAATGCGACATTTAAGCAAACGAGACAAGCACAATAAGTTAACGTTGGTAGACATCCAGTCTCCTGATTTTTCTGAGCAATATCCCACATTAGATTGGCATGCACTGAATGCCAGAATTCATGGGCTTCGAGAAGACGGAACCTTAATTACCGGGCTTGATGTTACCCACGAAGCGTGGAAAGCAGTAGGGGTAGGCTGGCTGTATGCACCGCTTCGCTGGCCGCTTATTCGTTATGTTGCCGACGCCTGCTATAACGTGTTTGCCAAGCACAGGTACACGATTTCCTATTTACTGACGGGTAAAAAGCGTCAGTGCGACCGCTGTATCCCGGGAGATACTAATGAAAAATAATGTATTAATTGTGGGCGCTTCAGGCGGAATCGCTACAGCACTCATTGAGCAATATTGTCTTAACGATGCCCACGTTATCGCAGTGAGTAGAGCGCCTGCCTCTGAACTAACGCATCATGAAAACGTCACCTATCACCAGATAGCACAGCAAGACGATGAGCACATAGGAGCGTTCGTCAAGCAGTTGAAAGAACAGGATATTGTGCTAACTACCGTGGTGATTACAACGGGCTTTTTACACAATGAAGATACGGGCGTACATCCAGAGAAACGGTTGGAAGATATCAACGAACAAGCGCTTATCGCGTATTTCTCCACTAACAGTATTACCCCTGCGTTATGGCTTAAGCACCTTGTCAATATTGTCAGCAAAGAAGGTTCAACCCTTGTTTGTTTAAGTGCGCGAGTGGGCAGTATTTCTGATAATGGATTAGGCGGTTGGTATGGCTATCGTGCTTCAAAAGCGGCACTTAATATGTTTGTTAAAACAGCATCGGTTGAATATAAACGCCGCGTAAAGGATGTCATGCTTGTCTGTTATCATCCCGGGACCGTTGATACGGGCTTGTCCAAGCCATTTCAGAAAAATGTTGCCGCTAAAAAGCTATTCACCCCTGAGTTTACTGCGAAACAGCTTATTGCTCATATTTCTAAGCTAGATCGAGAACAAACGTGTCATTTTATCGACTGGAACGGTGAAGTGGTAACTTGGTGATACGCTTTATCACCATTTCAACAAGTTCAACATCAAGACTTTTTATTTCACTGCTGTTACCATGCTCATTTGGGAATGGTGCAGCGTATTGATGAGCCCATAGAGGTAGCAATACAACGCGTTGACGCCACACGTGAGTCATAATAACAAACGCCATCCTGATAATAATTAATACCAGTTCGCACGGTAAAACAAGTACGAATAAAACGTACACATCAAGTGTAGACCCTGCGAATTGCTATAACAATAACTCAACAAGAGGAAGGGATATGAGCGGGGCCAGAGAACAGTTCGGATCGCGCATAGGTTTTATTTTGGCTGCTGCAGGTTCTGCGGTAGGCATTGGTAATTTAGTGGGTTTTCCTGTCGGTGCAGCTAAAAACGGCGGTGGTGCATTCTTGTTAATGTACGCTATTTTTGTTTTTGCGATTTGTTTACCGGTTATGCTGGCTGAAATGTCAGTGGGGCGTCATGCTAGAAAAGATCCATTAGGTGCATACAGCGACATTAGTGGTGGCGAAAAGAAATGGAAGGTGGCGGGCTGGTTAGCGATTGCCACCCCTTTCATGATTGCGGTTTTTTACATGGTGATTACCGTATGGCTTTTTGGTTACTTGTTTGAAGCGGTTAGCGGTAACTTAGATAAACTGGCAGATCCGAATACCTTTGGAATATTTATCAATTCCGAATCGATTTTTGCCTACATGGCTGTTGTTGTTGGTGTGGTTTATCTTATTCTGCAAGGCGGGGTAAAAGAAGGGATAGAGAAAGCGGCGAAGCTGCTTATGCCAGCGCTGTTCGTTATGTTAATAGGCCTGGTTATTTTTGTGCTTACTCAAGACAACGCCATGGCGGGTGTTACGTTCTATATCGTCCCTGAGTTTTCTAAGATAACGGCTGAAGTGGTTAATGGCGCGCTGTCTCAAGCGTTTTTCTCATTGTCGCTGGGCATGGGTATCTTAATTACCTATGGGAGTTATATTGATAAGCGTGCAGATGTACCAAGCGCCGCAAAACTGGTGGCCTTAACCGATACTGCTGTCGCGTTTACTGCGGGTCTAATGATTTTGCCAGCCATTTTCTCGTTTAATCCTGACATCAACCCGGATGAACTAAGTGAATCGTCAGTAGGCATGATATTCACCTACTTACCCAGCATTTTCCTGGCGTTGCAAGATTCTATCGGATATATCGGTGCATCGATTGTAGCGAGCTTGTTTTTCTTGCTCGTGTTCTTTGCTGCGATTACTTCACTTGTCTCTATTTTTGAAGTGCCTGTAGCCGCATTAATGGACGAGAAGGGCGTTAGCCGTAAATGGGCATTGGGTTCTCTTGGGAGCATTATGATCATACTGGCAATTTTGAGCGCGCTGTCATTTGGCAAAGTTGAAATGCTCACGTCATTTATGCACTACGCAGGGGCGGATAAGTCATTATTCGACGTGATCTACGACGTGTTCTACGACACTATTTTGCCACTTAACGGTCTGCTAATTTGCTTGTTCGTTATTTATCGTTGGAAAAGCGCAAATTTCAATGCATCGCTTGAAGAGGGTAGTCAGGGTTATAAAGGAAGTTGGTTTGAGAAGTATGTCGATGTTTCTCTAAAAACCTTTATACCACTCATTCTGCTCGTGATTTTTGTTAATACCGTTGCAGTAAAATACTTTGGTTTGAGCCTTTTCGGCTAATCTTCAAGTAGAAGTAATCACAAACAAAAACGGCAAGCCTTTAAATAAGCTTGCCGTTTTTTTATTGTGTCATACCAGTCGCATAGATAATTACCCACTCAGCGAGACTTAAAACATTAGGTAGGGGTCACCGTACTCAGGTTTAATGCCTAGCTGCTCCCAGCTTTTGTGAGCATCTATAACCTTGCCTGCGGGTTCATTGTCAGTGTCTGCAAAGCAGGGCGCTTCAATGTGCATGGCTTTTGCTGCGTCAACATAGTAGACCCCTCTTTTGGGGTGTAACAGACTGCATAAATGCAATATGCCGTTAATCGGCGTACTGCCAATAATTTTTTTAAGTGCTGATACAACATCTTGTACGTGAACAAGGTTGATTCTTTTGTTGCCTGCGTCCAGTTGACGACCACTGAGTGAACGAGCTGGATGACGGTCGGGGCCAACAAGACCTGCTAATCGTATAATGCTCACGTCAATTTGGTCTCGTTTTGCAAGCAAGTAGTTCTCTATAGCAACGTGCGCTTTGGCTGAAGCCGTTTGAGGAGCCGTAGCACTGTCCTCATTTAAATGTTCATCAGTGCTATCCCCATAGACTGACGTGGTACTAATAAACACGATATGGGCAACACCAGCGCTCACGGCCGCATCTACGAGTTCAAGCATATTGGCAGTAAATGTCTCTAAGTGGGTACTTTTTCGGCCCGGCGGTATATTGAGCAGTAGCGTTGCGTTTGGCAGATAATGACAAAGAGTCTCAGTATCATCACCGAGCGCATATTCAATACAGTCGATACCTTGACCTTTCAACGTTAAGCATTTTTCGTGACTTCTTGTTGTTCCGGTAATCTTAACATTACCCGCAAGCGCCTTGCCGACATATCCTGCTAACCATCCATAGCCAGTAATTACTAAATGTTGTGTCATCGTTTATATACCTTTTCTGTTGTCACGCTAGGGTACATCAATTTTCATAAACTATGGCATTTATACCAATCCGCATAGATACTTGCCCACTCAGAAGGCGCTGGCAAGTTTCCTAGCGAAGCGTGGGAATGCAGGAATGGCTGTTCCCTTTCAAATTCCCAGAATGAAGCTAGGAAGCTTGCCAGACCTTCCCGAAGGGCGAGTTTAAAATGTCCGTACTCTTTGTTGTGTCACCTTGATGTAGAACCACTATGCCTGCGGTAACACGCCGCGATTACGAACATTTTAACTCTCGCTGAGTGGGTAATTATCTATGCGGACTGGTATTATACTAGATGCGAAAAATAGCCATGTGAAGGAAGCAAAGGGGCAACATGGCCTAGTTGGGGCAGTAAAACAAAAAAGCTGACCAGGTGTATTATCCATAGTCAGCTAATTGTGATTAGACTTGTAGAGTGAAAATACGACTACATCTTCATTTGTGAATGAGAGCCGATGTCTAACAGGTTCAGTCCATCAAGACCAGAAATAGATGCTTGCATTTTGCCTTCAGCGTAATCGGCTTTTTTAAGTACCTCGCACAATGCATCGCCTTTCTCCTCTAACGAAGCAGCTTGGCTTTCTAAGCGATACTCAAGGTCTTCGCCCCAGCGCTCCATTTTTTGCTCGAACTCTGACATGTCACCGCCTTCCCACAACATTTGAGTGCCAACGGCGATCAAAATTCGACCCATAGATTCGCTAATCAAAGATTCAATTTGCGTTTCAAACTCTTGCTCCCAGCTTTCATCAAACCAACCTGGCTCATCAAACTTCGTTGAATCGACGCGGATATTACCTGCATCATCATAAAATGAGGTTTGTAATTTCGCATCGAGTGAATCAAACAGCTCGCGGAAATCATCGCCCATTTGGTCACCGCCAAGTAATTCCGTAAATACTTCCGTTACGGCTACGTTTGCTATTTTTAATCCTTCGCTTGCTATGGTCAGGGTCATGGGGATTGCTGCGTCGATACTGTTATAATACTCGCTTACCCATCGCTGTTGCTCGCGGTCAAGAGATACCAATTCACCGTTTACCGTCAGGTTGTGCTTCCCGTCAATTTCCATTACTGAACCATTATTCATAGTGACGGTTAAGTTGCCCTTGTAGTATTGAATATGACCATCAAGCTCCATGTCACAGCTATTTGCAAAGCTTTTGTCATGAGCAAAGGCGTGTCCACTGATCAAAGCGCTGGTGACGGCAACCGAAAGTAATAGTTTCTTAGACATTGTTTATTCCTTAATTCACTCGTGACAAGGTGGTATTCGTACTAAACGTAGCCCTGTTCTGTCACTGATATATTGACGCTACAAAATGAGGTTCTTTGCACAGAATAGAGCAATGCCCTTGCCAAAATTTAATATCTATATTTATCATAGACTTATTGGTTTTTAATGATTTTGGCTTCTATCGGTAGATTAATTATTTGGCGAATATACTAATAAATTAGCAATTTTGACTAAGATCAATTTTTGGCATACTGTAGTGTATTAAAACCCATCCAGACATGTTCAAAACGCAATTATTGGTGCATAATACCGCCAATTATTTTAAGGGGTTATCACAATGGCTGATTGGATTAATGCAATTATGTTTGGTGTTGCGCTAATTGCCTTTACGCTAGGGCTAAGCAGCATCGTTATGGGCTTAATGACTGCTAAGGCAGGTGCTGAAGGTATGCAGGAAAAAATCGAGTACGGTTTTTTTGGCGTAACAGGTTTAGTACTGTGCTTGCTGATGGCCTATGCCTTGGCGTAAGCAACACGTGTTATAAAAAACCGGCTTCAAAAGCCGGTTTTTTTTCGCCTACGGTTTATACCAGTCCGCATAGATAATTACCCACTCAGCGAAACTTAAAATGTTCTGAATCTGTTTCGACGTTCTGCGCGCTTCTTTCAATCGTGCTATTGGTTATCGCTATGTGTTATATCGCCATCTTTGCCATGCTCCCCACCCACCTTCGTGGTGTGGTTTGTATGGTCTGTTGAATCTTGTTGATACGCATTATGCTCTCGGTAAGCCAATAGAGAAAGATGCCCATCCCTTTGATAGGCCCGTAGGTCGAAAAGGTCGAGCATAGCCATGACATGATCAAAAATATCGGCCTGCACTTTTTCGTACTTAACCCATTCTTTTTCGGCGCTAAAGCAATAAATCTCCAAGGGCAAGCCCAGCTCGTTTGGCGGTAATTGTCTGACCATTAAGGTGAGCTCTTGATTAATATTGGGGTGCTTGCGTAAGTAAGCCTCTAAGTAAGCTCTAAAGGTGCCAATGTTGGTCAGGCGACGGCTATTCAGTAAGTCAGACTCATCGATAGAGTAATCTCGATGGTAAGCACGCAGCTCATTTTTCTTTTTGTCTATGTATTCGTTGATATAACGAATTTTTGAAAAACGCTCTAGCATGTCGTTATCGCAGAGCTTGATAGAGTGAACATCGATATAGATGGCACGCTTAATTCTGCGTCCTCCCGATTCCTGCATACCGCGCCAGTTCTTCACCGCCTCTGTGGTAAGACTGTAGGTAGGTAAGGTAGAAATCGTCTTGTCCCAGTTTTGTACCTTGACGTTAGTCAATCCTATCTCAAGAATTTCACCGTCCACTTCATACTTTGGCATTGCAATCCAATCGCCGGTATTAAACATGCGGTTTGCGGCAATTTGGATACCTGCAACAAAGCCCAAAATAGTATCTCTGAATATTAACAGGAGTACTGCCGCAATCGCCGTCAACCCGGATACAATAAGCAGCGGGCTTCTATCAACAATTAGCGAAATACTCAGCAGTATAGTGATAATAGCGAAGGCCAGTTTTGTAACCTGAATAAACCCTGTGATAGGTGCTCTACGGGAGAAGGCCGATGCATTGTAAACGTCTTCAACAGTGCTCAACATGGCGTATAAGGCAAGTAAACCGCTATATAGCATGTAAAGCTGAGCACTCTTTATGACCATGCCATGCATAACGGCTTCATCATCAATAAGTACCGGCGTGGTGACGTAAATGAATAGCGCTGGAAAAAGGTGCATCAAGCGCCTAAAGAAGCCGTGCTCCTGGAGTGCGTTATCCCACCTGTTATTCGATTTATATACCCAGTTGGCAATTTGAGGGCGTACGAGTAACCGCGCGACAATATAAATAAGCGCTGAAATAACTAAAATAGAGCCAAGAGCAATAACGCTATATAGAGGATCTTGTGTTGTTAAATTTGGAAAAACGTCGTTTACCAAGTGTATAAAATGATCGCGTACTGATGCACTCACTTCCATTTACTAGGACTCCAACAGTTTCTTTATACGATTATCTTTATTTTCCCATAGACCGTTTAACCAGTTTTGAAAATAAAGGCGAAACTCAGAATCTGTGCGTTCTGACTGCTGTTGTAATTCAGGAACCGGCGTTACGTTCACATCTATGACAATTTTTGTCATTTGACCGCTTAACATTGCCATCATTGGGTGACGCTTATTTTCGGGATACAGCAATGAGATATCCAGTACGTTAGTGAATAGCTCTCCCATCGCAGATAAAGCAAAAGATACACCACCAGCCTTTGGTGGAAGCAGGTTCTGGTAGGGGCTTTGCTTAGAGAGGTGCTTTTGTGTAGTGAATCGCGTTCCTTCAACAAAATTAATGACCGTTGTCGGCACCGTTCTAAACTTCTCACAGTACGCTTTGGTAGTTTCTAAATCCTTACCTCTTTTCTCTGGATACTTCTCTAGGTACGCTCGGGTATATCTATGCATAAACGGCATATCTAAAGCCCAAGCACCAAGTCCTACGAAAGGAAGCCAAATCAGCTCTTTCTTTAAAAAGAACTTAGGAGCGGGGATGCGATGGGTGGCAAACTCAATAAGCAAAATGATATCTAGATAACTCAAGTGGTTTGCAATAATCAAATACCAGCTATTTTTTGAAAGCTCTCCGTGCACGGAGCATTGAATATTGACGTTGTTAAACAGCTTGATAAGCAGAACACTGATGCGACCAAAACTAAACATAAGTGCATGCATTACCTTGTTCCATACTGCTCTAACCTTGCCGTTGGGCAGTAATAGCTTCACCAAACCTAGTAAAATTATTAGCCCACCCCAAAACGCGAGGTTTAGAATTTGCAGTGAGGTATGTAAAACAAAAATAAATGGAGCGAGTACTACACGAGTCATAATGGTTTCTGAGTTGCGTTAAGTGAATCTAAAAGCTGATCTTTGGCATGCCAACGTTCGTTTAACCACGTTTGAAAACGGGCACGAACCTGAGGATCGTCGAAATATTTGTCATTGAAAATACCGTTTTCCATAATTTCCTTGATTGGCATTACATTTATATTCACCCGAATGTCGCGGACTTTGCCACTGACAAAATCCCAGAACGAGGGAACGCCACGCGGGTAATCAATCGTCACATCAATTAATTTATGTAAGTTGTCGCCCATCGCTGATAATACGAACGCAACACCGCCAGCCTTAGGCTTGAGTAAATGCGTGAAAGGCGAGTTCTGTTTATCATGTTTAGCCTGGGTGTAGCGTGTGCCTTCTACGAAATTCATGATACTAACAGGCTTATTGCGAAATTTTTCACACGCTTTACGTGTGGTTTCCATGTCCTTCCCTTTTAAATGGGGATTTTTGGCTAAAAATGATTTCGAATAACGTCGCATAAAGGGAAAGTCGAGTGCCCACCAAGCAAGACCTAAAATAGGAACGTAGATAAGTTCTTTTTTGAGAAAAAATTTTAGAAACGGTATTTTTCTATTGAATACACGTTGAAGCACTAAGATATCAACCCAAGATTGGTGATTAGCAATAACGAGATACCAGCCATCTCGAGTCAGTTTTTCTAGCCCGTTTACTTTCCATGTTGTGCGACTGCTAATACGCTGGTTAATATTGTTTACGCCTATCCACGCTGTTGCACATGCATCGAGTAAATAGGAAATGAAGCGTCGCCAAGGAGCGATAGGGATAAGTTTAAAAACCGCCAATATAAAGATAGGCGTGGACCAAATCACGGTGTTTAAGAAATAGCAGATGACCGAAATAGTGCCAACAATATGATGTAGCAGTGCTTTTACCATTATACTTACCTCAAAAATTAGGCGCTTAGTGTAAACGAACTTGATCTAAAATCCGATAGAGCCTTTACTGATTCCACAATAAAGGTGCAAATTTACGAACTTAAGGAGCTGTAATGGAGCTTATTGGCGAAAATAGAGTATTCGGCGGGCGTCATTTACGCTATTCGCATAACGCTGAAACGACAAAGTGCGATATGACCTTCGCAATCTTTCTTCCCCCATTCGCCTCAAAGGAGAAACCGGTTCCCGTGCTCTACTGGTTGTCTGGGTTGACATGTACAGACCAAAATTTTATGCAGAAAGCGGGCGCAATGAGACTCGCCGCTGAGCTAGGTATGGCGATTGTTGCGCCAGATACGTCTCCCCGCGGTGAAGGGGTGCCTGATGATGAAGAAGGGGCCTATGATTTCGGGCTTGGCGCTGGATTTTATGTCAACGCAACCCAGTCACCGTTCAACACGCATTACAATATGTATAGCTATATTGTTGATGAGCTACCTGCATTGATAGAAAGCGAATTCCCTGTTACTAAAGAGCGAGCGATTAGCGGGCACTCTATGGGCGGGCATGGCGCACTCGTGATTGGTATGCGTAATCCGAATAAATTTGTCTCAGTTTCTGCTTTTAGCCCTATTGCTAATCCTTCTGATTGCCCTTGGGGGCAAAAAGCATTGGGACGATACTTAGGCGATGATAAGGAAGCATGGAAAGCGTATGACGCTTCTTTACTGCTCGCGAGCAAAACGCACAGTATTCCTCTTTTGGTGGAGCAGGGGACAAAAGATGAGTTCTTGCACGAGCAGTTAAAGCCTCAAGCGTTGGTGCATGCTGCGCAACAGTCAGATACGCAGCTTACCTTAAACATGCACGAAGGATACGACCACAGCTACTTCTTTATTGCGTCATTTATCGAAGAACATTTAGAGTTTCATGCAGGTCACATGGGCTTAATCTGAGCTCATTGCTTTTAACCATCACCAACATCAGCTAAAAGGGTGAGAGCCTCAGCTGATGTTGGCGCTTTCAGCCAACATGACTTATCTTAACGTCTTGGCGGAAGATACGAATTCGGAGACAGACACAGGACGTTGATATAAATAACCTTGTCCATAGGTACAGCGGTGGCTTTTTAGAAAATCTTGTTGCTGTTGTGTTTCAATGCCCTCAGCAATAATTTTGATATTCAAGTTGTGCGCGAGACCTAAAATAGCTTGCACAATAGCCTGATCATCAGTGTTGTCTTCAAGTTCACTGACAAATGAGCGATCAATTTTTAGCTCGTCAATTGGCAGCTTTTTCAAATAGACTAATGAGCTAAAGCCCGTACCAAAATCATCAATCGACACTGTTATTCCCATGCCGCGAAGTTCGTTGAGTAATATAGATACCGAATCCAAGCTATCCACAAACACGCTTTCGGTTAGTTCAATGGATAGATTAGACCCAGATAGCTTATGATCCTCAAGCGCACTCTTTATCTGATTTAGCAGAGCGAGATCTGTGACCTGGCGGCCCGAAATATTGATCGCGAGACGGATATCTAAACTCGCCGCTTTAATTGCATCAATTGCTTCACATGCTTTATTGATAAGCCACTCACCAAACGTGAAGATAAGATCACTCTTTTCCGCTAAAGGAATAAAAACGTCAGGAGAGATAAACGTGCCGTCTGACGTGATCCATCTTGCCAGTGCCTCACATTTAACGATTTTACCTGTTGTTAAGTTAACTATGGGCTGTAAGAAAAGCGTCAGTTCGTTTTGTTCAATGGCTTTACGAAGTTGGCGTTCGAGTTCATTGGTCGCGTGATGTTGTTTATGTAACTCTTCACTATAGATAAGTACGCTGTTACGACCTTGATATTTAGCCGCTTGCAACGCAGTATCAGCGCAATGAAGCAGCGACTCAGCAGAGTTACAGTCAAGAGGGAAGTTTGCGATACCGACGTTTACTGCTAAATGCGGTTCACTCCCATTAAGCACGTTATAGGTTTGCGTTAATTTCTTTAAAAGCGCTTCAGTGTAGTCTTCGCTTGCTTGCCCAATAAACGTGTCACTGCGTTTAACAAGTGCAAATTCATTGCTGCCAATTCTGGCAATAAACCCGCTATTACCCACGAAACTTTGTAGACGAAGTGCAAAACCTTTGAGAATCTCGTCGCCAGACTGATAGCTAAGCGATTCATTTATTTTTTTAAAGCCACAGATATCAATGAGAAATAGTTTGAAGGGGTTTTGCTCTTGGACTAAGCGTTTAACCGTTTCAATAAACAAGTTGCGGTTCGCAACTTTTGTAAGTGAATCCATTCCACTGGCTGTAAGCGCGCTTTCTTCATTACCGTGAATATGGGTAATATCGGTAAGTAAATACACCCAGTGAGTAAGTTGTTCGCCTTGTAGTACAGGATGGATAGTAACTTGAAGCCAGACTTTATACTCATCGACAGGTTGCCAAAACAGCTCGCCTTGCCACGGTGACTTTTTCTTAACGAGAGCAGGTAAAAATGTGGGTGGAGCACCTATGTCTTTAATTAGCTCACTAATGCGGACCGAGCTTGGTGTTGAACTGTTGCAAAAGAGAAGCCTGTGGGAAGCTTTGTTGTCCAAAACCAACGCGCCTTTATCATCAAGAATGACAACGCCGGTGTCTAAATCGTGAATTGCCTGCTGGATAGGCGGTACCAGCTTTTGTAAACGCGTATTCTTACGCAGCACGTTATTCAACTTGTGCCTGATATATTCATGTTGCCCCACGATTTCATGGTGGCTCAGCAACAGCTCTCTTGCCGCTTGCAGCGTTCTGCGCTTTTCATCGAATTGCTCTTCTACATTTTTTAAAACCAGGTAGCGCGCGCCCGACTCACTGTTAATCGCTACTGCTTCTAAGCGAAGTAAAAGGTTGTCATCTTGTTCAGTCCAAAAACCCGAGGAAAGACTAAATGAATTGTCACCCTTCCATACCTCATTGGCATCAAGGAAGAAGTCGTCTAAGAATACGGACGGTATCTGCTGTTTCTGGAGTTTATTGTTTGCATCTAGCGTAACGACGTGGGATAGCCATGGCAGATCAGGGGTTAGGCACTCTAGTTCATGTGAGTCTGTGTATTTAAACAGAGCACAATTGGTAATACCCAAAGCGTTTAATAAATGGATGTCCATGGAGTTCTCCTACCAAAACGCAATTGTGTTAAATAAGCTCTCTACATTTTCACCGGTTTTCGCGCTCGTTTTAGTCAATAAAGCAAACTTTTGAGAGCAGGTATCTAATTCTTCCTCACTCCAATGCCAGCTCGTTGGTAGGTCTGTTTTGTTAATAACGAAAAACGCTGGGATATCAGGGTAATGCTCTTTGGCTAGCTCTAGAATTTCCATGCCTTCCGTTAAAGACTGTGAGCGGGTCTGATCAACGACAACAATGTACGCGCTCGCGCCGCGAAGGTAGCGAGGATTGAATCCGCAGTATCTATCAATACCTTCTAGATCCCAGATGAGAAGTTGTATCCCACGGCCTTCTCTATTGACTTGTTTCTTGTCTATTTTTACGCCAATGGTGGTCTTGTATTTTTCAGAGAAAATACCTTCGACAAACTGCTTAATCAGGCTTGTTTTCCCAACACCAGTAGGCCCTAAAATACACACTTTTTTCTGTATCACTGAGATATTTCCTTACTACAGTGCACTGGATACTAATACGTTTAACATAACCGAACGTCCCATTGATGGATTTTGCAACGGCAGCTCTCCTAAACTTACGGGTATAAGAATACTACTTTCAACACCAAGCGAAATTAATGAATTCACAACATTTTCGGCTCTTTTTTGGCTCAGTTCACGATTTCGTGCACTAGAACCAGAATTATCGCTGGCACCCATCACAACAATGCTAACCACTGTGTTTGTCTTTTTAGCCACAGATAGGAGCTGTTTTACATCATTTGCCAATCCTTCCAACGTTGCTAACTGTACTTCAGAAAGCGCATCTTGGTTAGTAGCAAAAAGTACACTTTGTGAAGAAACTTTATTAACCAATTGCGTAAGGGCTACTTTTTGCAGCGCTGAACTATCCAACTGATACTCTGCTTTTACATTGAGTGAGCTGATATCAATGTCTGTACTTGAAATACCCGGAAGGTTATTTATCTGTTGATTGAGGCGCATGGCAGTAGCGGCAAAGACATCACCCGAGATAATCCATTTACTTCCGTTTGCTGAGTTAAGCGAAAGCGTTTCTTGTTCGCTCAACGGATAATTACGAATAAGTTTTTCGAGTTTGCGCTCGACTATGCTCGTCTTAAGGGAAACAAACGGCTCCTCAATAACTACCACACGGTTGGGGTCGATACCATGGTCTTTAAACCAACTCTCAATATCGTCAGCGGCGGGATCTCTTAGAATCTTCGCGTGTACTTTGCCATTAGAGATGTAAGTATCAGTAATGATGACGCCGGGCGGGAAAGGAAGTTCATGCAAATCGCTCTTCAAAATGCTGAGGGATAATCGCATGAAAGAAAGAATACCTAACCCAATGAGGGCGATGAACAAGACTAATGCGCCAATGAACCGTTTTGCTTTCTTTCCTTCGCCTTCTTTTTTTTCACTCACTAAGCAGTCGGCAAGTAGGGTCTCGCACCCTGCAAATGCTGCATTGTCACCATCGTAATTGATAAGCGGTTGCTGATAAAACCTGTGAAAATCTTCCAGCGCTTGCTGAAGTTTCCCACGGATTTCTGGTGGGATACTTCCTGTGACGGCGGCAACGAGAAGTGCTTGCGGCCCAATTTTAATGAGCAGAGTGAAATCTTCGGTTTTAATCTCACCCAATTCGTTTTCTGATTCATTGCCATTGACGCCAAAAGCATCGGCAACGAAATCATTAATCGCCACTAGCATAGAGGAAATGAGATCGGCATCTTTTTGCTTATCAGGGTCTGCAGAGATACTGTGAAGTAGCGTGCCGGTCTCTCGATGGATAACAAGAAGCTGCTGAACTTGGTACTGGTAAATTTGTGACGCAACGTACTCGGAATACTTTACCCCTGATTGCCAGGCTTTGAAGCGCCAAGAAATACTTTTTGGACTTAAACTGTTTTCGATGAGTGCGTTGGTACGCTCTACAAATTCTACCAGAAAAGCGGAAACCGCCTTTCTTACAAGAGCGCCAACAAGTGGATAAAGTGTACCAACAATTTTTTCGCTGTTCGCTTCAATAGAGCGATGTAATGACTTTTCAACAAGAGGAACGAGGACTTTATTTACCGAACCGTCTTTCGACTCTCGCTCTAACAAAGCTTCAGATACGACGTTACTCACAACCCCTTTTGCGTTGTGATCTAACTTTTCCCGAACAAATGTGTTGTCCCGCCCAATAAGTAATTCTCTTACTTTTTCCAGAGAATCGTCCGTAAACTCAGACGGCGGCACCTTGTCAGTCATTTATTAATGATCGGTTGCGAGATTAGTGGCCATAGTAGAAAGTAAATTTGCCAGCGTTTTTCTATCTGTTTTACTTTCGGAAAGGTCACGGGTTACCTGCTGAAGTTTTTCTAACAGTTCTTGGTGACGTTTACTAAATAGGCTATCTAACGACTCCAACTCTTTCACCACGTGGGCTTCTAGTGCTTCGTTGTCATTTTTTGCCGCCGCTTCAGCCATTTCCAACTCACTTTGTAGCTTATCAGTGGTGTTTTGGAGTTGCTCTTGAACATTACTGTGACTGTCGTTCGCGTTAGCTAGCTGGTTAGACAGTTCACGTATCTGCTCGTCGATAAGTTTGCGGATATCGTTGAACTGATTATCAAGGTGTACATTTAGCTTCGTGAAGCTATCGTTAACTCGTGACTCTAGCGCAGACAGATCTGCGCGGAAAGCGCGGTTTGTTTGGCCAAACAGTATTTCTCTGAGTTGAGCAAGTTCATCTGCTGGTTGAGGGGCGCTCTCAGTTTCAGTACTGTTTTGCACTTGCTGGTCCTTCTGCTTGTTGTCCGCCATAAAATATCTCCGATAGACCCAGTTTACTTGCATTAGGTATGCAAAAAACGGCTATCACATACTTAGCTTTGTTATTTATTTTCTATATTTGTCCATACAATAGCCCCAATTTACCAACTTTGAAATACGCTAAACGTATAAATGTAGTAATAATGCGACAAAAAGCGCTGATGTTTCAGTAAGTTGTTCTTAACTTTCTTAGGCTTTTTTGCGCATGGTATGTCGCCCGCTTTACATTACTAAGCGGGCCGTGTGCAAACCCTTATTGTGTATTACCCTCACGGCGCATGACCGGAGCCACCCTTAAAGGCGTTAAGTGAAATGTACGTATTTCCGAGGTTCCTCCGATTGACTCAACGGAAAGGCTATTCGCAACGAAACGATTAGCTCAGCGGCAATGTCATTCTCATCTTGCGTCCATACCTCCTTAAAAAACGCAAAAGAAGGCCTCTTCTTATTTCATGTAAACCTTACTCTCACCCGATAGACATTGATATTTTTTCTCGTCGTCTTAGTGATGCTATACTACGCCATCTTATTTTCCGCCTAAAAACTTAGGTCTCAAAAAGACTCTTTTTGGGCCCCAATACAGTGAAAATAAGGAATTAAAGGGATAAATACCGCATTTGGTATTTACTCGAAGAGTTAAATATTATCTATATAAAACATAGGCTTAAATTGAATACTACTGTTCAAACTCTTGACCGAAGATTCTCTGTCGCTCCAATGCTGGATAGTCACGCCTAATTTTAAAAGGCGTTGATATATATGGGGATTTCGGTAAAAAGTGACATTCGTTGTATTCCTATTGTGTTCCTCAGTGTAAGGATATTGACGGAAATATCCAGAAACAACCGATGGTTTTATCCTCCATTTAGCCTATCTTTTATAATTTCGATGAGTATGTTGGTTTCGTCATAATCTGCGACAGTGTACTTTGTTATATCAACCTTCATGCGCTCTAAGACTCTATTGTTGTTTAGCAAAGCCTGCGTTATGTAGGTCATAGTTTTCTCCTTCGCAATGGCCGCGACTTCGTCCGCCAACAACATTGCAGTGGCATTCATAATGTCGTAATCCTGAGCATCCATGTAATCTTGGTCGTAAAGCGCATCTGTTACAGGAGGAATTTTGCTGTAGTGTTTTATGACATAATAGATATCAATGGCGTCTTTTCCTTGATACTCACGGCCTCGTTCAGTCCAGGCGATAAGTTTTAGCAATAGGATGCCTGCCGGAGATGCTACTTTTACACTAAGTTCAGGATTTTTTGACAGGGTAACGTCCCATGCGTTTTGATAGACTTCATCGAACCCTAGCACGCTCATAACAAAATCTTGTTTTGGCGGCCAAGCGATCTGGTCGTTATCGTCACTGACCCCACCAAACGGGATCAAGTCGATTTCCCAAGGCAAGCCGTCACTGTCAGTCGTGTCTAGTTGATGTGCCTTCTTCGAGTGCGGTGTAAATCCCGCTTCTATCAGTGCAGTTCGTAACACTTCGTAATGCTCCCAATTCTGCACTTCGATACCAAAGTCCACATCTTTCGTACCGCGCTCGATAGCAGCGTTGTAGCCGTGAACCAAGATAACATCCCGTGCAGTAGCCCCTACAATTAGCAACGGAACATTTAGCTCTGCGGCAATACCGTGGATTTGACTATATACCTCGACAAGCCCTTTGGGCAGTTTTTCGGATACATCAAGCAAGGTGGTCATAGTAGATCCTTTTTGCGGTATCAATATTGCGAGGGTCATCACTGTTGAGTAGTTCAGCATAGACTAGCAATGGCACGACATAGCCAGGTAATTCACCCCTAATCTTATCGATTCCCACAGGCGGCTCTACAATTTTCAGTATATTAACGTCTGTCTCTTCAGCACTTAGTCGGCGTAGCCTGAACGTTTTTAATAGGGCTTTATGTGCTTCAGTATCAGCATATATCTGGTATGTTTTTGGGGTAAGGTAATGAGTATAAGCATCGGCGGCGACCTCTCCGCCCCAGAGTGCTCCATACTTATCTAGCGGTGCGTTACGAAGCTGCTCAATATTCTGAGGAACATATAGCTTCTGCTCCAGTTTAGCTTCCATGTTGTGTGGATAAGCGTCTAGCCATCGCGTTAGAAGCTGATCTTTTTCGTTGAGGACGAGTCCCTTTTTCCCTTTTTCGAGAACAAATGTCAGTTGCTTAAGGTCATCTAAAACTTGTTTTACCGTGCCTAAAGCAATTTCAGCTTGCTCCGCAAGTACCCGCATTGGCTGATTAACAAGCTCAGGCTTCAATAACAACATCATGACCAGTTTCATGCCTTTAGGTTGAAACGCCTTTCCTGTTAGCTTTCTCGCGTGTTGTATTTGATGCTCTTTAGGTGGTTTCTTGCCTCTAATATCGATATAAAAGGGAGGTATGTTGAGGTGCGCATTACCTGCCAGATCGAGATAATCGATTTGCAATTCCTGGCAAAGCTCGGCAATGTTCTCATTTATATAGGTTGTGACTAGAAGTGTTTTTTTGTTGTTGAAAACTATTTTTTCTAGTTGAAGCTTGTGTAGTCTGTGGCGAGTAAGCCGCTCCTTTTCTTCCACACACCAAGTATGTTTCTGGTTTCCGTGAGTGATCGTTAGCTGTCCGTCCGTTTCCTCAGCATATCGGGCATTGTGATGCGTATAAGTGACATTTAGCTTGGTATTCGCGGCTAATAGTTTCGCAGCTTCAGCTAGTAAGTTATCCATTTGTTCATTTATATTTCATGTTCACTATTTTTGAACGATACGAAAAAATGAACAACATTGCAAGATTTGTTCATTATTTTTAAGTGTTCACTTTTTTTGAACCTTGACTTTTAATGAACAAAAAGACATCCATGTCCAACATTTTTTAGGGGAGAAAGGGAGCTGCTAGAAACTCTAGTAGGAGTTTTCGCTCTCTTTCCTCAAACATGTATGCAGCTTCAATATAATTGAATGCAGCAACATCTTTCTCATCTTGCGTCCATACCGCTGCATGTTCCGGCCCATTCCGATCACCCATTTCGGTTCAATCCGATCACTGATTTCGGTCTAATCCGATCGCCTATTTCGGAGTTATCCGATCAAAAATGACGTTTTTCCGAAATCACTGATCGGAA
>Ga0181596_10001456_pt1 | contig 24143 bp, 17 predicted proteins | sample 041ome_6_FD_148655 | JGI IMG/M metagenome (GOLD analysis project Ga0181596, IMG submission 148655) | Coastal salt marsh microbial communities from the Groves Creek Marsh, Skidaway Island, Georgia - 041402US metaG (spades assembly) | ecosystem: Environmental > Aquatic > Marine > Intertidal zone... | reverse complement strand
GAAGATAACTCCTAATCTTGACACCTATGAAAGTCAGCCAATGATCTGTACATCTGAATGGAATGAGGGTGGTACAGTGATTGATACAGATATTCAATGTAACACGGGTTCTATTGACTTTTCTAATATTCCGCAATTTGAAAACATTAAGAATAGATTCATATTTATACCAGGAAAAGACCAGCATGGTAACGACTTATATTTCAAGAAAGATACCCTGAATCAGATGATGCAAACTGCACTAGAAGATCCAAACTGTGTTGGATTTAACACCCTTGGTTTCTTCAAAAGTAAGCTCCGTGAAGTTTCCCCATCCAGGTACTTCGGTGAGAGTGACGGGTTCTACATCAAGAAAGTTATACATAATAAGACAACTAAGAGAGTGAAGATGCTTTGTAATTGGTGTGATTCTAAAGAATTATGTAAAGAATGGTCAGTAATGTGTAATGGAAAGAACAATTGGGGTGATATTGAGATAACACACGCCGACAATGACGTGGATCATTATGTAATTATCAATTATCCTAGACCAGGTGACTATTATGATCCGAAAAAGACCACGATATTCCAGATGGAACCCTGGGTTGAGGATCAGCATAAACGTTGGGGTGTAAAGACATGGGGTAAATGGGCTATTCCAGATCCTAAAGCCTATCATAAAGTTTTTACGCATAAAAACAGTCTGAACTGTGTTCAATGGCAGTTTAAGGTCCCTAATAAAATAGATAACACTTCTAGACATGATAAGGTGGTTTGTGTTTTGAGTAAAAAGATATACGATGACGGTCATACCAAGAGGGTTGACTTTGTCCGTAGTTCCATGGATGGAGATCTTATCCATGTGTACGGAAGGGAGAATTATCATTCACTTTCCAACTACAAAGGTCTTTTGACCAATGACAGTAAAGAGACAGAATTCTCGAAATATAAATATTGTTTATCGGCAGAGAATAACAGTGAGAATAATTACGCTACTGAGAAAATATGGGAGCCAATTCTATGTGAAGCTCTTTGCTTTTATTGGGGATGTCCAAACCTTGAAGATTACATAGATTCTAAGGCTTTCGTACGACTGGATCTAGATGATAAGGAAGGGTCTATGAAGATTATTAAACAAGCAATCGAAGAGGATTGGTGGTCGCAAAGACTTGATATAATTAAGAAAGAGAAATATAGAATCATTAACGAGTTAGGTTTCTTTCCTGTACTTTCCAATCTTATTAAAAAGTTGTAATACTACTTATTATCAGTTTAATTCATAATATGAATTAAATTGTCAGATTAAGCTATATGTCTTATTTTGTCGAAAATTTTATTGTATTTTGTACGGTCTTAGGTCTAAGAGTAGATGTAGAAGAACCACTTTTACCTGATCTTCTAAAACTCCTTAGATCATGTGGTTTAGATGGTTTAGATGGTTTAGATGGTTTAGATGGTTTAGATGGTTTAGACGGAGGTTTGTCTCCAGGTCCAAAGCCTGGTATCACTCTGTTAGTTGATGGTATAACTGTCACACTATCAGTAAATGCTGGTAGTCTGTTCATAAACCATTCTCCTAAAACTTTATTGTGGAAATCCAACAAGCCACGCATATAAGTCTTAGGAAGATGAGATTTGTTCATGTAGTTATACCTATCCCCTCCTCCTCCGTAGTAAAAATCACTGTCTTGTAGAGATTTTAAACCATTTGGGACGTTAAACACCATAGTAGAAGGATAATGTGAAAAACAGTATCTTTTGTGATCTCCAAGTTCACTTCCCACTGAAGATAGATAACTAGCTGGAAAAGATGTATAATAGTCATCGATATTAATCAAGTTGTATAGAGCAGGCTTAGGTTTTGTAGCTATAAAATTGAGAACTTCAGAATTCATCACACGTGGGGAAGCATATGTATAAAAAGTCATCATATCATGTGTGAATCTCTCTTTCATGGTACTACCCCATGTATTTCTAAACTTGTTGATAGAGTCCAAGAACATGCATTGAGCTATACCACCGCCTGTACCATACCCAGTTACGAATATGTGAAAGTCTCTGGTACTACTTATTATCTCTGACTGTAGAGTTTTAAGGACTAACTCCTTACTATTCTCATATAGTCGTACAGCAGTGTAATAAAGGTTAAAATTGTTTTCGGTATTATTTCCACCAAAATATTCATTGTAAACAGGCTGTCCTGTCTCCACGCCTACATATTGTTTGAAACTTACGAAATTCGGTAAATTAGGATCAAGAATATCAAATTCCTCGCCTATCAGAATATCTATATATTTGTTTACCATATTATTGATAACTCTAGAAGATATGTTAACACCAATCTTTCCTTCTAATCTCCCCTCAGTGTCAGGGTATCGTGGGTGATTCTCTATAAGTGTTTTCACTACAGCGAAAGGTAAAAGTGTAAGCAATTTTCTTGCTCTAGCCATGTCATTATCTGCAGATGACTCTGCAATCCATAGTATTATTCCAACAATAGCTGCTGCTAGGGCAGCTAAACCTCCTGTTACAGCTACAGCTGCGCTACCGAATATAACACCTAGAGTTCCGCCGCCTATTGCAAGTGGTCCAGCCCATTTGTAGATGTCAATAACCTTATTGTAATTTGCCAGTATTATTTCAGTAATGCTTCCGAAGTTTTGTGTTTTCAGGGCATAAACCAAATCTCTAGTTAGATGATCAAAAAGTTCACGTCCTGGTTTTTCTAGATTGTCAATAGGAAGGCCATTAATATTTACTATATAGATGTCTGTACTCTGATATTCTGGAACATCTACTTTCAGTATGTCTGTTTGTACATAAGCTTGATTGTAATCAAAGAAATCACGAGAAAGTTGTACAGCAGAACTAACAGACTCTCCTGAAGAGGGTGTCAGAACAGTGCCTAGTTTTCTTGCGGTAAAATTATCTACACCTTCATCAAACATTTTAACAATTGTCTGACTAAGTAAAGGATCGTACGTATTAAGAGAATCTCTTAGATCTCTACCTTTTCTGTCTAACAGATCTCCTGAGTTACAGTTTGCTGTTCTATTGACGTTGTAACCAGGAATCGGAATAACATTTTTGTTGTTATGTCTACAGTTAGGCTGCCCAGGTGTACTTAGTTCCGAACAAGTATTATTCTCTTCGCAAAGGACATTTACAACATTTGCAGTACCATTCTTTGAAAATGTTCCAAACTGGGTGTTAATATCATCAACCATGTAAGATTCAGATAATGTCATTATAGGCTGGTATTTATCAATCGTTGCACTAAATATTCTATTTGCTGTACCGACACCGCCAAATAACATTTCCCACATTCTCCAGTCGAAGTTATCATACCCTATATTATTTCTTATTCTTCTAACGTCTAAATTTTTCTGTTCGTCACTGTATATACCTAACCTAGAACGGTATGCGTTATAACATGAGTAAAAGGCTACACCAGTTATTTGTGTGTAATTTGACCCTATAAGATAGCCAACCGTTGAAGCATCAATAACGTTTACTCTTTTCAGTAGACAGAAAGTAGCAGCATGAATGAAATTCATTTTCTTGTTTTCTCTTTTCAAGTTAGGCGGACATATGAATAGATACAAAGTTCTTGTTATAGCCTTGAGAGTAGGTCTTGTACCCTTAAAGGTTCCAACATTTACATTAATATCCATCTTGAGTATAGATCTTAACCTATGTCCTGTATTTAGGTCTCTGAAGTCACTGAGATCTTCAGATATCTGTTTATCTGCGATGTAAAAAGTAAATATAACATTGAAAAAGGTCCAGAGATCATGCCATAAGCTGTGTCTACGATCAAATTGCCTAATATTGTTTTGTTCTATAGCAGAATTATGTCTCTCAAGTTTCCGAACTACAGCAGCTGATGCATTCCTGAATTCATTTGTAGCTCTATATGTAACTAAATCGGAGATAAGGAAAAGAACAGCTTTCAGAGCAAAAGTAAATTCAGATTCTTCTTCTGTAATTCCCTCTATTTTCTCTGGATACAAATCAGGAAAGAGTGTTAACATAGGAATATCAGGAATATCTTGTCTGTCCCAATATGAAGGATTAGAAGTCCCTATGAAACACCCACTTTTACCTTCTATGCTACGTGGAACTTGGTTTTGGTTTATCAAAGTTTGGTATATACCGTTGTAAATTATATCAGTTGTTTTATCAAAAGTCGGTGTGTAAAGTATGCTAAATAGTCTATCCATGCCATAATCAGCACCCTCTATGAAGTGGTTCTTCACGTAGTTATCAACATTATAGTTGTATCCTATAGTATTTGAGAAGTGAGCGTAATGCCAACCATAATCAATATATGATAAATTTCTATAATCCCATCCATCCTCCAATTCTAGGTATAAAGACCTAGTACTACTAGCAACTTCCTGATAAGGAAGAGGTAAAGAAGTCAATAAATCGTCTGTGTTTTGCACATCATAAATTCGTCCATTGAGAGATGTGGTTATATCTCTCATACTGTCAACATTAATACATCTTGGTGAATTAAGTAGGTAAACCGTCATATTGTCTAAGTAAGATGATCTATTAGACTCGAGCATGTCTACCAACATCATTTGCGCAAATCCCGCCCCTGTAGAGTGTCCGCAAAGTACAATATCAGTCTGTTTATTAACAGACAACCCATCTAAGAACCTTCTCCACTGATCTTGTAAACTTCCCTTTTGTTCATAAAGAGTATACATATCGTTTCTGTTAAAACCAGTACCCTGAGCGTTGAAAATGTTGACGCCATTTATTATATCATACGGGGTATCTATGACATTCCCATCTCCATATTTTTCTGGTTTGTTAGTAAATACCTTGTAAAATCCTGTGTGAACTTCTCTGTTATTCGAAAGAGAAGTTGGTTGTGCGTCGAACAATACCGTCTTCTCTTCGTCATATACAAGACCTCTTACACAAACTATATAAGAGTTTGTTGCTTTAAATTTATACACACTTGCTAATGATCGTACAATAGGCTGTCCGTAGTCAATTGGAGAGGTATCTGTACATACACCGAAGTTCTCGACCCATTCATATATAACTAAATTTTCCGACGATGGCATTTGCGATCTTATTCTAGGGGTACTCGACAAGTAACTTCTATTATTGGAATTTTCCAAGTTATATACATCAGGGGATGTTCTGGTGGTAATAGATTTTCTAGAAATATTTTTTATCCAGTCACTAGGTCCCCCAAAAACGTTTACAAAATCTATCTCTCCAAGTATAGATTGGTTACTTGGATTCAGTTGTCTTATTTCAGAGAATATAAAGTTTAACACAGCGTTGTGTTTAATAGAATCGTCTTGAAGTACACTTACAATTCTAGCTCTCTGAGCACCCATCATTTGCACATCCTGGGGCATGCATCCGTAAGAAGGCTGAGTACCGCCTTCTCTCCATTCGAATATCTCATCATTACATATTGCCATCTTCTTATCAATTCTCCTGATCGTATCATCCAAAAATCCACCATCCTTTTTACTAGTAAGATACTCAGCTACCCCAATCTGCCATATTAACTTGTTAGTATTGTAATTTGAATCGTTGTTTACTGTATTATATGCCATATCGTCCCAAGCAAACTCCTTTACGTACATAGTGCCTATTATCATGTACAAGAACATACAGTAACCTTTATTAAACTTACCATTTAAGATACCTCTTGGTTTAACAATCACAGGGTCATACCTATCCATAACAGCTTCTAAAACATTATCAGAGTCTAATAGTTGTTGTTCGTTGAAATGTTGAACTGGATTATAATTAGAAAGTTCGCCAACTCCAGGATAATCTTCTCTTTTGAGTTTTATAAAGAAAATAAACCCTGCTGTTACAAGAAGTATTAAAGTTAACGAAATTATAAATACAGTGTTAATTCGCATTTTTTATTAATCTGATTATTTTAATTAAAATAATCAGATTCAAAAATTGTACAATGGTGATTTTAAAATATAACCTTCCCTTTTATCCTGTAAAAGTATATACAACTAACACACAGGGTATGAAGGTTGAAGAGCGATACCGCAAATACCAGCATCAAAACTATTCTCACTACGGGCGATCTTTACATAACCATCCTCTCCCCATCCTGGACCCCAACTATTCTTAACGGTCCAATACATTGTACCGTCAGACTCAGTACCGTATCCAACAACCAACACACCATGATCAAGGTTAGTCCCGCATCTAGAGCTAGAAATAACACCACCGTTGTAAAATTGAAAGGTAGAAGTGTCAGCCTCAATAGCAACTGAAACAGGGCCCATACTGACAGCCTCCTTCAAGTGAAGCTGGTTCCTAGAAGTGACATCAACACAAGAAGAAATGGAAGCTACACTAGTGCATGAGGTACAGGTTCCCTCGACACCCTTATAAGGAACGTCAACCTCTGAGCAAATACCATTGTCAATAGCATATAGGAAAGCATAGTCCATCAACCCGCCATTACAGCCATTGTCACCGTAAGAAACCGAACAGTCGACGAGTTGCTGTTCTGAGAAACTAATAAGTTCATTGTTCTTAATAGCCCAAGCCCCCTCCATAGCCCCAGTGGCTGAAAAACTCCAGCAACTACCACACTGACCCTGGTTTTTCACATCGGTAACAGCGTTATTATCCCTCCAATCAACAGAATCGGGAAGATCAGTCTTTGTAGAACTGAAAGAACTGCACTTACCAGACCTAAGAGCCTTTGTAACACAAGAACCCTTAACAATAGAATCAAACTCGTCTGCACTCATATCTGCAAACTTGTTGATACCAAGACTGTATCCATGCTTACTGGCATCATGAGAATTAATAATTTCGAGATTCTTGACGAAATTGTCGTAAGCGTGTTCGAGATCATAGTTAGTATCGTAACTCTTACTGTGTTCGTTAACATAGTCAATAAAAAAATCAATAGGATGGTTATCATTATTAGTGTACGCAGACAAATACGACTTCATATTATAATTGTTGTATTTATCGGTAAAATACCCAGATAGAGCAAGAATGTAGGCAAGAAGGCTGAAGTTCATTTTTATTGTAACGTTTTATATCTTTATAACCCTTTTAATGAACTGGGTTGTACTAAATCATGTATTTTAAAACAAAATATATGATTCTAAGAAGGTTTAGGATCGAAAGTCACAACACCACCCCATAACCACGAAAATATCAACCACCCCCTTCTTACAGGTTTGTCAAACCCTAGATTTACGTTAATACCAAGATCCTCATTTGTCATTGTTTAAAGTGAAGATACTATAAATAAAACGCTGATGATAAATCCTCTAAGTGAAATATCTGGATATAGCGAACTTCTGTCATACTACAATAATAAAAAATCATCACACTGGTCTGAATGGCTTTCATACCATACTACCTTTGACAAGGTTGGAAAGCAAGGACTTGTGGGGCTTTTTACCCTTGAAAATGACGAAATTCGCAAACGTATAGTTTTCAAACTGTCCCAACATATTGACTACCTGATTCGTCATGAAAGTGTAGTTATGAGAGGCTTAAACGCGTTGTCGGCATATTGCCCTCATTTTTGTAAATACATAGGCGAGATAGAGTGTGAGGTAGATCCAAGGATAAAAAAGAGCGGAAATCCTTTTGATATTGATGGAATCACACATCCCATCACGAAAGAGGTACTTCTGTGCGAGAATATAGATAAAAGTTGTAAGCTACACAACTTAATTAGAGCTACTGAACAAGCTTTACCAGAAAATGTATTATACTCTACTATAAAACAGGTACTTCTAGCTATATCATTTGCACAAGAAAAGAAAAAATTTACACATTATGATCTCCACTCGTTCAATATTATGATGAAAAAATGTAACAATGATGTAGTGTTCTTGTATGTTATGGATAAAGAAACTCAATATTGTGTCCCCAGCCTTGGAAACTATCCAGTAATCATAGATTTTGGCTTCTCCTACATTCAGGATATGGAGGACGGCCCTCTATGGGTCACACTGGCACATACAAACGCTGGTTTCATGAGTGATCGTTTTGATTGGATGGCCGACCCCAAACTATTTCTAACAACTGTATCCAGAGAAATAAAGGAAAAACGCAAAACAGAAAAGGCGAAGGTGTTAAGAAGAGTAGTCAAAAACATGTTTAACCCTCTTAAAATAAACTGGGAAACTGGCTGGGATGATTTCGATGGAATATCGGCAATAGAACACGTAACTGATCTCATACCAGATAATATCAAGATATCCCAGCTCTTTAAAGATCATGAACCATACTGTATGGACCTCATACAATCACTTATTGTGCTTCCAATGGAAGAACAGGATACTTCTTCCCTCATACAATCTTACCAAATTTTCCTAATTGAGTGGAATAAGATTGAAAATATTAATACGTCTGCATTTTACAATCTCTGCATCTTCAAAGATGTTGTAGATGCAGCAAGGTACGTAAGAGCCGCATATATGGACCCCTCAACACGTATAGACTCACTCAGAACATTTAAAAACATGTGTCACGATGCTATCAACAAGGTAGCTAAATTTTGTAACCCAAAAGATATCGACTATGAGAAGATGCTCTGTTCTCTTCTTCTATTTTCAAGGAGTATGGAAGGTATTCTTTACAATTCTGTTAAGAGAAGGATGGAGGACAAACAGAAACAGTATGACAAGCTTCATATCCAAACAACAGATCAGATTTATACAACTATAGAGGTTAATATCCCAGATGAATATATATTCAACTCAAATACAACTATCCTGGTTATGGATAGTACTCAAAACTGTACAGACATAATGGAACTTAATGAAGAACAGACCAAAATGATTAACAATATTACACCTGTATACAGGGGAACTGCCCTATATGATATACATAAACAAACAAAAAATACTCACTTATAATTTTGACTTATTAGAAGATTATATAACAACTAATATCAAAGACAATGCCAACAACACCACAAAAAAATACTGTTAAAAAGCCTAACAGTAAGTCTGACAAAAAGTCACACATGTTTTGGTACTATTTTGAGAAACATTACGACACACTGAAGATATTAGGTGAAACTGAAGAAGAAGAATACCACCGTTTTTACAAAGAACAAGCGGAAATAGACGATATGGATTACCAAAGAGAATATGATAGAGAATATGACAGAGAATATAGTTAAGTTATTTTTTGTAATTTATTTGCATTACAAAATGAGTACACTCGCTTTCGTCATACCTGAGGAAGTAGTTCGTTATATACAAGAATATCTTTGTGTATGTGAATTATGTTTCCACTCAGAAGTTAAGAATAATGTTAATATGTGTGTCGAGTGTAAACGATACTGGTGTCATGATTGTAAGCCTATACCAAGGCTATTAAGACATGTATATGATCATTGTACTCGTCAGAAAATCCATATATGTATGTGGTGTTTAAGAGAAACAAGAATTTCTTTAGGAAGATAAGGTTTAAGAATATATACTATCTATATAAAATGTCAGAAGAAAAGATTGTATGTGTAAGTGGATATTTTGACCCGATTCATGTGGGTCATATCGAATATTTTAAGAAATCGAAGGAGATCGGAGATAAACTTATGGTTATAGTCAATAATGACGAACAAGCAATTCTCAAGAAGGGGAAAGCCTTTATGCCAGATTCTGAAAGAATCGCTATCATTTCAGAGCTGAAGTGTGTAGACTATGTTGTCAAATCTGTAGACACCGACAGAACCGTCTGTAAAACACTAGAAACCGTTGATCCAAAACCTACTTACTTCTGTAACGGAGGTGATCAAAACAACAACACAATACCAGAAGGAGATGTTTGCAATAAGAGAGGTATAGAGCTTAGGGATGGTTTCGGAGATAAGATACAATCAAGTTCTTGGCTTATCAAAGGAGGGAAGTAAGTTATATTTTATTATTTATTAGAAAAATTACTACTGCCAACAAAACGCATGTTGGTATGTAGAAAGATAAGAATTTTACCCAGTCAATACTAGTTACATTGTCACTATCAGTTGTAGTTACAATGTTGGGTTTATAGAAGTACAAAACTGAAAATAGGGCTCCTGAAAGAATAAAGAAGATTACGAATGGAATTGATTTCTTGACTATAGGAGGTCCCTTCTCAGCTCTCTTCTTCTTTCCAATACCAATACCCTTTACAAGACACTGAGGCAGGTTCCCCATAGTAGAATAACCGTCAGGAAGCTGCTGCTGGTCGCCGCAATAGATGTTCCTTCCATCTATAGGAGTATAAGCACCAAGATATGTAGGGTCATAAGGAAGACGCATACCACGACCAACACCTTTCCTTAAACACCTACTTCTTGTTCCCAACACCTTACTCCCATTCAGTAAACCTACATCTGAGGAGTTATTTCCGCAATAGAGTTCAGGCATTTATTAAACACCTATATAAAAAATAATCCTCATATATAAAAACAGGATGTACACCGAACTTACTCTAGCCTTAATAATGGGAGGATTTGCATATCTAGATGGACCCAGAATAGTATATAACGAAGTCACAAGCAAATACCAGAAATGGAAGAGACTAAATGCGCTCGTTGCAATCAGTAACAAGAACAAAATCAAGATAATTTTGATTAGTCTCCAAATGGTTATGCAAGTCTTATATCTCAGTTTCTTACAGTATATGAACTCTAGTATTCGTCAGATAAACCGTAATACGTACGAAATCAGCTACGTAGTAAGCGGTAAGATGTACAAAATGCTTGTAACACCTAGGAGAGGCCCAACTCCAGTTCTCCAAGTCAGCGATAGCGCCAATCAAGATGTTACATCTGAAATTATACAGTATATGGGACCTTCATATAACTGCATGGAAACACCATAACACCAAAAATTCTTGGGTATAATACCCTCACATTTCAGCTATCAGATGGCGAAGAAAAAATATATACAGAGGACGAAATACTGGATAGAGTATAAAAATTATTAATTTTTTATTGAGGTTTAATAAAAATGAGAAAATTGTATCAAGTATTCGCTTCTGTAATAGCAATAGTACTTATCTTATTGTTATGCTCGAACTTTATTGGAGATAATTATACCAAGAAGACCAATAAAAAGAGTAGTGAAGATTCTCTTACCAAAATCATATCGGATGTAGTAGACAATACTAACTTAAATAACAGCTATAAAGGCAAAGCAAAGGCTACTCTTTATAATATTGTAAAGAGAATAGAAAGAAATATTTCTGCGTCTCAAAGAAAGAAAGGGATGTCCCCATCTAGTGAAGCTTCGATCATTCTAAAGCAAAATAGGAAACTTATCGACAGTTCCAAGGGTAGTATCAAGAAAATTGTTGTGATCGGGGATACAAGATATATTATAGGTAAAAATAACAAGATCAGAGAAATCAGCAAAGTTCAGTTAGAATCATATACATATGAAGATGAAAAAAGTGGTTGGGATATTAATATAACTATAGGGGAAGAAATACCGACTGAAGATTATTCTTGTTTCGGTCAGGAGGGACCGAACGTCTTGTGTCCTCCTGATTTACCCAAATGTTGCTATGGACCTACTAACCCACCTACTGGACTCTGTAAAGAAGAGTGTTCAGACGATTTTGATACATTTGTAAACGATTATCTACCAGATTTACTGACTACTCTTGGAGTAGCAGTCATTAGTGCATGGGCTTCTGGAATTCTTGTAGGAGGAGGGTTTCTTTTGATAGGTATTGCACTCGTTGTAAGTGCAGTTGTTTTAATTATTTTAAAGATTTTTGAAGATACAGATCCTGAATTGGGAAGTATTTGGGAGATTATAAAGGACGCCGTTTCTAGTATATTTAATGCTGCAAAAATAGATAGACCTTTCGAGGAAGATAATTTAATCGATGAATTACCAGTTCTAGATGAAGCTTCCGAGGCTCTTGTAGTTGGTCAGAATGATGGTGTTGATAACATTGTCGCGGATGACATGCCTGGCTCCACAGGAACTGACGGCTCAGATGCATATGTAAATGTAAGAGACTTTGCTTCGAGAGGTATTTCTAAAACCCTTCTTGAACTAACACTCCTTCCTGGAATTTTCGATAGAAATATATCAAAAAAGTGTGATTTAGATAAAGACTGTGGTGATATTTCTCGTAGAGCTAACGAAACTACTCAAGAACATATGCGTAGAATAAAATGCTGTCTAACTACCAGAAGAGTTATTCCAGATATATCGTTTGAAATTCCCCCTGCTGATTCAACCGATGATCTTCTACCTCCACCTGGATCAGGAAATGATGATAACATAGCATGCGTTACAAGATGCTTCAATGGCTATACTGGTGTTGTATGCACTAACCGCGATACTGGTCAGACTGTCAGTGAAACCTGGTCCTCTGACCAAAATATCGCAAGATGTTGTACTACTCAATGTATAAATGATACATGGCATACAGTATGCACACCTCATTCAGGTGTCGACAGTGGGATTTCTTGCGACAACAGACCTCCAAAACTCTAAAAATGTCAAACATTAAGGCATCTTCCTGGTGGAAATTTCAACTATACTGAAAGTTTTTGAATTTTTTAATAATTACAATAATAAAGAATTCAAAATGTATAAAAAATCCATTTGGCTATTCATTCTAATACCAATATCTCTGATACTGTTGATTTTATTAATCAGAAAATCAGAGAATTTTACCGTCTCTAAACCTAAGAAGAATAATTCAAGTAATACTTCTAAGAGAAAATCACGGAAAAACATATCTCCATATGTACTCGAAAATGGGAAAAAGTATGATATTAAAACAGTAAATAACTGTGTTAAATTGTCACAACTTTCATTAACGCAAGAACCTTTTATGTCAACTAAGGCTCCAATATTCAACAGTAGAAAGCTTAATCATCGTATGATTTTGCTACAAAAAGTGTTTGACATGGTACAAGGGAGAGGCGAACAGATATCTAAAATATCCAACCCTAAAGAATTACAAAATGCCAGACAAAAATTTTCTGAAATGCTTGTAAAAATACCAATATACAAAACCCATGATTTTGTAGATATTTTAACCAAAGATGTCAAACGTGATTCAAAAAATTATGATAAACTTCTTAATGTAGGTATGCAGTTGAACGACTTCTATAATAAAACAGATCTTTGTTCTAAGGATAAAGGTTGCATAGCATTTCAAAACAAGATGGATGAAATATCTAAAAAAAGAGAAAATGTCTTGAAAGATATGAAGGACATTTCATTAGATTTTTATAATATAGGACAAAGTGGTGATGAAATCAAGGAATCTTTTGAAAAACCTCCTTGTAAATGGTGGGGACCTGTTTCATATGGTACATGGTGTGGTCCAGCTCCTTCAGAATGGAATTCCTCGGGTGGCTTATCAGTAGCTATTAACGCTGGATGGGAATCATGTGATATATTAGATGAGTGTTGTCATGTACATGATTTAGCATTTAGAGCTTGTCAAAATAGTGGTGATTGGTGTCTGCAAAATCTTGGTTCGGGTGTAACAGGACCTGGGTTATGCACATCAAGTATATGTACTGTTAAAGCGGATCTAGCACATTGTTTATGTACAAACGCAACAGTACTAAAGATGACGCTGGCTGATGCTGGCTTAGGTGACGACAGTAACAAATCAGCACATTGGTCTGCTTATCCATTTGCTGTTTTGATGGGAAATCTTTTCTGTAATCCATTAAAATATTTATTAGCCTTGGTTATAGGTATTGTATATGTACTTGTAGTTTTTATTATTTGGATTGTTGAGTGTTTAATAAAGCTGGCTGAATGGATATGGGATTTACTTGTTGATCTCTCTGAATGGTTCGGTGATAAATGGGATGATTTCTGGGATTGGTGGAATGAAGAAGATGCAAATATACCAGATGATATCCCACATGCTCTTGCTGAAAATGCCTCTAGTCTTGTAGTAGCAACTGTTTCAGACGAGGGTACTCCAGAAGAACAAGTAACAAATATGATAGAATTATTGTCAAGTATTTTTAATACAAAATACACACCTGGTATTTTTGGAGAAATATATGCAAAACCCGTACAAGGGAATAGCAAATGTCCTGGGATGGACTGTTATGATCTTTCACAAAAGCCTGATGAATCAGCATTTGATAGACTAAGAAGAATTAAATGTTGTCTGAATATTCCTACATACAGGTCTCAAGTTGATTTCAGCATACCTCCTCCTCAAAAACCTTCTGTTAAATTTCCTAATATACCAGAACAAGTAGATTTACCACCATATCGTCAACCAGAATCTGCTGATTCAACTGATGATCTTCCACCTCCACCTGGATCAGGAAATGATGATAACATAGCATGCGTTACAAGATGCTACAATGGCTATACTGGTGTTGTATGCACTAATCGCGATACTGGACAGACTGTCAGTGAAACCTGGTCCTCTGATCAAAATATCGCAAGATGTTGTACTAATCAATGTATAAATGATACATGGCATACAGTATGCACACCTCATCCAGGTGTCGACAGTGGGATTTCTTGTGACAACAGACCTCCAAAACTCTAAAATTAAAATATAATTCTGGTTGTGTATAATAAATGAAAAGAGTTATATTTTTACTAGCTGGTATACTTATTAGTTGTATAGTACTCTCGATATTTTTCTTACGTAGAGAGAAATTTGAAAAAGTGAAACCTATAAAAAAGAGTAGAAAACAGACTAAACGTTCTAATATTGTAAAGCTAAAAGCTAATGATAAATCAGAGACTGTGGAAAGAATTGTCAAAGATAAATTACAAGAAACCCTGTCTAGAGCTCCGCAAATCCCTGGCTTGTTAGAGAGTGTGCAAAGAATAGTTGAACAAGTGTCAAGAGTCGTACTAAACCCTACATCTTCTACTATGAGACCTAGTACCAGGGCTCAAAAAATTCTAGCAGAAAACAGGAAAATTATAAATAAGAACAAGAATCTTAAAATACTTGTTATTGGCGAAGATAGATATATATATGATAAACAATCTAACCAATTGATCGACATACAAGTAGTCGAAAAGTTTGATTTTTTGGAAGCTGCAAAAGAAATAGGAACTGGTTTGGCAAAGGGAGTGACTGAAGGAGACTGGACTTTTAAAGCCACATATGTAAGTGGTCAAACAAGTGTTCCTATATCTTGTTTCGGACAGGAGGGACTTAACCCATTATGCCCAGCACCTACTAAAGAAATACCAAGAAGGGATATACCTTATACTGTAAATCCAGTAGATCCATCAGAAAGAGATCCTAAAGGGAAAGGATCTGACATATGGCCAGGAGGTTACTATTACGACGAAGAAAGAGAAGGAATATTTAAGGAAGGAAAGTTGTGGGATGAAGAAGTTACATGGAACGAGCTTCTTTATGATATTCGAGAGTTGAATCGAGAAGCCGAAGAAAAATATCTAAGGGAAGTAGATGAATACAACAATCTCCCTGATATGGGATATTGCTGTTACTCTTCATCTGCACAAGAAGGAGCTACTGGTACATGTTCTACATCTCCTTGTAAATCAGCAACGGACGAAATATTAGGTATTATACCTGGTATAATGGCTGGGTTAGGAGTCAGCTTGATAATAGCTGGAAAAGCTGCTCTTACGGCAGTATTGGCTGCTCTGTTAGTGAAAATAGGTTTAATTCTCCTTATTATAGCTGCTGTGTTACTCTTGTTATGGCTTCTATGGGGATTTATAGGAGGGCTATCTGGAAAAAATAAAGAGGGTGCTAAAAAAGGATATGAACAGGCAAAAGACATTATTAATAACGGTATTCCGAACCCTCAGCTCGAGGAATCACAGAATGGTATTACAGTTATTGAATCATTCAACGATAATGAAACTGATAATGTTGTCATCGACCTGAATTCACCAGTTGATAGCTCAGTTGCATCTGGAACGAATTTAGGAGATGGATATATATCTTTTGGTAGTGGTATAGGTGGATACATCCCTGAAAATCTTAGAAGTGAATTTATAGATAAAGTTATATCAACGCCTCCTCAGTCAGACACGGTTTGCTCGAATATTGATTGTAGGGCTGAATACGATCCATCCGATCATAATGATCATTATAAAATATTAAAAATGCTTAGATGTTGTGACCCAACTATTAGAAGAGAATTAATTCCAAATTTATTCCCTATTTTACCTGAACCAGAATCACCTCAACAAGATGCGGGACGTTCTGACGAATTAATACCAGATATCTCCCCTGTTGTACATAGATACTGTAATAATGATTACGAAGTGATTATACAAGAAGATGGTACAAGAACTACCAGACCTGCTGGAAATATATGCTGTTCAGCAATTTGTGTCGATGGACAATGGACTAAGATATGCGGAACACCCGAAGAATATCTCGATGTACCTGGAGAAATATGGGATCCTACCTATATGAGTTCGGTTCCTCTAGGTATTCCTTGTTCTGACCCAAGACCTTGCTTCTATCGTGACGGAGGTCAGTACGATTGTGACAACCCCCCTACAGATGATTCAAGTGGAGGACGTGGAAGTGGGGGGAGCGACGACGATGTACCAACGCTCCGAGCATAATATGTAAAAATCTTATTGTCTATGACAATAAGATCAGAAGTTTTTGTTCATTTTTTATATTATTATTTAATCGTTAACGTGTCTAATAAACAAAAATGAGAGAAGTTATGTTAGATCTAGAAACTCTTAGTACAAGACCAAACGCTATAATCGTCAGTATAGGTGCAGTAAAATTCGACAGGAGAGGTCCCATAAGAGACCTAGAACAACTTGATCAATTCTACAAGAGAATCGAGATAGACTCGTGCAAAGAGCTTGGAATGCATTTCGACCAAGAAGTGCAAAATTGGTGGAATGAACAAGATGATGATATCAGATATGAGGCTCTGGAACATACAGAAAGAGGGACAATAAAAGACGTTCTACATGATTTCAGTAGATGGTTCAGGGGGTGTAAGCTTATATGGGGGAATGGAGATGATTTTGATTGTACTATATTATCCGAAGCATATAAACTAGCTGGTATAAAAACACCCTGGAATTTCTGGGATACTAGAGATGTTAGAACTGCTCTAGACATTGGAAATATCAATCCTCGTGATCTACCCTCTCAACATAAACACCATCCAATTCATGATTGTTATCGTCAAATAATAGGAGTTAAGAAATCCTTGTCTTCATAAGGTTTCATTCGTGGTCATATATTTTAGAGAAATATACGATCAACATATACCGATTAACCTAGAGTTTACCGATCTTTTCTTTTTATAAAGTTCTGTAGCTGCTTTCATAGGAGTATCTCTGTCACAAGACGAAGGGCCATAACTATAATATGGAGATGCCATAGGTCCTCTGACTGCATAAGATACAAAGTAATTTTCAGATGCAACAGGAATCTTTCCATGTGCCATGACCATGTATTGTTCATCAACTTGTTTAGTTGTCCAGCTACTACCATCTGCTGAAACAGAAACATAACTGTCACCACCCCAACCAAGATAGTCAGTATTACCGAATACTATAAACTGTTCTCCATCCCATGATATATGAGATGGGACATAACCAGGAAAAAGTGGGTTATCACCGACTAAACTAGCTCTTTGACTCCATGTTTTGCCATCAATAGAAGCATAAACTCCGTCGACATATATAGCTAACCATTCACGACCATTCCATGTAACATCAAACGGAGAGATAATAGCACCATTCTCATCCCCAGCTTTTGATTTCGTCCACGATTTCCCGTCTTCAGAATACGCAATAACACCCTTTACAGTCAAATCATCTGCAACAATAGCACTTAATGCAACCCATATAGTTCCATTGAATTCTATAGTGCTACAGATATCTCCGAAAATCTGAGTAGGTGATGCCGTCCAATTTATACCATCTTCGGAGTAAGCCATAATCGTTTTATTAGGGTCGGAACCAGTCGCATCACTCATACCACCAGCAACCCAAAGACCATTACCATATTTAATGTTAGTTACACTGCTCAGAGGCCCGTTAACACCAGATAAACTCCAGTTCCTACCATCGTCGCTAATTAGGAATTGCTTATTCTTGTTATATTGCCCGTATCCAGCTATACACATAGAACCGCTGCATGCTAAACCACTCACCTCACCTCCAACTTCAACAATATTGGGAATATTCGTCCAGGACTTCCCATCTTCTGAGATATATATTCCTTTGGTCCCAGATGATATCCATAATTTTTTCTCGTCCCACCACAATAGACTTTCACTAGGACCACCATTTGTATAATTTACTTCCCAACCATCAATGCCATCACCACCTCTCGCAATAGTAGATATACCTATTTTTTCATTATTATCGTAACTAGTTAGTAACGTTACATTTTCATATTGCGGAGTTGGATCTGGTTTGCATGTAGTATTAGTTTTTTGTGTACAAGGTTGATCAATTATATTAGGAGGAGTACATTCTTTGCAAACCTCACAATCTTTGAAATTTCCAGAAGGAGACCATTGACCTGGAGGACAGGATGTCGGATCAGGATCCTTACATGTGGCATCAGTCATCTGTGTACAAGGTTGATCAACTATTTTAGGAGAGACACAGGTTGTACAAACCTTACAATCAGTAAAATCTCCAGAAAGAGACCATTGACCTGGAGGACAGGATGGGACCTTACAAGTCGTATTAGTCTTTTGCGTGCAAGGTTGGTCAACTATTTCAGGAAGAGTACATTCTTTGCAAACCTCACAATCAGTAAAATTTCCAGAAGGAGACCATTTACCTGGAGGACAGGAGGTCGGAACAGGATTTTTACATGTAGCATCAGTCGTCTGTGTACAAGATTTATCTAATATTTTGGGTAGAAGACAGGTTGTACAAACCTTACAATCAGTAAAATCTCCAGAAGGAGACCATTGTCCTTCGGGACAGGATGTAGGGGGAGGTTTTCTACTGTAGGCTACTGCTATTCCAATCGCACTAGCTATAACCACTAATAATAGTATTACTAGAAAAGTTCTATTCGCCTTCATATTTCTTATAAGTAATATTATTTTACAATTTTACAGTAAATCCACCTTGCTCTTTAAGAGCTTCAAGATCTTTCTTAAAAGCCTCTACATCAATCCCAGATTCCTTGAGACCTTTCTCGAACTCCTTTGTCCGAGATATCTTCGTGCTACGTTCCATCTTCTTACGTCCTGTCTTCTCTCTCAAACGCTGTAATAACTCCTCACGTGTAGGTTTGTTCTCGTCCATCTTTATAGATATTATAGAAAAAGCTTTAGACTAACTTAATAGTCTTATTCTGATGGCGCACAAGTAGTTCTAGGTGTAGGATAACGGTAAGGATCTCTATTGGAAGGTACATATATCGGTATATTAAATTCTTCAGCTATTTCAGCAGTAACTTTGTATGTAGTTGTAAAACGTCTGGCTTCTCTTTCCATAGGATGTAATTTGTATGAACTATCATGTTCTTCTTCTGCATACAATCTACCCTCTGAATACGCGCATCCAAACTGGTAATTACTCTCACCAAGCTGCACATACTGTCGTGTGTGTACAAGCTCGTGAATGAGTGAGTTTAGCATCCAACCATTAACTGTACCATCATCGTTAATCAATTTGTCTCGGAGATACAGTGTATAACCATGCGCAGAAGCTCTAACAGACTGACGGTCACCATCATCATATTTCCAGTAATTACTTGCAAGACATTGGTTATCATATACTTCAACGTTAGGAAGATATATGTCTCTTGAGAAACCAATACTTTCAAGGTAATTGGCAAAACCTATAAGAGATGGATGATCTAACTTGATAGGGTCATCTCTTGTTCGAAAAAAACTATATGAAAGATTAGAACCTATATTATAAGCTAAAATCCCTCCAAAACAATATGCCTCCTGACCTAATTCTCTCCATTCAGATGCCTCACTAGAAACACCATAAGAACCTCCTGTATAAGCATCCCTGGGAACCACCTTATGTAACGTCAGATTGTCTTGTGTAAAATAATCCTCATTTATCTCCAAAACCGTAAGAATAGGATAATTATCTATTTGCGCTAAATAGGGATCAGTTACACCCGCAATACCAACGAGTGTGTCATTAACATCAAGAGAAATAGTGTCAACTTCTCGTAGAATCCAGGAACTATCACTTGAGACGTCGGGTTTGAACACTACTATACCTTGAAACCCATCATAATCGTTTGTTAAAGCGTATAACATACCATCACAGCCAAAACACGCTGCTACTATAGGAAGTGTTTCATTGGTAGATTTAATAATCTGAACAAACTTCTTAGCATTTACATTAACTGTATACTCATCTATATTTACATCATACAATACACAACGCTCAGGACTGCTTCCATCAGGAACAAGAATATACTTTGTAGTTTTATCATATGCTACCCAATCAAAATTCAAACCCAAAGTACCATCAACACTAGTAAGCTGACCATTCATATCTGTTACATTTACTACAGAAGCAACTGACAACAAATGCCCCCAAAAATAGAAACCAAGTTTTGTGAATCTATCAGCATAGCATTTCACAGGAAATACAGTCCAATCAGTAAACCCTCTAAAACCAATATAAGCACCTTGTCCAAACTTTCCTTCAGATCTATTATAACAAGGTAAATTCTTTCTAACAGCAAGAGATGACCTACCATACCCAAGATTATCAGACATAGGCAAGGCGACTAGTTTCTCTCTATTATCTACACCAGCAGATACATACCAATTTCCTTGTGTATTTGGGGTTAACGCAGTCAAACCGTAAAAATCATCACCTAGAGCAGATATTTCTGAATCTTCTATCACGACTTGCTTGTTCCATGTTCCAGAATATACCCGTGGGTTTCTACTTACAAATCCATAACCTCCGTTTTTCCAAGTATTATCATTTACGAAAGGTTGGATTAATATAACTTCAGAGAATAGTTCAATAAGATAACCTATATCTCCAATAAATATGCTCCTGTTACCGTATAAGTATTGTGCTACATTTATAAATAATATATCAACGAGATCAAACACATTGTAATCACTACCATCATCACTATGTTCATGGTCTTTATTTTCTTTTTCCAACTTATTCAAGTCAAACTTAACATAGTAACCCTTTTCTACTGTTAATTTTGATATCATTTCGACTAATTTCTTAGGTTCTATATCATAGTCTACATCCTTTGGTAGAGGGAAAATCTGTGGTTTACCATTTATATAAGCTTCCAACCTAGACTTTCCCATAATTTTAGCAATATTATTACTAGCTTTCGGCATCATACTGTATATACCTTTCTTGTATTTACTCAAAGCAACCATCGCGAGCTTTTTATACAGATTTGCATCTTTCTCTGAAATTCCAATCTTACTTCTTTTTGTATACTTCTCTGGTTTCATTTTAATGGCTAGAATTATAAGAGATGTGATCACAATAACCGCTATTCCGAACAATATGGACTTTTGTCTACTCATCATTTTATATAAGACCCATATTTTGTTTTTTGTATATTCCTCGTAACATACAAAAAACTTTTAATATATCAGCATAAATTTACTTCTTGCCCGCGGCCTTCTTAGCAGCAGGAGCCTTCTTGGCAGCAGGGGTCTTCTTGGCAGCAGGAGCCTTCTTAGCAGCAGGGGTCTTCTTAACATCCGCCTTGGGCTCGGCCTCGGCCTTGACGGAAACAACAGGCTCTCCTCCAAGAACCTTGGCCTTCTCCGACTCATAACGCTCCTTATCAGCCGCAGCCTTCTTGACATATCCATCAAGCTCCTTAGCCCTCTTCTTATCAGCCTTGAGAGCATTCCACATCTTTCCAAGCTCAGCGGTGATCTCAGTCGCCTTCATATCGGGGTTAGCCGCCTTGACCTCGGGCCTCTTGTCCTGGCAAAAGAAGATGTAAGAAGACCTTCCACGGGAAATCGCGGCAACACCAGTGGGCTTAACACTCTCCTTCTCAGACTCATAACGCTCCTTATCAGCAGCGGCAGCCTTCTCAAATACAGCAAGGGCAGAAGCATTCTTCTTGTCAGCCTTGAAAGCACTCCACCTCTTTCCAAGCTCAACAGTAATCTCAGTAGCCTGCATCTCAGGGTTAGACGCCTTGACCTTAGGCCTCTCCTCCTCGCAGAAATACAGGTAAGCGGACTTGGCACGCTTCACGGAAGCAGCAGGGTTAGGCTTCTTTCCCGCAAGAACAGCCTTAACCTGCTTCTGGTTAGCAGAAGACTTCCAAGCCTCAATAAGCGCCTCGTTATCACCGAGGAACTGAACAACAAAGTTATTAATAGCAGCAGACATGATTTTTATAATCGGAGTTATCCCTATAAGTCATTTTATCACCCAGGGAATAACAGAGTTCTGACATTATACAAAAGCTCACATGTTACTACTGCCTTTTCCGACAATATTTTACAGTAAATTCCACATCCTAAAGGATGAGGGATTTTAACCACGTTTTTTTTGTTTATTTTTTGTTTTTTGTTTTTTATTTTGTAATCTCGATACGGATATTTTTCCTACCAGCTTTGAGAGCAATCGCATACAGATTCATGATAATCTCCTTAGGAGCACGAATGACCGTAACCTTCTCCTCCTTAGGAGGACCCCAACGAGAAGCTCTGGGCTTCTTGTCCTCTTCAACCGCAACACGCTCCAGCTCCCTGAGCTTCTCCTTGTTACGCTCGACAGCCTCCTTATCAAGAGGAGGTCCCCAGCGGGAAGCTCTGGGTTTCTTGTCCTCTTCAACCTTCTTCCACGGGTTACTGACAGGAGCAGGAGCAGGAGTGAAAGGCTTGCTGACAGCAACAGCAACAGGCTTAACAACGGGAGCAGACTTGTAGCCATTACGAATGTAGAAGTCATCATCGGTCTCACCACTATGCCTGAAAAGACACTTCTTTGTAGGGTCACAGTTGACACACTTACCATTTTGAGTCTTCGTGAGAAGGCACTTAGAGCCCCAAGAGCAATTTGTGATCTTGAGCTCAGCGATAGAATGAGCGAAGCGGCATTTGGCACCGTGTTTGCACTCGGTTTTCTCAGTCACAGACCTGCACATTCTAGTACTCTTTTTGGGTACTTTGAGTTTAAGAAGAGCATTCTGAGAAATAGAGCGTTTCTCCTCAGCCGTAGTAGTAGCCATACACAAGGTCAAGTCAAGAGGCTTGGATGTCGCTCCGACAGTAACCCAGTCTGCAGATTCGGCGGATGATGAAGCCTTAAAAGTCTTTTTCACCAGGATAGGTTGAGGGAAAATCGGAGCAGAAGAAGGACGACTGACAGACCTCGAATCCTTCATACGAGATAACTGGTAGATCTCTTCCATGTACTCGTCATGCTCCTTCTGTTTCTCAAGTTGCTCCTTCTCAAGTTGCTCCTTCTTAAGTAAATTCTGCTGGACGATGTCACGCTCGTAATCCATCTTCTCTCTCAGGATCTTCTGTATCTTCTGTATGCGGGTCTCCTCAACAGACTCGGTAGCAACAGGCTCGGTAGCAACAGGCTTGGCAACAACAGGCGCGTCGTAGGAAGGCTTGGTTGCGTAGAGACTAACTTTAATAGGAGCAATCTCTCCATCAGCAACTCTTTGCGCAACTCTGACAGAAAGCATTGCAAGTTTTTCTTCCTTCGCTGCTTGTTCCTTCTTCTTAAGCTCATTAGCGGTCTCGCGACGTTCCCTGCGACGAGCAGCAGCTTCTTTCTTCCATTCTGCTGTAATAGGAGCAGCCTCATCTTGCTTCTTTTTCTTGCCACCGTTACGACGGTGACCCCAGACATTACCTTGGGCGTCCTTCTTTTCTTTTGTCTGGACCCATTCGTCATGTCTCTCTTTCTTGGAAGCTTTCCAAGACCTAAACTGAAACCACCTCTTATTAGGTCTGTACAGTTTTTTCTGAATAATCTTGGCAGCGCACGTATGCTTAATCTGCTCAAGAACCACCATATAACGTCTGCGGTGGGTTTTGATAGCGGGTTCGGTGGGGAGTTTAGCCATGAACCTCCTGTGCTTTTCAGCAACAGCCTCTTCGGCTAGGGTTTTAAGGGTGGCTAGATTGGCATAATGGATAGTCACTTGCTTTTCGATGTCGGCTAAGTGTTCCTTCATGGTGTTGAACTTGGAACCTTCGGGGGGGAGCTGGATTGGTTGGGGGTAGGATCTGGGGAGTT
>Ga0181596_10001449_pt1 | contig 24210 bp, 18 predicted proteins | sample 041ome_6_FD_148655 | JGI IMG/M metagenome (GOLD analysis project Ga0181596, IMG submission 148655) | Coastal salt marsh microbial communities from the Groves Creek Marsh, Skidaway Island, Georgia - 041402US metaG (spades assembly) | ecosystem: Environmental > Aquatic > Marine > Intertidal zone... | reverse complement strand
GTTCTAAATTTTTAAGAGTAGATGGACCTTTAAAATAATAACAAGTCTTCACTTTATTGGTATAAGCATTAAAGGTAATACCATATTTTTCTAAATAAGATGCTAATTGAATAGCACTTTTAAATTTACTTGTTTTCTTAAATGTCATATGTTCTAAAAAATGAGATAAACCCAATACTGATTTATCTTCAAATACACTACCCACATTTACAAAGAAATAAATGGAAAACTTAGCATATTCAGTATATCTAACTGAATAAATAGGTATTTCATTAGATAATGTATTTAATTTAATTTCTGGATATTTCATTTTCTTCTATTTTAAGTTTTTTCTGCTTTTATTAAATATATACATATTATTAAATATTATCGTAACTACGATTTTCTAAAGGTATTAATTATTTATTACCATTATCTTTAACAAGATATTAAATTAAAAAATGAATAATACTACTACTTTTCCACATAGAGTAAGATATAATAATTATTTAAATGATATTGAAGAACCCAATAGTATAGAAAATAATGTCGAAAATAGTATAGAAAATAATAATAATAATTCACATCCGGATACTAATATTGTAATAGATTCAGAAATTTATATTCCAGGTAGTACTGATGAAACTTATATCCAAAATTCACCTAATAATACCCAAAATAATCAAACTATCCAAAATAATCAAACTACCCAAAATAATCAAACTATCCAAAATAATCAAACTATCCAAAATACACCTAATACCCAAAATAATCAAACTACCCAAAATACACCAACACCAAATGATACAAATATTGATATAGAATTACAAAATTTTAATGAAGAATGTGTCATATGTTTGGATGAAATTAATCTTGGAAATACGCATATTGAATATGACACAATAGTTTTAAAATGTAATCACGCCTTTCATTATCATTGCTACTTACAATGGATAATTGATAGTTATCAAGTTTTTTATAATAAAACTAAATGCCCTTTATGTAATCAACTTGTAGGTAATAAATCAAAATACTATCCTATATTACGGAAAAAACATCATCATATTATTGAAAATTTAGGAAAAGTAGAAGACAATCTAAATAATCCATTTTTTTAATCTATCGTTATCTATCATTAGGATAACATTTCTAATTCTAAACTATATTGGACTACTGTTTCTGGAGTATTATCCATTTGTGATGTCATTTTAACTTCTTCTCCACTAGGATTAATTAATTGAAATGTTAATTTATCAATATTTCTAGGTGTTTCAAATTTAATATATTGACTATCAGTATTTTGATAATACCGATAACCATTCATCACACGATAATCATCAAGACACATTATAGAATTTAAAATATTATTATCTCCACCCATTACTTGTGAATTATCTAATGACGCAATCTCTTTAGTTAGTTCTGGAATTTGTAAAAGTAAATACGGATTTGGTCTTTTAGATAACATACATTTATCAAATAATATTAAACTAGATACTCGTAAAGAGACAACTTCATTTAAATTAATTGGAATTACACTATTTCCTAATAATTTTTTAGGATTAACTTCTAGTTCTTGATTATGTTTATGTGTTTTAATTTTATGTAAAAATCCATTACAATCTTTGGGTTCTTTTCCATTAGGTTTTTCCTTCTTTTTATCTTCTTCTTCTTTAATACTATTCTTATCTTCTTTTTCTTTATCATTAGTTTGTTCTTCTTTTTCTGTATCAGAGAAATCATTAATAGGTTCTGGAATTGTAAGGGGAGCATCTTTACTAAAATTAAATACAATATTTGCGGGTGATGGAGATAAAGCAATTTTACGGTCCTTACTATTGATTTTAATATTAATTTTTCTTGTACGTCTAGTTTCATATTTCATTTCTTCTGGATAAAACCTTTCTTTTAATAAGGTATCCGTATGGGTATTAGCATAATAATTTCCTCCTTCTGATGTACTTGGATAACTTCTTTCCGATGGAGTTTCTTCTAAATTTTTCATTGATTGTTTAAAAGTTTCCTCATATTTAAATGTAGTATCTGTTTCATATCCTTTGTTAGAATTATAATAATTATTAGGTTGTTCATATTGTAATTTTTTGTCTTCGTCTTGTAATTCTTTTTGTTCTAATTCTAATTTAGTTTTTATTTTAGTTTCTAATATTTGTATTAAATTTTCCATCTTTATCCGTATATCTGTTTTTGATAAAGAAGAAATATCTTTTCCTTCTCGTGAAAATAATCTTTCTACTAGGACCTTTAAATTGTCGTAATTTAACCCAATTTTATGAAAATCCAATGGATATTTTTGAGTAAAATGATTATTTATTTTTGAGGTTATTATTTCTATAATATGACCTGACATTTTATTGTTTTGTATGTATTTTTATATTTTTTAAGATAGTTAGTTTCTATCTGGAGTAGGTAATATTATTTTTTATTAGAATATTATATTTTTGATAATTAAAATAAACTTAGTATTAAATAATAATAAGATACAAAAACTAGTATTAAATATCTATCTATATATTAAAATAAAACTATTATGGCAGATAATAAAAAAAATAATACTAGTTTAAGAAATAATGAAGAAATAGAAGTTTCTTCAATGAATAATAATAAAATTGGTAATAATATGAGTGGTAATTCTAGTATGAGTAATCAACCTAGTAATACCCAAAGTTCAACCAATAAAATTAATAATAAAAAAAACAACTCTAAAAAAAGTAAAAAGAAGGGATTAATGAATTCCTTATACAAATCAGCTAAAAATAGTGTAATGTCAAAATCTAAACCCAAAACTGTTAAAAATGAATTTGATTTAAGTAGACAAGGTATGGTTAAAGTAGAAGATTATAAAAATGAATTAATTGAAAAAGAAGAAAAACGTCTTCAAGAAGAAAAAGAAGCGGAAGACTTAGGTGTTACCTTTGACCCAGATACTGGAGAACCTTTATATCCTCCTGTTGATTTAGAAGACTTTTTACAGGGACGCAGACAATTAAAGAGGGAAGAATTTAAAAAACTCCAAAAAGAACAAGGATTTTATTTTTCAAATGCTATGGAAGAATATATGTTAAAAGAAAGGAGAAAACACGAAGGTCTTCACTTTTTAGGAGTTAATTTAAATGCCCTTTTAGATTTAGCAAGGACCCCTTTAAAAACAGATACTGATCCATTAGAAAGTGGTAAATCCTTTGAATTAATTGGTGAATATGTAGATATGGATAAAGAATATGATAAAGTTTTAGAAGATAAGGTTGGTTTTAGATTAGGTCCAGATAGAGTAGTTAAGGCAGAAGATAAGTTTTATCAGGATTCTAGTTTTGATGATATTTTAGAAGAAAGTAAAAATTACACCGGTTTGAATAAAAAATATATTAGTCCTAAAACATTAATAACAATGGTTAGAATTTTAGATAAATACAAAAAGAGTGAAATCCAATGGTTAAGAGTTGCTACGGCTGTTGAAATTATTTATCGTTATCTTAAAAATGAAGGGGAAAGCAGAGATGAATTCTTTGAAAGTGATAAATCATTAAAAGGAAAAAGTTTATTAGAATTAGAAGAATTCTTTAAAACGGATCATCTTTTTATGACCCTTAAAGACCTTAGAGATTTTAAAAATGATCTACAATATTACACTTTTAAAGAACCTACACCGGATGAAAAATAATTAGGGTTAGATTTTTTTATGTTTTATATTTTTTAGGAAAAATGGTAAAAATATAATAAAAAAATGTTTTTATTACAGTTTTAATAAATGTTATTTTCTTGACAGTACAACCCGCAATCATGTCGGGATTCTACCGTTTTCCGCCCGAGGTCTCTAAGTTGGCAAGGGATGTTGCCAATCTAAACGCATGCTTTGCTGCCATGGGTGGTGGGCCCTCACCTGTTGCCCACCAGTTTGCCGCCGCTATGCCTCAACAGAAGGACGCAGTAGCAGCTGCCTCTCAAGCACTGGCGGCTTCCAAGGCCAAGGGTGGCAAGCGTGCCAAGGGTGGCAAGGGTGGCGAGCGTGCCAAGGGTGGCAAGAGTGGCAAGAGTGCTACTCCCCAGGTGATGGTAGCGTGTCGCTATGGCACACGTTGTACATCCCGGGGATGTGCCTTTCAGCACCCCAAGGGATTTCTGCCCGTCTGTACCATGGGACCTGCGTGCCTTGGTCCCAAGGTTTGCCCTTACCGGCACACAAAACCCACGGCACCGCCCAAGGCACAGTCGCCCAAGGCACCGCCCAAGGTTCCCAAGCAGTCGCCCAAGGCACAGCCGCCGCAGTGCCATTACCTCGACGCATGCCATCGTTCTGGCTGTTATTTCTTCCATCCTGGAGGAGATAAGCGGATAGGTTTGATGTGCAGGCACGGTGCAGCCTGTCATAGCAAGAAGAGTGGGAAATGTCCTTTTAAGCATCCCTAGGATGTTTGAGGGGGTATGACCTATATTACATTTTTTTTATCTAAATTAATCATTTTGATAAATATTATTAATTGTAAAATAACTTATAAATAGATACTAACCATCCTAGAGTAAATAATATTCTTACTCGTATTTCATTGTCTTCTTCCCTTGTTTTAAAACCAAAAAGCAACGCTAATCTTTGGGTATAAAGGGGATACTCTTTATTTATTTTTTCCATCTCGGTTCCTTTAGCATAATCATTTTCCATATTAGTCAAAAAACACGCTCCTTTATTGGTATTCCAATGAATATAAGTTAAAGGCCAATTAATTGCGTGTAGTAATAATAGTGCTTTATTATTAGTAATTAATCCACCGACAATACAGTATAAAAAGAAGATAGTATGTATGGTAAATAGGGTATAATATTTAATTAAATTACTCATCTGGATGTTTTAATTAAATTGTAGATTATAACTTATTATTATCATAATTTATTTTTCAAAAATAAAATTGATTAATTATTGACTTAAAAATAATATTATATTCAACAAGTAGTTATACCTAGTATTAATTAATTATTAAATAAAATACAAATTCAAAATGGAAAAGTGTTTTCATTTTAATTACGAAAAAACGCTAGAAACTTCTCATTGCTTTGATGATGTTTTACTACGTCCAAGAGAAAGTAATATTGCTTCACGAAGTGAAATTGATTTAGGTGTTGATTTAGGAACTAAACACCGTTCTTTAAAATTAAAAATCCCTCTTATTTCATCCCCTATGGATACAGTCACTGAAAGTAAAATGGCAATTAATATGGCATTAAATGGAGGTATTGGCATTATTCATCGTTATATGACTGTATATGAACAAATTACGGAAATTACTAAGGTAAAACGTCATATTAATTATATTTTCCCAGACCCTTATAAGGTTAATAATCTAATGACATACCAAGGTATTTTAAATCATATTGAAAAAACCGGGGTCACTACTATCTGTGTATTTAGTAGAAATCCACCATTCCCTAAATTTGAAGGCATTATTACTAACCGTGATTTACAAAAGTTAGAAGTTCTACCTATTGAAAGCATTATTAATAAAACAGTAAAGGAATTGAATGAAGAATATCATATTATGACCCCATTTGATAAATTAATCTATATGTCTTATAATCATCAATATTACAAGGATATGATTAAAGATAATACTAGTCCTCATTTTGAAGACTGTATGGTAGAAGCACGTGACTTAATGAATGAAAATAATATTGAAAAAATACCAATTTTTAAAATGGATGAAAGTGGAAAACCTACTCATACAATTTTAGGTATAATTACACGACGTAGTATTGAACATTATTTTAACAATAGAACACGAGCAGCTCTGGATAAAAGTGGGTCTTTAGTAGTAGGTGCTGCTATTGGTATTCGTGGTGAATATTTAGAAGATGCTAAAAAATTAGTTGAAGCAGGTGTTGATTTACTTTGTATTGATGTTGCTAATGGTCATAATACTCATACCATTAAAGCAGTAGAAGAAGTTCGTAAATTATTTCCGGATATCGTAATTATGGTAGGAAATGTATGTACAGGACACGGATTTTATAAATTAGCAAAATCTGATTGTGATTGTATTCGGGTTGGTATTGGGAATGGTAGTATTTGTTCTACCCGATTAGAGACTGGTGCTGGATTTGGTCAATTTTCTTCTGTGAACGAATGTTATGATATTAAAAGACGTTATTATCTTGACACACACATTATTTGTGATGGTGGAAGTTTAGGAAAAACAGGTAATAAAGTTAAGGCTTTGGCAAGTGGTAGTAGTGCTATTATTATGGGAAAAACACTTGCTAGTTGTGAGGAAAGTCCTGGTAGTATTATTATTCGTAATGGTAAAAGAATGAAATATTATCGTGGAATGGCAAGTACAATGGCGAATATTAGTAAACGAGAAAAACAAATGAAAGAAGATTGTGCTTCTACTATTACCCGGTATAATAACCGAAAAAGAAAAGCAATTACCCAAACAGCGGAAGGAGTAGATGGAGTAATTGACTTAAAAGGTTCAGTGGAGGAAACATTAAACCAAATTTGTGGAGGTATTAGGTCCGGTCTTAGTTATCAGGGTTGTCGTTCTATTGAAGAACTCCACGAATTACGGAAAAACTATAAACTCCGTTGGGGTGTTATTACCTCCATTGGAATGAGTGAAACCGGTATTCGGGTTAAAACTTTTTAATTAAAAAAAATAAATTTTATACAAAGTATTAATATTAATTTTGTTATTATTAAATTTTAATATTTTTTTTCAAATTTGAATATTTTTCTTTTCAATGTAATAGATATTTGATTTTTTAATGATTTTTCTATCTTCGTTTTGATTGTAATAATCTTCAATACCATCCTCAATATAGGCGACATCCTTATAATGACGACGGAAAAAGGCATTGATGAAATCATAGGTAAATTTCAATTGTTTAATATTTTTAGCTGCTGTAATAATAATACTACCAGGGCGGAAAATACTCAAAGTGATAACTGTACAATTTTTCTTTTTTTTAGTAAAAGCACAATTCTCTGGACAATAACATTTACCGATTTTGTATTTATTAGCATCTAAATATTTTTCATTATACATAAATTTAACAATAATACCCGCATACTTATTATTAGGTTGATAGTAACGATAAATCTTATAAGTATCCTTGAGCAGAGTATTAATAACATCTAAATTATTATTGAAACGAGTGTTAAAATCACTATTAATTAATTCTACTTTAATTTTGTCTTGTTTAAATTGCCTAACTGTTAAATCATTATCAAATTGTAAAATATCTTGATAATCACCAGTTTCTTCAAAAATATTAATTTGCCTTTGGATTTCGCCTTGATATTTATCATTAATCCCTTTTACAAAATTTCTATCCGTTTTTTGAAGTTTTAAAATTTTATTTTCGTAATTCTTAAAAATATCCGCAATTTTATCAACTAATTCAGTAATCAAAGATTTAAATTTATTATCATCCATATTAAGATACTTTGAAGGCAATTTAAGTATTTTATTATACATTTGTAAAGATTCAATTAAACGAATTCTAAATTCCTGTGGATATTCATACTTATTAAGTAATTTATCCTTAGAACTTTTCATAGAATTATAATGAGTTCTACTAAAGTTAATAATAGTCTTATAAAATTCATCTAAATCCTTATCACTATGCCATTTTGTATCATCATAATTATAAATTAATCCAACACCCATTAAATTACGAATATCAAAAGAACTAATATTTCTACGGCGATAAACTACTTTATTTTCATTTTTATCCCAATAAGTAATGTAATCTACATTTTGACCATACCTAGAAATTAAACTTTTTTTAGTAAGTACTTGATATTTCATAGTTTTTAACAGATTAATTAAATAGGTTCCTATGTATTTAGTTTCCCAATTTGGATCTTGAATACCTGTCATTTGTAATTTACCATTGCTAAAAATCTTAATATTAATCTTTTTAAAACCCCAATACTTGTAAACTAAAGTAATTTGATTATTAAAGACTTTAACAGGTAGTTTATCTGGGACAATACCCCTAGGCATATCAGTATGATTTTGCTCGTTATAATTACTTATACTAATAAAACATCCCTTTTTATCTTGTGTCATAGCATCATCCTTCTTATAAATATTTAAAAGACGACTGAAAATATGAAGATTTACCTCATTATTAATGAAACAAATCATAGTATAAGTTGAAATCTTAAGAGGACTTGGTTTAATAAAACCATTTTCATCTTTTGGAAAAACTATACTCATTTTAATCAATTTTTCAATGATTTAACGTACAATAATTTTCAAATTAAAATAAAACAATTTTATTATAATTAAGAATTAAGCAATAATAAATTAATTAGCAGAATTAATAATTTATTAAATCTCTTAAGTTAAAAAATTGTTTATAATTATATATACTACTATTTTCCTTAAATTAAACAATTAAAAAATATTATGTTTTATAATGAGTGTTTGTAAGGAAAATGCCAAACAAATAAGGGAAATTGAAACAAAAATTGCTAAATATATTTTTAATTCTTATATTAAGGAAAAATGTAAAATTTCCCAAGCAGAATTTATGTCTAAATTATTCTTTAAATCCCAAGGAGTAATTACACAGGAAGAATTATTAAAGGATGAATTAAAGTTATTAGATAAAGCAACTGAAGCATACGATTCTCATCTTGAAAAATATATTAATAATAAGAAAACAGTATTTGGTTATCCAGATGAGTATCGGTGTCATCATATTATTTACAAAAAACATAAATTCACTAGATGTAAGAATAAAGTAGATGAAGAAAATGGGGGTGATATGTTTTGCCTTCATCATTGGGATAGTGAAAATCCATACGAAAAAGAATATAAAAAATTAGTAGATAAAATAGAAGAATAAACAAAGGTGTAATAAAATAATTATTAAATTATCAAATAAATAAAATAGCAAAAACATAATTATTTTACTTAAAATTGATTAATAATTATTTTTTATTAATTATTATTTTACAACACACAACACTTAAATTGTTGGTTCTCACAAATACCTACTTTTGTTTCACCCATCAATATGTCTGAGATTACTATTTTGGCGATTATGTTTTGGGTGCGGGAGGTTAAGGTGAAGGAGTTTTTGGAGAAGGTTTGGGTTCAGGCATTTGTGGAGAATGATGATTGTATCAAGGACGGGGCAGATTATGTCTATGATTTTGATTGGATTAAGGATCGTCTTATCATCCAGTCCTTGGATGCATCTGGCATCCCTTCTATTAAGATCACACACAATCTCGCCCTTTATCGTCATGCATTTGATGCTATGAAGATGGAACTGATGTCTGTGATTGGTTCTAGTGTTTTGCCTGACTACCTGAAGGATAAGATGACACATGATGACCACAAGTTTCTAACCAAGATGACACATCTTCGTCATTCCAAGAAGGGTCTGTCTTTCACATATTTTGATAATATGGATAAAGTAGAGGGGGAAAACATATTTAATTGCCCGGAGTTTTACTATTGGGATAAATACCCTAAAGTATACGATATGGTTTACCGTATGCCTCAATCAAGTAGTGTCCCAAACTTTATGGAGGAGATTTACCATCGTGTTTGCCAGCGAATGGAGAAGACGCCGGACATTGACGATAATGATACAGGTTGTTGGGAGCATATCAAGGAATGCTTTTACCAGACATTTCCATCTGCCGAGTATCTTGATGAATTGATGACGGAGAATAAGGATATTCTGTGTTTTCATGAGGAGAAGGTGCCAGTGGTTTGCTAAATTATTGTCTATCTAGATTAGACAATAAAATTGTTTTTTTTTACATCTTACAACAATAGTAATTTACTTTTATTAATAAAAAGTATTCTATTTTGGCAATAGTATTAACAATAGTAAAATACCTATTATCCTTTAAAATATCTAAATCTAAAAAACTATCTAATTATGAGTTTTATTAACCATGTAGAAACTGTTATTTCTTCACTTCATACCATTATGGAAGAAGAGAATCCTATTAATCTTCTGGATTTTATTACCTTTTGGTTTAATCACGAAGAACTATGGTTTTCTAAAACGGATAGTGAAAAAGAAAATGCTGATAAAATTATTAATAAAATGGTTAATCGCTATTTTGAAGATGATTGGATTTCCTTTATTTGTAATACAATTAATAAATTTTCTATTTCAGGTGAAGGAATTAACAAAAAGCAATACCTGGTTTATACTCTCCTTCTAGATCAGTGTAATCGTCATATGTATCGTCATGTGTCTAATCCTGAAATTTTAGAAAAGAAAATTAGTAATGATAATATGGCACGCCAACTATGTATTACTAAATTATTTCCTTATGGAAATTTTGATATTAACTTAGCATCTAAAATCCTTTTAAAAGATTTTAAACCTCAAGAAATTGTCTTTCTACTCCTACCACTTAGGCACGGACTTCACAAAGATGATTTCTTCTTAATGATTGCTTTTAAGATTATTAATAATCTTATTAAACATAATCTAGAAACCACATCTACAGTAAATCCTTATTACAAGAGATTTTACCGTGCTACGTTCCAACAATTAGCAGAATTTAACTCTACTATTATTGATGAGAAATACCCTCCAAAATCAATTGTTAGTAATATTAATTCAATTTCTCCTGGAGAACTAATTAGTCGTCAAGAAATAACCCAAATTCTAGACCTTAAATGTCAATATAATATTCCCCTGCATTCCTGGAACCTAATGGATAAAATCGGTAATCTAACTGAATATCAATCCCAATTTTGGCAAACTAATTTTATCCAACCTATTTACCAATTCTTAACTACTACCCCAATGAAAACTTTAGTTCTTAGTGTGAGTGGTGGAGTAGATAGTATGGTTCTATTAACTAGTGTAATGGAATGTTTTCGTCAATTAAAAGATACTAATAAGATTACCAATAGTAATATTACACAAATAAAAGTGGTTCATATTAACTATATGAATCGGGTTACTAGTAGTCAAGAGGCTAATATGGTTCATCAATTTGTTAATTTTATCAATCATGACCATATCCTTCCTATTACATATTATCAACGAAATATTACAGAAGTTAAGCGTGAAGAATGCTCATTTCGTGATATCTATGAAGAAGTAACTCGTAATATTAGATTTAAAATGTATAGTGTTACTTCTATTCCTGATGAAACGGTAGTTTCCCTAGGTCATAATAAGGATGATTGTCAAGAGAATATTTGGAATAATATGATGAAACAACAATCCTATCAAAATCTCAAAGGTATGTTACCCGTTAGTTATGAAAAGGGAATTCAAATCTGGAGACCCTTTCTATCGGTATCTAAATTAATGATTTACCAAATGGCAAATATTTTAGAATTACCCTACTTATATGATAGCACACCAGATTGGAGTGAAAGAGGGAAGAAGCGGGATATACTCTTCCCATTTTTAGATAAATTTGATTCTCGTATTACATCTGGAATGGAAAATCTTTCCGAAACCTTCCAAGAAATGTATTCTATTTATGAAACACTTTCTAAGAATAGTATTGAATGGGATGATATAAACTATCAAATTAAGATACAACCCAGTATTTTACAATATCCATATCAATTATTCAAGGAAATCCTATTCCAAAGTATTAAACTCATCCAGGAACATACCGGAATTCATTTTTCTATAACTAATAGGTGTATTAATACAACCTTTAAAAGTTTAAAGTCAGCAACACGACCAATGATGAAGTTTAATCTAAAAACTAATATAGAAACCGGAAAATGTCTAACTTTAATATTTAATAATAATGAAAAACCAGAAATGAAATTATCTATTATGTAATTTACTTTAAATAATAAATATTCTAATTTTTTATTAAATTTATCAAAAAAAAATGTTTTTATTACTTTTAGGTAAAACAATAATTAATAATTATATTCCAATTAATAAGTAATTATTGTTATTATTCAAAATGGAAAACTTTCAAATTACACAAAGTGATAAACACAAATATCTGAAATTGTTATTTACAGATAATGGTAATGAATTTGTATCACAATGGGAAAATCATAAACACATATTACGTTCATTCATAAGCAATGGAACAGAAAATTTTTTAAAAGATTGCAATCAATTTAAATCGTATTATAATTATCAACAATCTAATCCTGATAATTCAAAAAACCCAATTATTTGGTTTTATGGCAAAGATGATGAAATTCTTGATTCGTTGAAGATTATTTGGAATGATATCTATACCCTAAGGTTTGAACCAGGAACATGTAATCCTGATACTAAACCTAAAGAATATAAATTAGCATTTAAGTTATGGGGGTTAGTATGGCATTAGATTTGTCATTTATTTTTATTTGTATTTCTATTTTTTAGTAAAAATCGTTTCAAATTCTATATTTTTTTTGTATTATTTATTGTAAGGATAAACTTTTTAATTAACTTTAGAATACCTTATAATTATAAGATAATATTCAAAGTTTAGAATATTTATTCATAAAGTAAAATAACCAATAAAAATGACAAACTTAATGTATTTAGAATTAGAAAATGGAGTTAAACTTATTGGTAAAGTCTTTGGTTATCAAGGACAAGTTGCTGGTGAATTAGTTTTTCAAACTGGTATTACTGGATATCCAGAAACATTAACCGATCCATCCTATGCCAAACAAATTCTTGTTTTCACAACTCCTTTAATTAATAATTATGGTATGCCTTCTACTCAATTTGAATATTTAGGGGATGAAAATAATAATGATAATAATAATAATCAAAATTTGGTAAATAATACCCAACACCAAAAATTAGATAATAATTACGAAAGTCTTAAACCCGCATTAAGTGCTATTGTCGTAGAAGAATATACAGAAAATAGTAGTCATTATGATAATTTGAAATCTCTTCATACTTGGTGTTTAGATAATGAAGTAGTAGGTATTTCCGGAATTGATACCCGCCATTTAACCCAAATTATTAGAGAAGAGGGAGATTGCCGTGCTAGAATTTATCCTTTAAACCCCATAGAAAACGAATTAATTCCATTTCTTAATATTGGAGAATTAGATTTAGTATCAAGTGTATCCTGTCCAGAAAAAGTATTTTATTCTTCTAAAAATAATTATCCTACTCTACCTACTCCAGATGGAAAAAAGAAAATCATCTTATTTGATTGTGGATGTAAAAATAGTCAAATTCTAGCATTTCTTAATAGAGGAATTGACGTTCTTAGAGTACCTAATTCTTATCTTCCCTCAGAAGAAGAATTACAAGAATATGATGGTATTTTCTTAAGTAATGGTCCTGGAAACCCAGAAACTAACACAGGATTAATTAAATTTTTGAAAGGATTAATTAATAGAGGTTTTGAAAAACCTATTTTTGGTATTTGTCTAGGACATCAATTAATGGGTTTATCCCAAGGAATTGAAATTGAAAAAATGAAATATGGTAACCGAGGACAAAATATTCCGGTAGAATATATTTTATCGGATGGAAACCAAAGTCAAAGATGCCTTATTACTAGTCAAAATCACGGGTATTGTTTAAGTAATTCCAGTATTGAAGAACATAAGGATTGGAGAATAATGTTTAAAAATGCCAATGATAATTCTAATGAAGGATTTTGTCATACTAAAAAACCTTATTTTAGTGTCCAGTTTCACCCAGAAGCAAGACCTGGACCTGAAGATGCCAATTTCTTATTTGATGTCTTTCATCAATTATTATTGGATACTACCCTTAATGTTTCTAGTTTAGTTGAAAAATACCTAAAAATAGAAAGGCAAAATAGTGTTGAATTGAAAACGCAAGACAGTGATATCATTAAAAAAGAAGGTAAAGTATTAATTATTGGTAGTGGTGGTTTAAGTATTGGTCAAGCCGGGGAGTTTGATTATAGTGGTAGTCAAGCTATTAAAGCATTTAAAGAGGAAGGATTAGAAACCTTATTAGTTAATCCCAATATTGCTACAATTCAAACTTCCATTGCTGATAAAGTATTTTATACTCCTATTACTAAAGAATTCATTTCACAGATTATTGAAAAAGAACGTCCTAATTATATTACAGTTTCCTTTGGTGGTCAAACTGCTTTAAATGTTGGGGTTCAACTCTGGGAATCTGGGGTATTAGATAAATGGGGAGTAGAAATATTAGGCACTAATCTTAAAACTGTTCAGATCACAGAAGATCGTTATGAATTTAAAGAAGTCTTAAAACACCCAGATATTAACCTAGAAGTTCCCCCTAGTCATAGTGTTACTAATGTAGATGATGCTTTACAAGTTGCTAATGACTTGGGTTATCCGGTGTTGGTTCGTGCAGGGTTTTGTCTAGGAGGTCAAGGGAGTGGATTTGCTAGTAATGATGAAGAATTAGTAGAACTTGTAGAAAAAGCATTATCTATTAGTGATGTAGTAATTATTGATAGAAGTTTAAAGGGTTGGAAGGAGTTAGAATATGAAATTATTAGAGATGCTAATGACAATTGTATTTGTATTTGTAATATGGAAAATTTAGACCCTCTAGGAGTACATACTGGGGAAAGTATTGTAGTAGCACCTAGTCAAACACTAAATGATATTGAATATCAATCTATGCGAAGTGCCTGTTTCCGGATTGTTCGGCATTTACAAATTGTGGGAGAATGTAATGTCCAATTCACTTTAGATCCTAATTCAAGTAAATTTTATGTTATTGAAATGAATGCCAGGTTATCTAGGTCATCGGCATTAGCATCTAAAGCAACCGGTTATCCATTAGCATATGTTGCTGCTAAAATTGGATTAGGATACCCTCTTCCTCGTATTACTAATAATGTTACCGGAACTACTACCGCATGTTTTGAACCTTCCTTAGATTACTTAGTAATTAAGATTCCTAGATGGGATTTAACTAAGTTTGACGGTGTTAGTTATAAATTAGGTAGTCATATGAAGAGTGTAGGTGAGGTGATGGGCATTGGTCGTGATTTTAGAGAAGCATTGATGAAAACCATTAGAATGTCTGGAATGTTTGGTGAAACAGAATTATTTAATGTCTTAAAGGAAGGGGTATTTGATACTGTATTTAAGGAAGAAGACTTGTTATCAAAAGAATGGTTATCAAATTTCTTACAACCTAATTATCAGAGAATGTTGCGATTATTTATGACAATGACTACTTATAAGACTATGTATTCAGAAATGGGGAATTCGGAAATTATTGATAAAATTTACATAGCAACTAAAATTGATAGATGGTTTTTATGGCAAATCTTATCTATTGTTGAATTATTCTATACTACTTCTAAGGAAGTTATTCCAGATAATCATTTAAAAGATGTAATACTATCTTTAAAACAATATGGATTTAGTGATAATCAAATTTCTCACACTTTTAAAAATAAACTTACTAGTCTAGATGTAAAAAATATTAGATACCAATACAATATATTACCCAAAATTAAACAAATTGACACTGTTGCTGGTGAATTTCCGTGTCATACAAATTACCTTTATTTAACATATTTAGATGGTAATTCAGATGCCTGTTTATTTGAGGTTAAAGATAAGAAGGAGTTAGTAATTGTCTTAGGTAGTGGTGTTTATCGTATTGGTAGTAGTGTAGAATTTGATTGGTGTAGTGTTTCTTGTGTAAGAAAATTACGGGAATTAGGATATAATACTATTATGATTAATCACAATCCAGAAACAGTAAGTACCGATTATGACGAAGCTGATAAATTATTCTTTGAAGAACTTACACCAGAAATAGTGAGTGATATTTATTATTTAGAAAAACATAAAGTATCATCGTCAATGGATAATTACCAAGTGAAAGGATTGGTAATGGCAATGGGAGGTCAATCTGCTAATAATATTGTAATGGAATTACATAAAAATAAAATACCTATCTTAGGCACATCTCCAGAAATGATTGATAATGCGGAAAATAGATATAAATTTAGTCGCTTATTAGATACAATTGGAATTGACCAACCGGAATGGAAAGAATTAACCACCTTGGATGATGCCCGGGAATTTTGTCATAAGGTAAATTACCCTTGTTTAGTCCGTCCTTCTTATGTTTTAAGTGGTGCTGGAATGACAGTTGTCTATACCGATGAAGAATTAGATAAGTATTTAGGTAATGCCAAGGAAATTAGTCCAGATTATCCTGTAGTAGTTAGTAAATTCATTGATAATGCCAAAGAAATAGAAGTAGATGCCGTAGCACAGAATGGTAAAGTAGTTATTTTAGCAATTAGCGAGCATATTGAAAATGCCGGAGTTCATAGTGGGGATGCTACCTTAGTTCTTCCAGCACAGGATTTAACTCCAGATACTATTGAAAGGATAAAACAAATTGTTTTTAGCATCGGTAGTAATTTAAATGTTAATGGTCCTTTTAACCTTCAATTAATTGCCAAGGATGATAAATTAAAAGTTATTGAATGTAATTTACGGGTATCTAGAAGTTTCCCTTTTGCTAGTAAAACACTTAATATTAACTTAATTGATATTGCTACTAAGGTAATTATCCAACCAGAAATTGATATTTCATCTAGCATACCTTCTACTGTAAATTTTGATAGAATTGGTGTTAAAGTTCCACAGTTTAGTTTCCACCGATTAGAAGGTGCTAATTATCAGTTAGGTGTAGAAATGGCATCTACTGGTGAAGTTGCTTGTTTTGGTAATAATAGAAATATTGCTTACCTAAAAGCATTAATGTCTACCGGATTTAAAATAGCACCCATTACTAACACGAAAGCACTTATTTCTATTGGAGATTTAGATTGTAAAGAAGAATTATTAGCAAGTATTAAATTTATGTTTTCTATGGGATGGAATGTAGAAATGACCGCTGGTACAGGAAAATATTATCAACAATATTTACATCTGGATAAGGGAAAGAATAATTTTATTATTTATCAAAAAAAGGATTATGGTATTATTCTAGATAAGATTAAACAAAAACAATATGATGTGGTTATTAATGTTTCTAGCAAATGTGTAGATAAAGTTTTTCCAGTTAGGGAGAGATTTGGGTTTCAGTTAAGGAGATTAGCACTAGATTTCCAAATTCCATTACTTATTAATATTAAGAAAGCTAAATTATATATGGAAAGTGTATATTACTATTATCACAACGCTAAAGAATTCAATTGGTTTTACGATACTAGATATAATATTTCCAATATTGATAATAGTAATGATAATAACAATAATTTAATGAATACAGAAAAACCTAATAAAATGACATTAGCACCTACTGTTATTCAAAATGCCTTACAGTGTATAAGTTATCAAGAAAAAAGACAGGTTTCTCGGGTTGAAACCAAGGTTGTATTTAAGGATAAACATATTATGGATGCTAAACAATTTAATAGAAATATGTTAAGACAAATATTTTTAAGAAGTCAAGAAATAATGTATGCTCTACAAGGTGATAATACAGGTATTCCTGTTTTACCATTATCTGGTAAAGTCATTGGATTACTATTTTATACTCCAAGTAGTAGAACTAGGTGTAGTTTTGAAAGTGCCATTAAAAAACTAGGTGGTAATACTATTTTATTAACTCCAGATACCAGTAGTAGTCAAAAGGGAGAAAGTGTAGGAGATACTATCCAAACATTAGATACTTATACAGATGGTCTTATTATTAGGTCTCCAAATGATATTACTATTCAAGATTATCAGAACGAGACTGAAAATACTATTATTAATGCGGGTGATATGGAAGAACATCCAAGTCAAGCACTTTTAGATTTATTCACTATTAGACAAGAAAAAGGAACTGTAAATAATCTTAAATTTGCTATTATGGGAGATTTAAGTCATAGTAGAACTATTGGGTCTTTAGTAGAATTATTATGTAATTACAATGTAGAATTCCATTTTATTGCTACTCAAAAATTACAAATAAATCCAACAATTATTGATTATATTGAAAATGCTAAAAAACAATCATCCTCTACAGGATATAACATTACTTATTTTATCCATACTGAAAACTTAGAGGATGATAATGTTAAAAATGTATTAAAATCAGTGGATGTAGTATATATGACACGATTACAAAAAGAAAGATGGGATACAGTAATTACAGAACAGGAAGTTAAGAAATATTATTTAACTAAGTCATTAGTTAATACTTTAAAGTCTAATAGTTTGATTATGCACCCTTTACCTAGAAATAATGAAATCCCTAAGGAAATTGACACGGATAGAAGAGCAATTTACTTCAAACAAATGAAATATGGACTTTATTTGAGAATGACTTTGTGTGAATTAATGTTTGGTGAAAAATAATATTATTATTTATTGTTTTTGTTTGTGATTTTTAGTTGATATTTTAGTTTTTTAAGTTTAATAATAATATTAATAGTTAATATTAATAAATAATACCAACATATTAATTAATAATATAAATAATAAAATATTATGTTGCGTTCTATATATGATGAAGCGTATTTCAAAAACTATAGAACAGGATTTACTAATTATCATAAATATTTTATATTAAATGGTGGCAAATCTGATAATTATAAAGTAAATAATATAATTATTGGAAATCATAAGACACATAAAAAAATTAAAGTAATTAATCAAAATATAAAACAGAACAAGAAATTTAAAACAATAAAATACACTTTAAATGGTGGAGAAATATATGGAAAAGGAAAGTATAAATTTGATTTCAAAGTAGATAAGGATGATGATTTAACTAAAATATTTATAGGTAATCATATTGATTGTTTTATAGGTTTAATCCATAGTAATAACCCAACAGAATTAATAATTCAAGGGTTTGGTTATAATAAATATTGTAATGAAAGTAAAGATTTAGAACCAATCAATGGGACTAAAATAATGTTTAACACAATTTTAAATTATATTAAAGCAAAATTTAAAAAAATAAAGAGGATTGAATTAACTGATACTGCAACGATAAAATGTAAAAGTGATATAATAGATGAAACATACTCTATAAATCTTTATGATTTATATTTTCTTAAGTACGCAAAGGGTTATTATTTACAGAATTTCAAATTTAAGTTTTCATATAATAGACATAAAATTATTCATAGGCAAAATATAATAAACTATTTACAATACAAATTAAAATATAAAGATTTAGTGAAATACTTATCTATTTATATAAAAAATAATGTAAAATATAATGCCATATTGGTAGAACTTAAACATTTTTTTACAATAAATAGCGAATTAAAAAAAGAATTAACATATAAAGAAATATCTAGAAATCTAAAAACACAAAAATATGATTGTGGATTATTATATTATTTAACATTATTTATAATGACATACGCTCATTTAGTTAATTTAAGAGATATAACATACCATTTAGTATTGTCTTGAAAACTAGAATACTTTATCATCCTTTAAAAATTAAATAAATTATAATACTTTAACCATCTAAAGATGAAAGAAAACAACCGTGTCCGTTTTTTGTCATATTAAATTTATTAGGAAAAGTATCATTAACCCAGGACGCCATTTTATCATATCCCCATTCTCGTAAATCAAAATTGTATTTTCGGGTTAAAAAATCTTTTACCAAAGATACATTAATTCTATCTTTATCTTCTAATAAAAATTCTATTTCAGTTAAAAATAATTCCACTGTTTCCGGAGATGGTTTTTTATTAATAATTTTAGTTTTTCCTTTCTTTTTCTTTCTATCATCACTACCTCTTAAAACATCAATTTTAGTGTAAGTATCACAAATACTTTTTAGGGAAATATTAACATTATTACCACCAATACAATTTACCTTTTTATTTCGCACTTTAATTTCAGAAACTACATGTCGGTAATCGCTATCTGTTGTAATAATGTAAAATAAGGTAATATTATCTACTGAATATAAATCTTTCATAATATCCACACATAACTTAATATCAGAGGAATTCTTACCACTTATCCTTTCACATTGAATTGGAATAATACCATAGGTTGAAGCCGTTTTTAACCAACTTTTCATATTATCTTGACTCCAATCACCATAGACACGAGAAATAATAATGCGACCATAATTCTTTATTTCGTTGAGAATAATATCAGCATCTCTATAACATACATTATCTCCGTCTATGTAAATAGCAATAGTTTCGTTATTCATTTTATATATTTTATTTAATTACTTAATTAAATCATTTAATATTTTATTTAATATATTTTTTAAAATTAAAAAAAAATTATTCCATATTAAAATTAAAGTTAAAATGTTTAAATCATCATATAGGGATATTTATATTAATAATTTTAGACCCGATTTTACAGATTATCATAGATATTTTAATTTAATAGGAGGTAAAAATAAAAAAAAGAAAACATATAAGAATAACATAGAAATAAGGGGTAGAAAAAGAAGTTTAAAAGGGGGAGTTATTTATGGTAAAGGGAAATACCGTTTTGATTTCAAAGTAGATGTTAATGAAGACAAAACTAGAATATTTATTGGCAATAAAATTAACTGTTTCCTAGGTTCTATTATGATTGAAGATAAAACCAAATTAATAATTCAAGGATTTGCATTTAATAAATATTGTAATTTAGAAAAGAATTTAGACCCCGGAAGAGGAACCAAAATAATGTTTAATACTATTATTGATTTTATTAAAGATAATTATCAAAAGATTAAAACTGTAGAATTCTCTGATAACGCTATAACTTATTGTTATTCGGAAATAATTAAAGAAAGAATTAGTTTACAATTATATTATTTGTATTTGTTAAAATATGGTAAAGGTTATTATATGCAAAACTTTGGTTTTACAATATCTTATAATGACGATATAATACTACATAAAGATAATATTAAAAACTATTTGAAATTTGTATTAAAGTATGAGGATTTTAAAAAATATTTAACTTCTGGTGCTAATAAAAAATATGAAAAATTGATAGATGAATTGAGGCGTTTTTTTACAATAAATGGTGAATTAAAACAAGAATTACATTTTAAAGATATTTCTAGAAATTTAAAACAAAATAAATACGATTGTTATTTTTTAAGACAATTAATAATATACATTATTCGCAATGCAGACCTTTATAATTTAACATATAATACATACCATTTAAGTATATGAATTGTTTTTATTTAATTAAAATTGTTTTGATACGTTATTTTTTTATTTAAATATTAACTAATATTGTATCCCAGATAACAATAAATTACTAATTATTTATAGATATCTATTTTATAATAACCCACCATAAAATGAATAGGGTAATTCCTCAACTAAAACTTCTATCTGGGTTTCGTGCTCATAACTTTGAAGCACAATTAACACCCCTTTATGATAAACGTCGTGAGGAATATAATAAACTCCAGAAGGAAATTGATAATTATTTAGCACGACCTACTGTAGTTCATTCTCATATTAATGATAAAACCAATTTTTCTAGTGAATATTATCAAACAGAGGTATCACCTCTATATGGTCACAAAGAAATTGTTAAGTATCGTTATTGTGATAAAGTACCTCTTATTAATGGATTAGAACAATTTGAGAAAGGAAAACAATATTGGAGTAATCTCCCTATTGAAACCCGAATGGAAAAAATTCTTAAGGTTGCTGACCTGATTAAGGGTAAATACTTTTACCAAATGCTAGCTGCCACAATGGTAGGACAAGGAAAGAACCTCTACCAGGCGAATATTGATTGTATTCAAGAACTGGTTGATTTCCTTTATTTCAACGTGGATTATAGTCTTCGAATGTTAAAGGAACAACCCATTTCAACTAAATATGAAAAAAATTATTCACAATATTTACCAATGAGTGGGTTTGTTGCTAGTTATACCCCTTTTAATTTTACGGCAATTGCTGGTAATCTAGCAATATCTCCTCTCATTTGGGGTAATTCCGTCTTTTGGAAACCTAGTGAAAAGGCATTGTTGTCTAATTATTTACTATTCCAGATTTGTATGGAGGTCGGTATTCCTAATTCTGTTCTCAATTTTGTAGTTTCGGATTATCAAGTATTTACCAATATGATAACTAAAAATAAGAATTTAGGTACTGTCCTTTTCACGGGAAGCACATTTGGATTTAATAATGTTATTCAGTCGGTAAATGATAATTATATTAATAAGTTTATTCAACCAGGAAAAACTAGAACTGATACCCATTATAATTATCCTAGAATTATGGGAGAAACAGGTGGTAAGAATTTTCACTTTGTAGAAAAAACTGCTGATCTAGATTTAGTAGTAGAAAGAACTTATGAAAGTGCCTTTGGATATAGTGGACAAAAGTGTAGTGCCTGTTCTCGTCTATATTTACCTATGGAAATGTGGGAACCTTTCAAACATAAAATTCTTCAAAAAATTAAATTAATTTTTGCGGATGAATGTGGTGTTATTAGTCATTACAAATATAATGAACTAACAGATTATATCAATGAACTCAAAAATGATGAAATGGTAGATGTATATTCACCCCAAGATTGTAATGACGAAATCTCTTACTTCGTATGCCCAACGCTAGTTCTTTGTCATACCAGTAACCATTTTATTATGGAAAAAGAAATGTTTGGTCCTATTCTAGCAGTCCGTCTTTACACCGATATGGAAGATGCTATTAAAGAATGTAAAACAGCGACACCTTATCGTTTAACAGGTTCCGTTTTTAGTCAGGACGATACTTTCTTGGACGAAAGTATTAATATCTTTGCGGAAAACTGTGGCAACTTTTACATTAATGATAAAAGCACGGGAGCAGTAGTAGGACAACAACCCTTTGGGGGTTTTGGAGTGAGTGGAACCAATGATAAAGCCGGAGATAAATCCTTTATGCGTCGTCTATGTAATCAGAGGAATATTAAAGTTAGTAACAAAAAAAAACTATAGGATAGTTATTTAGTTATTAATTTAATGTATTAATTAATAAACTAATAAACCTATTAGTATCTATTTAGTTTTTATTTTTTTCAACACATGTGAAGATGAATATTATAAAAGTATGCCAGATACTCTTTGCTGGTATTTGACATTTTATAATCACCCACCCGAATTGCAGTGAATGCGTCGTCCAATTCGCTCTCAGCAATCCTGGATGGAAAACCGATATTTCTGTTAAATTCCTCAATATCGCAATTCAAAAGAGGGGCAATATCATTCTTTGACTTTAGTTCGTCTTCATCCAATACCTCTCCATCCCCTACCCAGCGAATTGTTAGATATTGGTGAAGGTCCAGACAAAACATGGGAAAATCATTGTTAAAATCCTCAAACTTATCAATGTCCTCTTGAGTAATGAAAGGGATGGAGTTATTTGCCATCTTGGCGTGGTCTAATAATAGTTTTAGTTATTATAAATAAAAAAACAATTTTTATATGTTTTTGGTAATCATTTCCAATAACCAAATTATTATCAATGATAATAATAAAAAGTAAAATGGATTCCAATAATACAAAGGTATATTCTAAGAAAAATATAAAGAAAAATACCAAGACATACACTAAGAAAAATTCATTAATTAAAAAAAGAACTAAGAAACACCCAGGTCATTTATTCACGGATGATAACCCAGAAAGCACAGTTCCTAATACCGGATTTGCTAATAAAGAAATTGTTTTGAAAACACTAAAAGATATGGAACATAGAGATATTGTATATCAATTCCAAGTTATTAATACAATGTATCATCGTGGATTATCCGTTGTTAAGCAGACCAAAGATGAAGGGAAAAAACAGGATATTACTGAAGGATTATCCTTGTATAAGAAATGGTTAAGTGATTATAAATCCCGAGACCGTAAGAAGGAAATGATGCCTTATTTATCCTTGGATGTAGTTAATGAATTAGAAGCATTGGCGGAATATTATGATATTTCAAGAAAGGCGAGAGGCTTAGATACTAGCACCAAGAGCGATAAAGGGTTTCTTCAAGTCTATCGTGAAGTAGAGGGGAATGAAAAAATGCTGAGAACTATTCCTATTAAATCCTCTGTGCCAGATGGAATAACCTGGGATAAGTATCGTAATCAATATTTAACAAGGAGAAAGAGTATGATAAAAATTGGTGGATATGGTATGTATCATACAAGTGGAGAATTAAAAGGGTTGCCTACTAAATTACACGTTAATATGATAATGTGGGGATACAGTCCAGATAAGAAAAAAATAAGTAGCAAGAGTTATTTAATGAAGGTTAAAAAAGTTGTTGGTTAGTGGGTTTTAAAAAATTGTTTTTATTTTTTGTTATTTAAAGATTTATTAATTTATAATATTAT